>Ga0247770_1001708_pt1 | contig 15610 bp, 15 predicted proteins | sample UWRJL136409B6_FD_179943 | JGI IMG/M metagenome (GOLD analysis project Ga0247770, IMG submission 179943) | Plant litter microbial communities from Arlington Agricultural Research Station in Wisconsin, United States - UWRJ-L136-409B-6 | ecosystem: Environmental > Terrestrial > Plant litter >... | reverse complement strand
GCGCAGGAGCGCGGGGGCGTCCGTCGGGAGGGGTGAGGCCGTGATCCCCATGGCTTCGCTTGCTACGCCGGTGCGAAACGTCGAGATGCGAGGGGAGACAACATCGAAAGCGCGAAAGGGGCATCCCCTGTTTAGGTACTGGCTTGAAAGTTGGGAGGCGTTTTGCCAAGAGGGTCTCGCCAGGCGCCGACGACTCAAGTGCCGCAATTTCCACTAGATCTACGGGCGATTTCCGAAATTGGTCGGTGGCTTGCATGGTTCTTCAGCCGCACCAGATCGTCGGGGTGGACTTTGCGAGAATCGGATTTCTCCCAGTTGGGCTTTCCCGTCCTCTATCCCGAAGGCTCGTCCGAGGCGCAATGTCGACGTTTGCGCCGACAATCACGGCAGACGCGGTGCCGAAATCCTCGCGGCCATGGCGAATCCTATCTCTCGGTAACTATGCGCACATGCCGGAGCACCCGGAAATGGGGGAGACATGAGCTGACCGCTTGTGCTTCACAGATGGCGGCGGCGTGCGGGGTCTGGCGGAGCTCCTGATTTTGGAGCGCATCTTCAACACGATGGAGTCCGTGGTCGCCAACGAACTGGGTGCCTCTGCGCGACCCCTTTTCCCTAGCGATTTCTTTGACCTCATCGGAGGGACCTCGACGGGCGGGTGGGTGTTCCCTTGAACTGGCTTCTCGGTGCGCTCGTCCACTGACCACCATCCCCCGCTTTCTCAGTCTGATCGCCCTTCTCCTCGGCCGGCTCAAGATGTCTGTCCCCGAGGCCGTTGCAACGTTCCGCGCGCTGTCGCAACACATCTTTCCAGCAAGCAAAGGGAACTGGTTCGCCAAGCGCGTGGCACTTGCGACGGCCAAAACCTACTACGACGCGACTGTTCTAGAGACCGAGATCCGGGAGGTCCTGAAGGCGAGGACAGGCGACCCCGAGACCAGGATGATGGAGGAAGACAGCCCGGCCTGCCGCGTGTTTGTTTGCGCAACTCGGATGCACACCACATCGTCGATCCTCCTACGTACCTACACGCCGCGAGACCCCGGTCAGGCAAACCACTCGGTCAAGATCTGGCAAGCCGCGAGGGCGACATCGGCAGCGCCCCCTCTTTTTGACCCTATCACCATCGAGGACTGCGGTCTTACCTTGCTTGACGGTGCTTTTCGTCTTAACAATCCCATCAACGAGACACTCTCCGAGGCCTGCGACATTGATCCCAGCCGAGAGTACGGTTGTGTCATCAGCATTGGCACTGGCGTCGCCGATGTCCCCTCGCTCGAGAACAGTCGTTTTCTTCTCAAAGTAGCCCACGCCTGTGTCCAAATCTCGCTCGACTGTGAGGATGTAGCCGCGAAGTTTGTCAAAGGGCCGACGGGTAGACAGATCCACCAGGATGGACGGTATTTTCGCTTCAACGTTCCTCGCAGGCTACACAGCGTGGGCATCGATGACTGGGAGAAGCATGAAGCAGTGCAGGAGTACGTTGAGACTTACCTAGAGACCATGAGCCAGCAGCTGGACAGCTGCGCCCGCACGCTGTTGGTCCTGTCAGGCTATCCCGTCCGGCCACACGCATCATCCTCCCAACTTCCAACGGCCTCCCGGTTCCGTCCTCCGACTTCTCCACCAAACCATGCATCCTGGGGCAAAGCAAAGACGATTTCCGAGACAGCTACCGTCTCACACCTCTCACTCGGTGGCGTGACAACATCAAACGTCTCGATCTCCTCATACCCCTATATCCCACCTTTACCCATCGCCGCCACCAATAGCGGCCCAGGTACGCCATCCATGCTTTCAGGGACAACATACGCCGCAACTCCCTCCTCCCCTTCTGCCCCAGGGACCCCCGGAAGCCACGCCAGCCTCCCCAGCTCTCTAACCAGCACAGCCCCTCCAACCCCCGCTGTCCCCGCGAACCCGTTACCCACAGCAGTTACAACTGCCCTGACGAGCGGCTCACATCACCTCGCCCTCAAGCAATACAATGTCGCCTTCGACCAATTTAAGCTCGCCATCTCCCATCTTAAGGCCCTCCCTCCCACTTCTGAACCGGTCCTGGCCGCCCTTGTGGCTGCCCACCTCGGGGTATCAGATGCTCTCGTCCAAGCCGCCTGCGCGAAGCAAAAGAACGGCCCAAAGGCCATGACCCATTTGCGGTCAGCGGAGCAGAGCGTCACTCGCGCCTTGGGGTGTGCCAAGGTGAGCACCGATAGCGTCTACATGAAGCAGGTCGAGCTGGGCTTTGTGGTCATTGCTATTATGAAGGCCGAGCTAGAGGCAGAGAATGGGGTCATGGATTCCGTGCAGGCTGGGTGCCTTGCAGGGAAGATTGATGACTTGATTGATGGGATAGGGGAGGCGGAGGCGGATGAAGGAGTGATGCTTAGGAGGAAGGCCGAGGCGTGGAGGGGAAGGTTGAAAATTAAGCATGGACAGTTGGCGGAACTGATTGGAAGTGAAGGGGGAAAGCTCGTTGAGCTTCCAGGTGGGTAATGACGTAGAATTTGATACAAATGAGATTCACGAGCTATGCGATCCAGAAACGTCGTACTGAGGTACACTCCCCCCGTGGCCAAAGTATATCACAGGTGTTATATGACACAAATCTGGGTACATAAAATTTCCTCTTTGTACCTTGCCCACGTGACACTGCTCACCCCGGCTCAGGGCCTGCTCAGTCGTTGCTCAGTCTTTGCTCAGGCTTGCTCACCTCTGCTCACCTAATCCCCATTTTTCAGCACCGTGCCGTAACAGGCGGGGAATTGCTTTAACTTTGGAAAGTAAATACTTAACTACAGCTGCTTTAAGTCTTTAGCTCAGCTTACCTGATGTGCACTAAGATTTACCAGCCTCAACACGACTAGCCAACTTCCACCTCTACCAAAGCATATTAAGACGAGCCAGACGTTATAATTCTTGCCTAACCCAGACCTCTAAAATACAGACCCCGCATCAAACAAGCAACCGATCGAATTTCCCATTCCAAAACCCTACTGGTATCTAAAGGCAATACCCTTTGTATCTACTATGATCTTCCACGCCCTCCGCAACATCCAACGGAATGCCCGCAAAGCACTTTCCGAGAGTATCTAACAGTACAAAGCCCTACAGCAGCAGCAGTAACCTCTCCTCCAACAGCAACAACAATAAACCAACCCCTTCCCAGTCACCCCTTTCTTAAGAACAAACCCCGGACCACCACCAACCGCAACCTTAACTTAGCCCCTCCTAATCTTCCCCCCGCATAACCCCTACCGACTCTTCACCGCCCTACTAAACCCCCCCTTCACCGTCTCCCTTCTTTCCGGCTCCTCAGTTTCTATATCCCTCAAAACCCCAACCCCCACCCGGCTCGCCGCGATGTACGACCTCCTCAGACACCCCACCGTCCGACAACCTCCCTTTCCCCTATACCAGCAATCTCAACGATGTTATGATGCGGTTCCAAAGGTTAGAGTCAACGAGGGCATAACGCTAGCTTAACAGGTGTTGAGGTTAGAACATTCCAGTGGTGTAAGAACGGATGGGGCTACCGTCCGGGATTGACTCGAAGGGGTTTCACAGACTTCATGGTCAGAGATGGATTCATGTATCCCTCTGGGACAAGAACAGGCCAAGAATAGCAACGCAAGCAACCATTTATCAAGTTCCATATTCTATTCATTCCTCAAACCAGAATCGTGACGACCACCAGAATACCCTCACGGCTATCCAGAACCAAAGTATATGCCACGCAAAGATGTTCCCAGAGAAGCGATCCCTAGACCACCATCTCGCGGAGCGGAAAGCAGGATAAACATTTTCAACTGGTCAATCTCGTCGAATGACCCAGTAACCTCAACATCTCAGCCACGCCTTCATTTCCCGACTCGACCGCCGCTTCATAGGCTGTCTTTTCCTCGCCGGAGCCCGCGAATCTGAGTCTCTTGGACAGCCGGCAGTCTGGCCGTGATGCAAGCACTGTAGCAATTTCTAAGCTCCCGTCCCGTGCTGCATAATGCAGAGGCGTTATGCCATCCTCATCTATCTCCCCTGCGTCTGTGCCAGGGTGGCTGAGGATAAGTTGCACCATGCCCAGATCCTTGTTCCTTACCGCAAGTGAGAGGATAATGGCAAGCTCTCGCTTCAGATTACTACCTTCGTCTCTCAGCTCTCTTAGCATCATAGCAACGACCGCTTCGCTGCGACAGGATACGGCTAGTTGTAATAGCGTTCTGCCATCCCAATAACTGACACCGGGATAAACGTGCTTTATCCAGTCCGTGCGGTTCATGATGGCTATTGCTATTCCTTCGTGATGAAGCTCTAGGGCAGCACGTAATGGGCAGCTTGCCGAGCTGGGCCCGATTGTCCGATCAGTGTCGTGGAAGTCCAGGAGTAGCTCAACCACGGATAGCTGGCCATGACATACTGCGTACAATAATGGTGTCCTTTTTATGGCATCCCGGGCGTTCACGTCGACGCCCTTTCCTAGGAGAGCTGCACACAGCTTCAGTTGGCCCAGAGATGCGGCGTAGTGGAGGGCCGTGTGCCCAAAGATGGTTTTCAAGTTCGGGTCTGCGCCTCTCGAAATCAAGTACATCGATAGCCTTCCAGAACTGTAGGTAGTGCATCCGAGCGCGATATGAAGCGCCGTTTGACCCAGGAAGTCTTGGTGGTTGAAATCGACACAAGTGAGAGCGCTCTCCAGATGCTCACTCGGACCCACCCGCGCAGCGGCTTCGACAATATTGTGGAGTATGGTGGATCCAGTGCAATCTTTTCGAGCTGAGATGATCTCGAAATCTGAGGGTTGCAAAGATCGCGTACATTTCCTCCAAGCGCCGTCCTCGAAAAAGAAGGGCCGGTCCAAGACATCTTGCGGTATATCGACGCCGAGAGCAGCCGGCAGACGAGGAATCCTATCCCACAAGGCAAGGATAATTTCGTTGTATCTTTTGATGTAGTCCTGCCATTTGAGCTTCTTTGCGTGATGTTGGAGAACAATAAAGGCAGTACCGTAATCATCCAAGGAACATAGCTCATCCACTTGAATCTTTACCGCACCTGCGTCGGCGAAGATAAAGGTATTTCCATCGCTCGGCAACAGCAATTGTCGCTTGGCGTGCTTCAAGGCCGCAATTTCCAATGAGCAGTCGTGCTTGGGGATGCCATCCAGCTGAGCAAGACGCTGCCGAATAAGTTGCAAAAGTTGAGTGACCAGTCGTGCTTGCCCTTGACCGAACTTTAGAGTTTGAAGATGCCATTCCATACTAGCGTCAAGGATACAATAATTGCCGAATACCTGATCGGTGTTGTCTTTGAACTGCTGCATTTTGTTCTCCCTCATCTTCAATACCCGTACGACATATATTGCTTCGAAACTAGCGAGAAAATTAACCACTTAGCTAACTGCCGAGTTGCTGTGGGGCTCATTTCATTATTTTGGGGAGGAAAAGGGATGGGGAGAGGGAAAAAGCTTTTCCATACAGTTGGTTGTGTGTCCAGGTTGCTGTTGCGTTCTCGTCGCTATCTGCACTCACACTCGGGCCAAGAAGGGTGTTTGCGGGGGCGGGAGGTGCAAAACCGGCCTGCGAAAGCTGCGAAGGCCCTGCTGTATCGGTCCGCCGTCTTTTTCCAGCTCTGGTATTGGGGGAGCATTCCAGCCCCATAGCCTGGCACCGATCACATTTAAGAGCCGGGCTTCTTCCCATAGGTGTACACTGATAGGATGTTCAAGTTAGCTGAAGGGTGGTATTGGTAATGGTGGGCACGTAGTCGGCTATTCACCTTCTTCTTATCGGTACGGCATCGCTCACACTTCTCCATGTTGAGCTTTATGCCCTTCCTCGAAGATTTTCTCGTTGCATTTTCGTGGGTGGCCGAGCCCTGAAATCCATCGCCAATGCTGTCCATTTGTGGGAGACCTATATCGATGAAGTCGAAATCGATCGAGAAGTCCATATTGGGTATCGCAGCGGGGCACTCGGCAGGGCGCCGCCCGCGGGAGCTGCCCAACGGTAGTCTTAACTAAACAAAGCCCACAGACGGGAGTTTTATTGATTTCAAGCTGAAGTAGAATCGGATCGCAGCTGCACTTATCCAAATGTTTTTGCAGCTTGTCGCAGCTTTGTCGCAGCTTGTCGCACTTTATCGCACTCTGTCGCTTTTTGCTGGCAAACCGGCAAATCCTCGGCCCTGCGCACAGGCGAATTGCAGAGGAATACGGAGGTCCCTTTTAGAAGTTCTGCGCAATGTCAAAGCCACCCACACCCCGTTTATTTGATACAGCCCTAACCCTCGAAAACTGTGGCAGACTTACTACCTCGTCCTTAGTTATTGTTTGCCTGTAAATGTTTCTGTATCCTTTTAAATTTAGCTTCAAAATGCTTCTGTATAATGCTATAGTTATAGCGATGCGTTGCGTGCTTACACGGACTCTCACCAAGTCCTGACGTTAGGATTAGGGTTCTGGGGTTATGCAGCTAACGGGGTTGCCTGGCTTAGCGTGCTTGTATCACGTACTGTGGTTATCTTCGGTTTCGCGATCTTGGAATATCGTATACCAACCCTAAATCCAAGCTAGGGTATTATATACTATCCCAGGGCATGTACTGGTATACTCTAAGACATCCTATCATCATATGTCCAACTTTAGGGCTGACAAGGCGTCCCCGATTGCTTCTTGCAGCAGTTTTCCCTGCGACCAGGATACAGTGGGCTGATAGATTAGAGGTTGGCTGCCGGGAAAGGCAATCTTCAGTGTGAGCCAAACTTCGAGAAGGGACTCTGAGAGGCGGGTTGTGTTGTGGACGGAGTGGTTTTGGTGCCCGGGGAGACTCAAAGCTTGTTCTAGCGCGATGGTGGTAGCTTCGGGTCCCGAAATCGTGTGGGTTTTGACAGTGGTCAGCATTGCGGCGAGCTGGCCAGGCGATAATTTAGTCTTTGCTGCCAGCACGTCGAGCCTGGACGCCAAATGTTCGGCTAGCCTTCCATAATTGACTCTCCGTAGCTGACTAGGCAGCCAGGGCCAGATTTTGCGCAATGCAAGTTCCTCTGTGTCTTTGAGATAAAGAGTGTCTATGATGGCAGCGGTAGTGTTCGCAGTCGTTCCTGCCAAACGCGATGAAACCAACCGAAAATGAGCGCACATAGCGCGTGAGGCTGGAGAGAGTGCCGAGTTGATTGGTCAAGGGCATCATTTCTCCGTTCGCTGTTCGATGCGAACTCCGACGCTCATCCCTCCGACTTCGCAACAGTAGCAATTCACCGGTTCATGGCAGCGGAATTGCGCTATTTAGCTACCAACACATCTTCTTCATCCGGTGTTCAAAAACTGTGCGGTCCCGCAGAGAACTTCGCTGTCTCTTGATCGCCATGGGAGAGTCCACCAGTGATCTGGGTCTACAGACACGGAGAGAAAGATTCAAGAACAAGTTCAAAGTCCGGGTCGCGTCTCTTTTTGAGCGCCATGGCAACTCGCCAATACCACGAGCACCCAGTGAGGGTTCTCATGAGTATGGCGCGCCCGTCAGCACATCATCTATCATCACCGGTATTCCACAGGCTGTGCCGACTGACTCAACAGGGCCGAAAGGGCCCTCTTCTACTGTCGGATGTCTCTGCCAAGTCCCGTCCGACCCTGCGCCCGACCCGGGAGCACTCAGTAAGGCAGATTACCCAGTTCGGGTGTCTCTAGACTCCACAGTGTATGGTCTGTATCCATCTACAGAGGATCCAGATTTGTACTTCTCCCTCAATGTATGGCCCGACAGTCACCCTAGCCTCGGCTCGAGAAGTTTTATCGCCAATCGTTTCGGACTGGATCTTCTACCACCGGTGGCCGAAGAGGCGGGAAAGCGTCCGAGACTATCGGAGGCTCAAGCGGCCTTCCAGCCGCCTGTGCTTCGTCTGTCGGCTCGGGCCTGCCGCGAGCACGACCAAGCACATCTCTCGCCTACCGTCTGGATTGGCTGCAGCCACGAGCGCATCCGAACCGCCATAGTGACGGCGATACGTACACGGGATAACTTCAGATGGGCTGCCGACCACGACATTGTTGTCCAAGTAAGCATGGGATTGTTTGCCGACGCTGAATCTCTCAGTCTTGCTAGCAGCAGACTAGGTCATTCGCCTCTCGGAATGGGGTTGGAATTTGGCGACTCGCGCGAGATTCACCTGCATGTTGAGAATCCAGGTGCCGATGACTCGGCTTGTGGGCTTAGGATTCGCGCTACGCTCACCCGAGATGGTGTTGTGGTCGACCGCCGCGTCTCCCGCATGGGCGGGTTGTTGAAGCGTGACGGGGCAGAACAAGTATATGGTTGTTCGACTGCACATGGAATTCTTGACATGCTTCATCAGTCCGAAGCCGAAGATGACCTCAAGGCGCTGCCCTCCGATGCAAGTATCAACATAGGAGAGACAGACGATATAGACGCATGGATACCTCTTCCACCGCCCGCAACCTTGGACTTCCTCCAAGCTGCCATGCTAGTTACGGGGAATACTTGGGAGATACCCCCCCTTGAGCGGTTGAGAGCAATAGCGCGGCCCCATGACTTTGCATTACTTGACATTGGGGAAGAACTACCGTCCAGGATCCAAAACACCTACTCTGGTAGTGGGTCCGGCACCCAAGTGATCCTTGGGCATTGGAAAGATAACTATCTCCCAACAAAGGAGCACGGAGTGACGGTTTTGGGTGGACGAGGGAACGTGGCTATGGGCAGGATTCTCCCTTTTGACGAGACCATCTATGTAGCCGGCGCCAAGTTCACAACACGGCGAGTGATTCTCAGCCAGTCTCTAGGTATGTACGTCAAGAATCCGCTGGCATTCATGGTATTCTGATCAAGTGGCGCATGCGATACAGCTCCGGGAACATCTGGTTCTTGGGTGGCTTCGGGCATGTTTCTCTGCGAAAGCGTCATGACATGCTATACAAAAGAGCCCATGGCACACATGATCACGGCCGAAACACTCTTTCAGGACATCGAGCAGACATTGGGCCTAGAAAATGCCGCCGTTTACCTCCCTGAGGTCCGCGGCGGGGACGAATACCCCATAGAGGGTGAAGACCTGGACATCAACAACCTAACAGACGCCTCGACCGTGTTTTTGGAACCACAAACAAACCAGGGTGAAGTATTTAACAACACTTTATATATCGCCAAGAACTTTTTGTCGAAACTCAACCGCCTCAAGGAATCCGGCGAGGCCAGCAGTCTCAGCACTAGTGCACGTATGGACTCGCCCACCCAGTCACGGTTGGAGGCTTGGACCAAGTCCAAGGTCGAATCTCAAGATGAAAAAATCAATACCGAGCCCCGCCAGATTGCCCAAGTTCAGAAGCTCAAGATATGGGAAGCGGATAAAACCACCACGAACAAACTCCTTCCTCTGATAAGTCACATTTCGCATCTCTATACCACCGCGTTTCCCTATTTATGGGGCAAGACTTCTGGACCTGCGCAACGTGACCTCATAACTATACGCGTCGCGATGAGCGGCAAGTCTCTGTTGGACACCAAACCTACCATCGCTATATTTGGGAGACACCAGAAGACACACAGCACATTCTGGAAAATTTTGAAGAAGGAAAATGTGACCAGAGGCTACCCAGAGGTAAAATTCGTATTTATAGAGGCTGAGATATCATATTTATAGTTTTATTCGTGTCCAAGCCTGGGGGGATTGTCCTCATCATGTCGAGTTTCATAGTTCTCTTTTAAGATGAAACCGTTCATTATATCGCTCAGGTTGGACACTCGTGTTGATTACATGTTTTGGCCAAGATATCTTCTAGGACTTCAGCCGCGGCTGATAATCACAGTAGTGTTGAAGTGTTGGTGCTGCGTGGGAATGTTGAGCACGGGGTTTGCGATTGATGGGCTCGCAATGCACATTTATCAGCTTGGTAGCCACCTATGCTCACAGGTCTTTCTTTAAGTCAATCTTTGAAGTGCCAAGGTACTTCAAGATACATGGAGTTAACACCCAATTTTTTCTCCCTTTATCTAGGTTAAGGAATCACAGATCCTTGACAGGGCATGTTCCTCTTTTTTGCCGGTCATGTACGACTTCTTTTCGGCCTTCTCAACGTCCTTGTCGCCCTCAAATGCCTTGACACCTGGATCGTTGCTCATCACATACTTCACTATATTATCGGCCTGCCAATTCTTGAATGTGGCCCCCAGGCCCTCGTTGCTGTAGTCCTTGTCATTGGCTTAGTCCTTGTGATACTTAACCCGTATGAAATCCGTGTCGATAGACACCGGGTCAAGCGAGAGCGATACCGGCGCGTTGATGGTCGCCACCTTCGGGATGAGCTTGAAATGCCGTTCCTGCCCCTCACACAACCATAAACTCAATCCAGGGACAACTCATCCCGAAGTAATCACTGACTTCCTCATACCGAAACTGAATCAAATCCCTATCATTCGTCACAACCTGATACCCATGACTCCTCGCCCCCCTAAAAAGCTTCGGCAGCGCAAACCACCGCCCCGCCATCTTATACCTGTCGTTGGCATCGTTGTTGAAGTTTGCTGACGCAATTTCTGCAATGCGTGTTTGGCCGCGGCGCACACGTATCAGAGCTTCGGCACGATACATCTTTATTGAGCAAAACAAACAATATATGTCGGAGAATATGATTTTCTTGCAACCTCCCTATGTACACAACAGAAGAGCGCGTATCACCTGCTTCTACTGCTGTATCCCATTGACGACAACCCCTGAATGCGGCCAAGTCCTATGTTGACAAGACCAGAAACAGTTCGATTTCCTCGAACCATGCCAAAAAAAAACACTTACAAGTCTTTTTCATGCAGTCGGCTTATCAAACTGGGGCTGTCAAGCACAATCCGAAGGCGTGCATCGGTGAGAGTCGCCAACCCACTCACGGAGCTCCTCATCAACCCCGGAAAGAGCCGGCCCAGCGCCGACCCAGCCGCAGCTTTGGGCGTGCTGGATTAATTGCCTAACGTCACTTTTGGCGGTCAAAATGCCCCGGTGTTCATCTGTTGGGCCGGATGTAATGCAGCCACTGAATTGTGGCTGGCTGAGGGGTTCTGGGCGCCCAATGAGAATACGGAGAGCTGTCCAAACTGCCCTGTCATTTATCACCTGCGTAGGACCACTGATAGTACTCCGTACTCTAGCAAAGCCGGTCGCTCTAGAAGGCCCCAGAAGTCGTCTCGTCGACGCTGTGTGACCCCAGCAGCATCTTGGGTTCGGCATTTCGCCAAGCCGCGCCATACAAAACGGAGAATACTGACAGCCCACAACACCCTTTCTGACGACGGACATGAGCCACAGCCCTACAACCACTATGATAGGTCTCTCATCTGCGGGGCTTTTCCCAGCTAGCGCGCAATATGCGGAATGCCTTGGGCGGATTGGTCCACGTCTTGGCGCTGGCTGATGGCCGAGAGGAGAAAGCTGCGGGCTTGCTGCCGTCGCTCGTTGTTTCATAGGGCTGATGTTGCAAGGCAGCCTGAAAGGTGGGGTGTGGTGTGGTTGATCGAGGGAAATGCATGAGAGCGACGAACGAGACTGTCTATAAAGCCCCCATCGTCAAGCCGGTCTTGACAAGATTGGTTCCATTTCAGACCCAAGACTCGCCTCGAATACCTACCTGTTACCATCTGCTTCTTAGCAACGACTTCCCGACGGTTTAAACACATCTTTCTCCAGTCAGCCCATCCAAACACACGACCATGTCTTACCCAACCGAGCCCAGCTTCGTCGTGCACGCCAAGGGATGGGACGCCACCCTCCTCCAGCATCCCGTGCCGGCGTTCCTTTGTAGGTGTTGTGTGATTGACGTGAGCCCGGGTCGGAATAACTAACATCCCATGTAACAGACGCTCACGAAGAGGTATTCGACGCCAAAGACCTCGAAGGCTGCAAGCCGTACTACGCCTCCGACATGACCTACGTCAAGAGCAACGGCCAGAGCTTCTCCGGCGAGGCGGCCGTGACAGCTTTGCACGGCGACTACGCTCTATTCACCGGCGTTTTCCACGAGCCTGTCTTTGGAAGCATCAGCGGCACCGCTGATGGTGGTTACCGCTTGATCGGGTGGGCCAAGATGTACGTCAACCTGCCCGGCGGCGGCGAGAAGAAGCACACCGACCTGCAAGGCCGCGAATGGGAGTGTCTGTCGTTTGGGTCGTTCATCTTCGATATCGTCAAGGACCCTGAAGGCCCACAGGGTTTCCATATCAAGGGGGCTCAGACCTTTGCTGATCCGACCCCCATCCTCGGCGAGGCGATCAAGCGGGGGCTCATCCCTGTTGAGGCTCTGACTTCCTGAGTGCACTATGGGAAGATGTAGCTGATGGTCTTCCTGCGACCTTTTCTTTCACTAGTCTCCGAGTTCGGACTGTTCTTTGTTTGGTTGTTGATAAACCCGAGCTGAGTGACTGAGCATGTTTGAGTTTGTCAGAAACAGATGTGCTGTTACTTCCGAATACCAAATGGCTCCAATAAACCAACCGACTAGTCTGTTGGAATGCGGTGCTCTAAACTCATCGGACTCCCTGAGGGTCCAATGGCGAGACTAAAGTTCTTGGGCATTTATGCTTAAAGCCCCATGCCCTGTTGCCTGTCAGCACAGCGTATGAACTGGAACAAGCCAAGGCAGTGGTACGACGAAGCGAGACGATGCGCGGAGGACCGCATTTAGCTCGGTCTCCCGGCCAATTGACTCGGATGATCATCTTGGATGCCTGCCCAACTCGGTTAAAGCGTTCTATCGACCCCTGGAATTTCTCACAAGAGCCGGAATCCAAAATCCTTCCGCCCACAAACCCCCTGCACTCGCCTATGAACGTCGTACAAATTCCGAGTGTAACCCCACAAGCTTCTCAAATACGCCACTGCTCGGTTCCTGCTACTGAGATTTTCCCCATTTAGCGCTTGCTATGGATCCGACGGCACCGGAGGCTCTGCGGAACTGCATTATCGCCTCCAAGTGTCCTCAATCAACGACCAACGACCAGGGAAGCCACAAGCCCGATGCATCTCTGCACGAAACGCCTTGTCGCGACGGTAGTATAGCATACTGAGCCATGGCGTCGGATTATCGGTATTTACGGGGTCAGTCGACCCCCAACTCCGACATTATCGGGATACCGTTTCAAACGCTCCCGCCAACGCGACCCTACATCAAGAGCAACAGAACGGAAACCTACGATAGCGGGAGTTTCCAGTCGCCTCTTCTTCAAGGCAGCAGCTCACCCGAGCGGCCTGCTGCATGGGGCTGGCAGCAAATGCCGCGCGCACTCAGGCGGGGTGCGCGGGAGACCGTTTTCTCTCTGATTGGGGATATCATCCTCCTCTGCGGATGGCTCGCCGTCGCCACCTTTGCTGTCGGGATTGCGTTGAGCGGCGGTGTTGCCCAATCAGAGCTGACGCTTAACGAAGCGCTGCTGACGCAATCGAGAATCATCGTGAGTTGGAAATTGGAGGGAGCCCCTTTTCCCTTCCCACGGCTGACACGGTTGACAGGCCCCGACACTGTTTCCAATCTTGTTTGCGGCGACAGTGGGCCGGTTCTTAAGGCTGGTTTCGATGTATCGTGTCGAGCAAGGTGAACGTCTCGGCGTGCTTGACCAGTTGCAGGGTAGCCAGTCTTTTGTCGGGACGCTGATCACCGCACTTACCCTGAGGGGCGCCACTTTTCTGTCAGTTACACTCGTTGTGATGTGGTCTTTGTCGCCTCTGGGTGGCCAGGCATCCTTCCGGTCGTTTTATTTTGAGGGCAACATGACAGAAACGCCCATATCCTACCCGTATCTTAGCATAAATAACACCGACAGCGTTACCCCTCCGGGCTCCGACAGGATTACGGCTGTCTCGCAAGTCAACGCCCTGTTTTCCGCGGTCCTCGTTGGTACCAAGAACAGCACCGACTCTCCGATGGATCTGTGGGGCAATGTCAAAATTCCATCTCTCGCTGCTGTAGCGAAAAGCAGACAGGCGGACCAGGATGGGTGGTTCCAGCTTGGCAATGAAGGTGTCAACACAACAGAATACTCCTCGCTCATAGGCGTGCCGGTCGGTATGCAAAACGCGACGAATGCATCGACTAGGTTCTCTCTCGAAACATCATACTGGACGTTGCAGTGTTCATACTTTGGAAAGTCGGGGGATCGGCCGGCAAAGAATCTGACCGAAGTGTTTCCCTTCAACTACACGGGTACAGGAACCGGGTTGGAGGCGTGGACTGACCGACATATGGGTATCGGCTCCAAGGGCAGCGAAGAGTGGCCAAACAAGGCCCGAGGGGTCGCCTTTCGAATATTTGACTGGAACCCAATGTTCATCGACTGCACGATGCAGACGACATATGTCGAGACCGAGGCCGCCTGCCGGAAAACAACGTGCGCTGTAACGAAAATCCGAGAGTCCAGACAGCCGCACCCATCACCGAATATTACGACGCTCGATTACGAAGGCCCGCCGACATCTCCATATTTCTTGAACCTTCTCACCGGGGTGCCAGGTCGACCTGCTCGGCCCTCGGGCGTCTCCGGTTACATCGACAAGTGCCTGTTTGGCATTCCCACAAACCAATTCGAGGGGCTGAATATCAGCATCGCAAACCCCAGAGGTTACGAGGCACTGTTTGCGCAGGCTCTCAACACGTACTGGATGGCAAGCATCGGGCCCGACTGGGTCATCGGCCAGCGAAGCGCTAACTACTCCGCCGGAATTAAAACCATCCAGCTTACTGATGTCAAGTTCGAGAAAGCGACGGGAGCCATCTGGACCGAGGAGCCCATTTTCACGTACTCGCCGGCGTGGCTGACGTTGCTCTTTGTTGCCGCTTTGGTCGCGCTCGCCGCCTGCATAGCCAACGTCGTGCTGTCTTCGTACTTTGTTCGCAGCCCACACTTGCTGATGAACTTCACGACTATGGTGAGAGACAGCCCCTTCGTGCAGGCGCCGCCGGGCGGATCGGCGTTGAGCGACTTTGACCGCAGCAACATGATGAGAAATGCTCGGATCCGCTACGGCGATGTCGCGTCTGGGGAACCGGTGGGACACATCGCCATCGGAACTATTGACGACGGCCGCGCGTTGGGTAGAGGGGTGGTGCCACTGGACAAGTCGAGGATGTACGACTAAAAGAAGCTAAAGGACTCGGCCGTGTCGGGTTGTGTGGGACTGAAGTCCGCGTCAAAACGCTTAACTAATCTGGTTGAGATGCCGTCATATCCACGAAGAGAAAGTCAAGTACCCACACTCATTTCGGTATGCTCATTTGTTTTGGCTGTCTGGCTCCACACAGCTGAGTTCGTCGGGACGCAACCCGGAAGTTGCGATGGAGACGAGCAGTGGCAGATTTGCATCTGCCTGCAGCAGTACTTGTCATCCATGGGAGGCAATCCTACGCTGGATCCGATCCTTCGTGCTACTCTATAGTGCGCTCGGCGTGTTCCGAAGGGCTGGGTGTCCAGCAGCGTGACCTGTCAGATTCAGAACCCGTTACTGCAGCGCACGAAACAAGCAATTAGATGCGGTGACGTCTTGAAGCAGGCGTTGAAAGGTGGATCTCGTTATGTCACCATCGATGGGAGTTGCACGTGCGGGGTCCCGGCGGCTGGGAGAGCGT
>Ga0247770_1001707_pt1 | contig 15618 bp, 7 predicted proteins | sample UWRJL136409B6_FD_179943 | JGI IMG/M metagenome (GOLD analysis project Ga0247770, IMG submission 179943) | Plant litter microbial communities from Arlington Agricultural Research Station in Wisconsin, United States - UWRJ-L136-409B-6 | ecosystem: Environmental > Terrestrial > Plant litter >... | reverse complement strand
TGAAGGTCTCATGACAAAGGTGCCAACACAGCTGGACCTGGGGGTACCAGCTTTGCAATACAGATTTCGCCTTGTGGCAATGTACCTGTAGGTAATGAGTTCGCTTTATTTTGCCAACCGCTTGCCGCAGTAGACTCAGGTATATGGAATTGATGGAATAAATGGAAGAGGTGGGCCCACGTCCACGGCTGTGCCGTTGAGACATGTTTCAGGCTCCCGCTTATCTCCCATCTTGAAGAACCGAGAAGCCAACACAAATCCTTAGGTTGTCCGTCTGAAAGAAAAAAAAGGACAAACAAACGGAGCTCTACCAAAGGCGATGGGCGTAGTCACGCGGTAAAGTAACAAAGCAATCAAACAAAGAGATCTAAACATAAATGCAGGCGCGCGTCTACCCCGAAACCGCATTGTTTGGCAGAGAAGGAAAGATGGTGCTACCAGCAGGCGCCGTGGACAAATCTGTGGGGCGGCCCGATCTGTCAAGTGGGGTGCATCGGCTGGTTGTAGGCTGCCATTGGCCAGCAGGATCGGTACGACACCGGGAAGGAGCCTTCGACGTCATTGAGCAGTCCAATCACGAGCCCTGCAGGGTCGCTTGGCCTGGTTTCAAACTGGCCTGGGAATCTGCGAGCCAGCAAAGCACCCGGGTTCGTCATAGCCAACTTTGGCCCTGGTTCCTGGGAGGACGCCAGATTATCTCGAGGCTTTTTGTTGGAAACCGGGACAATGGGTCTTTAATCCCCTCCAGCACGGCAGTGCGTCTTTTTTCTTTCGTCCATACTTAGCATCTGCTACTCTTTGTCTCATGTTTGTTCCTTTTACCGACAATTGACTTATCTCGAGACTTGGTGAGCTGGGTTCAGTCACCCACATCCCAACGCCTCTGGACAACTCACTTCACCTGAGGATTCACTTCCGCCAACCTTATTGCATGCCTGACATCGACGAGAACCTGGAGCGCCATCTACGTATGCGTTTGGACAGGAATCAAAGCACTGATATCTGAGCGGCTTTGCCGTCCACTTTTTCTGTCCGCATGCCATCTCCTTAGCACTTTGCGGTCGCGAACCTCACATCTACGATGAGTACAACAACCGGCGGCGCAGCCACTGCGTCGGCGACTACAACCGACCAATCCGCCACTCCAAGCACGACCGATCAACATGGCTCCGGATCCGCCCAACTGTCATCCGGCATGACCCTTTACGCCTTCGTGACCGCTCTGACGGTCTCGCTGGTTGTCTTTAGCATCCAGATGGGTGCATTTTTCCTCCTCAGGAACAAGCTGGCGAGGATATTGTGCGTAGCTCTCTGCGTAGCCCTCTCTTTTCTATCTTCTAATGTCTCGCACGCAGTAAACCCAAGACGTTCCTAGTACCCGAACGTGAGCGTACCGACCCGCCTCCATCCAGTCCTTGGAACCTAGTCTACGCTCTTATGAAGTTTGAGGACCGGGATATCATCAAAAAGTGCGGTCTCGACGCGTACTTCTTTTTGCGGTACCTCCAGACGCTTTTAATCATCTTTGTGCCTATCGCCCTGGTCGCGATCCCGGTACTGATCCCAATCAACTACGTCGGTGGACTGGGGCAAGACGTCGTCAAAGCCAACAGTTCAAATGCGACACGGTCTAGAATACCGACAGGGCTCGACACGTTGGCCTGGGGCAATGTCGCGCCCAAGAATCAGAACCGTCGCTGGGTCCACCTCGTACTCGCCCTTCTCGTCATTATCTGGGTCTGCGGTGTGTTCTTTGCGGAGCTCCGTGTCTACGTCAAGGTTCGACAAGATTATCTGACGAGTGCCGAACACCGTCTGCGTGCGTCGGCCAACACCGTTCTTGTTAGCTCTATTCCCGAAAAATGGCTCACCGAAGATGCCTTGAGAGGACTGTTTGATGTATTTCCCGGAGGCATTAGAAATGTCTGGCTTACCCGGGATTTCAGCAAGGTCCTCGAAAAGATCCACAAGCGTGAAACCATTCACCGGCAACTCGAGGCTGCTGAAAGCGATTTAATCCGGGAGACCAAGAGGAGGCAACTGAAGCAACGGGCCGCGGAGGAAAAGCGGAACCGCAGAAATCTCAGGGGCAAAGGCGAGACCAAAGGGGAGCGGACCGAACGAGAACGGAGGGAGGACGAGGAAGCTATGCGGCGGGCGGAAGGCCCTGGTGGCTTGAGTGTTGGCGCGCATGAAGATGTGCCCCATGACGTGACTGCAGGGGTCGAAGAGGCAGACAATAAATATCAGGATACCGATTTGACCGAAATGCAGGGAGGCGAGTCTGAAAGCGAGACTGAAGAGACGAAGTTCAGCGCCAAAGTGGGAGGTGGTTTCGCCAAGGTCGGCCAAGGACTGGGACAAGGTCTGAAGAAGGCCGTTGGCGGTGCGCGGACGATTCAGAGAGGGGTGGGAGGCGAACTGGAGCGGACCGGCGGCTTTGAGGTCATTGGCGATAGTCATCAAACCCATTCCCGCCCCGGAACCCGTGGATCGGACCGTCCCCGGAGAGCTCCGATGCCCGAAGAAAATGACAGGCCGCCAAAGGTGTCGTTTGCCTCGGAAACACCGCTTCATACTCCACAAGGCCGCCATGCTCACAGCCCCTCGGATTCCGAATTTAAGAAAGAATCCTTGGGGCCTCGATCTATCGGCAACACCACCCGCAGGGCTACAAACGCGGATGATATGCTCGTTACCGATAGAACGCGGTGGTATCAGTTTTGGAAACCGCCCACTGGGAGCTACGCATCGCCGATTCCCCAGGGAGCTGAAGGGGAAGACTTTCCCTGGAACAAGAAGGACGACAAGTCAGTTTGGCAAAAACTGAAGTCTAGCCTTCCCTTCATGGGCGAAGAGGAGAAACCAATGGAGTATCCGCCAGCATATACCCACGACTATGACAAGCAACCAGAGGAGCATGCTGAATGGAGTAAGTGGCTGAAGCCTAAGGATCGCCCACATCACCGCCTTCCTCGGTTCGGATGGACACCCTCTTGGCTCCCTTCTTTTCCCTTCATAAACAAGAAGGTTGATACCATTTATTGGTGCCGTGGCGAGCTCGCCAGGCTGAACCTTGAGATCGAGGAGGACCAAGAACACCCGGAACGATACCCCATCATGAACTCGGCTTTTATCCAGTTTAACAACCAAGCCGCGGCTCACATGGCCTGTCAGTCCGTCACTCATCACGTCCCGAAGCGCATGGCACCCCGTATGGTTGAGATCTCGCCCGACGATGTCATCTGGGACAACATGGCCATCTCCTGGTGGAGCGAGTGGGGAAGGTCCGCCGTCGTGTTCACCCTCGTGAGCGGGATGATTATTCTTTGGACCTTCCCGGTTGCCTTTACAGCGACCGTGGCCCAGATTGATGCTTTGATCGACACTTACAGTTGGCTGGAGTTTCTGCGAACGAACGAGACCATCCACAACATGGTCAAGGCCATCGCTGGTGTTTTGCCAGCCATCCTCCTAGCCGTCCTCCTTGCTCTTGTACCCTTGATTCTCGATTTCATGGCAAGATTCCAGGGATCGAAGACAGGTGCACAGAAATCGGAGGTCGTCCAGGTCTACTACTTCCTCTTCCTCTTTGTTCAAGTCTTCCTGGTTGTTTCCGTTGCGAGTGGCCTCTTCCAGACTCTCAGCGACATTTCCAAAAACGTCACCAGCACCCCTCAACTACTAGCGAGAAACCTTCCAAAGGCTGGCAACTACTTTTTCACCTATATGATCCTACAGGCCATGTCAACAAGCTCTGGCCAGCTGCTCCAGATTGGAACACTTTTCGTCTGGTATATTCTATCCAGACTCTTGGACAATACGGCCAGGGAAAAGTGGCGTCGAAACACACAACTTCCAGATGTCACCTGGGGCTCCTATTTCCCGGTATACACCAACTTCGCCTGCATTGCACTCATTTATTCGGTTGTTTCGCCTCTTATTTCGCTGTTCGCAATCGTCACTTTCAGCCTGCTCTGGATTGCGAACCGCTACAACATGCTTTACGTCGTTCGCTTCAAATCCGATACCGGCGGTGTATTGTACCCAAGGGCGATTAACCAGACCTTCACCGGGCTGTATGTGATGGAGCTTTGCCTTATTGGCCTATTCAGTCTTGTGGAAGATCAAGATGGGTTGAACGTCTGCCTGCCACATGCGATAATAATGTTCGTGGCGCTACTCTTGACGGCCCTCTACCAGTATCTCCTCAACGCATCCTTTGGTCCTCTGCTTCGGTATCTTCCTATCACATTCGAGGATGAAGCAGTGATCCGCGACGAGATCTTCCAACGCGCACAGGATAAGCGACTGGGTCTGACGCTGGAAGACGACGAGTCAACATCGCTCACAGGCCCCGATGGCGGAGCTATCCAGGAGAGTGATATCGAGCTACAGAATATGGGCCAGAACATCCAATCTCAGCATGGGTCTAAGCTTAGAAGGTTGAACCCGGTAAAGGGGATTGTACACGCTGGTACGTGGGCGGCGCGCGGTGGCAAGCGAGTCCGAGAAGCAACTTTCGGTAAGACCGAGGATAACGTTCGGAATGCAACGCTCTATCGCAGAAATCGCCGACAGAGGGACCTGGAGGCTCAGCGCGCCATAGGAGACGCGCTGTTCGGGGGTTACCACGACGAAATCGAGGATCTCACACCCGACGAGCGCGACGCACTGGTACGAAAGGCGTTCCAGCATTACGCCATGCGGGCTAGACGACCGACGGTGTGGATCCCCAGAGACGATCTCGGGGTGTCTGATGACGAAATCAGACGGACGATGGAATTCAGCGAGCATATATGGATCAGCAACGAGGGCACAGCGCTCGACAGCAAGGTGCGGATCGTATACGGGAGGAATCCGCCAGACTTTTCAGAAGTGGATATAATCAGCTTGTAATTTGGTCTTTGCCCAAGAAACTGGGGGCCTGTTGTTTCTTTTGTCTTCATCTTCCGCTTCCCTCCAACAGAGGGGAACGAGGAGGCATTCGCCGATTGGCATAGCAAAAGCGCATGGGTACGGATGAGTACATCCTAGGTTGTCATTTCATCTCACACAATACCCTATTCCGATTTCATCAGAAATACCGTACAAAGCATTGAGTTTGCCTGGGCGAACTGCTAATTATACATATATATCATCATATTTTTAACTGCATGTGCATGCAAGATTTGCTCATTTCCTTCGGCCATTTCTGGTGACACTTCAAGAGGGCTGGCCTCTGTCTACGGGCCAAACTAGACGCATACCTCCCTGGTTCTTGTAAAAAGCTGATCATTGTGCTTGATATAGAAAGTTGAAGGCCTGTTGTCTGCTTCTCGGCGCCATTTGCGGTTTTAGAAGCCCCTAAGGATAGAACGAACATCACACTTCGGAATGTCGAGTATATCTGTTCATATTGCAATTCGCTGTGAAAGAGAATTCGTAGTGTTACAAGCACTTGCATTGCATTTCTGGAATAACATTTCTATATTTGCCACCTACCAGAAGTGCAGGATGCTTCAGTCATCTTGTCTCGCCGGAATCCCGCGAGCCGTAGTCCATACACATCTTTATAATAGAGGTTGTCTATTTAGCGCCCTCCCATTCCGGATTCTAGATGTGATTGTTAGCAAGTAGGTGATGTTGAGACAGCTAGTGATTTACATACCTTGCGGAGGATAACAAGGCCCTCCAGAGTGCTGCTAAGGCTGATGTACTCTTCATCCTCAAGCTCAGCACGCTCGCCGTGGGCAAGCAGCACGGGTGTGCTCTGTGTCTGCCAGCCGGTGATGGTCTTGGGTCGGCCAGCCTGGCCGACAACATCTACGGCTTGGCCGACACGGACATTGACGGTCAATGGCTTGAGATTCTCGTCTAGCGTCACGAGGAAGCGTGGGTGCATCGCAGTGACAAGGAAATAAAGGAGATAGTGGGAGTCGGATGTGATGAACTGCTTGGCGTCAACCATCGAAATGACGACGGTGAGCAGACCAGCGGCGGCTACTCTTGAGAGGACCTGGCGGTCGGTATGGAAGGGACTGATGGAGAGGGTGCCCTTGCCCATATGTACGAGACCTTGGGCGATGCGAACCATAAAGAGAGATTCTTGGTCGCGGTGATAGTAACTTGCGAGCTGGCGCAGGAGCTGCGCGAGTCTTGCGTTGTTGGTGCCCGCACCAAGGAGACCCATGGCGAAGATAGCGTTGAGGGCAACTTCATTGTCGTTGTCATGGCTGTACCGGGACAGCGTGTCGTAGACCTTCATCTGTGGGTTACTCGGGCTGATGAGGCCCATCGCCAAGGGTACTGCTCGTCGGATGTTGGCTTCACCGTAGTGCATCAGATGACCGAATTGGCGCAGTACCATCTCCTGACCAACATCCTCACCCATTGCAATCAAACCTATTCCGATCACGGCATAGGCTTGTAACAACTCGTCTCCCTTCTTCTCGTCAGATTCCTCAATATGCTCGTTGCAGATATGCAATAGCTCCTGGATCTTGAGCACGGCACCTGTGCCAGCCCAGGCACAGATGGACGCAAGAACTGACGTCGACTTTGCTACAGGGTGGTCGACCGCCTTCAAGGTCTCGAGGATCACGTCTACCTCCTCTTGGCGCCCGAAAAAGAGAAGGCCTAGTGCAAGACCGAGGAAACGACTCCACTTGTCTGTCAGCTGGCTCTGGCGATCTTCATCCAGCATGGTCGTGATGATAGCTTCGCTGATGTCCGCGTTAGAAGAGCCAACGAAAACAAGACCGCAAGCCAAGGCAGCCATCGCTGACACCCGCATCTCCTGCGTCGAGTCGGTGATGATGGGCATGAGATGTGTCAGGATCTCATCCCTGTACAATCCTGCGTAAGCCAAGCCCAGGCCCATGATGGCCGCCACTCGAATGAGTGGGTTCTTGTGGTTGAGCTTGTCTGCGTCCGCCAACAAAGCCATAGCTGGATCAGAGTCGAGCATAACGCCAGAGTTCATGATTCCTATGGCAAGATAGGCGCCAGCTTGGATCGGCTCCTCCTCGACGTAGGTGTACTTGTCAATCTGGTCAAGACCGTTTTCGATATCCCACATTAGCAAAGTTCCGAGGGATGCTACCGTCGACATCATGCCCTCGTCTTTGGTCTTCCAGACCCAGCTCTCCTTGTCCTTCTCCACGAGCATCATCTTGTCGTTGCCAAATCCTGCGTTCACAAAAGCGTTCACAAAAGCTGCGGCTAGGTTGTGTCGGGCCGAGTCGAAGTTGGTCATCCCGGCCACACGAGTGCTCTCAAGATGGCTCTTGTAAATGTCCTCAGTTGTCTTGGGCTCGAGAATGTTGAGCTCCTTGCCCAGTGCCTTGAAATGCTCTGGCAAGCGGATATTACCGAGGCATTCCAAAACCTCTTGATCCTCGATGGGCTCCTTAGTGTGCTGCAGCGATATTCTCTGGCGAGCGATTAAAAAGGAAATCTGTTTTTGAAGCGCCGGGTCGGCCCCCGCATCCTCGAAAGCGGTGTGAATCAGGTCATCGTCGTTGAGCCGAATAGCAAGGACAAGGGCCTGGGTGTGCTGTCCGTACTTCTTGTAGATGCTGTGCGCAACGAGAAGGAACGTCTCGGTATCGGGATAGGTGAGCAGGCTGACCATGGAAACCATGTATAAGCACACCCTAGCGTATGTGTTCTCGTCGACGAACTTCGGAAGCTCCTCAATGATCTCCAGCTCGCCCATCAAGTCGACGGCATCGGCTTCGGCATTGCTCTTGAGGAATAGCGGTACGAGGATCAGGGCAAGCTCAACTAGGTCGGCGGTCGACTCATCGGCGGCTATGCGCTTCTGATAGACTTCACCAATCTCGAGCGCCAGATGGCGGACATATTCGTGACCCCAAGACCCGATGTCTGACGTGGGAGCGGCAAGTCTGTACTTGAGGGTGTCTTGGCGATCTTCGTCCGAGAAGGTCATGCCGATCACAGACAGGACGTCCGCAAGCGAGGTCTTGTCGTCACCAGTCGGCCACTCATCATAGAGTTTCGTCATGGTCTTATATTGCGGCCGCAGGAATTTGAGGGGTTTGGGCACTGCCGTCATCGAGGACGTTGACGTCTTGATGAAGTTCTTCATGGCCTCGAGCGCCGGCTTGTAGAGGGATGCATCGGATTCCTAAACTCAACAGTTAAAAGGCGCTGGTCGATCCCATCACCGATTTGGTTAGCTACGCACCGTCAACCGCTCGACGAGCATTTCAAGCTCGCTCTTGAGCTGCTGATCTTCCTCGCTGAGCTCTTCGGAAGCTAGATATCAGTTAGCGGCGGCGCGCGTGGTTGATCCCCGTGGGAAAGGCGAACACACCATCAGCCTTGTCATCCTTCTTGCCATTCGCAGCGGGCTGGGTGGAGGCGTCCTTCTCGGTCTCCTCCGGTTTCTGGTCGCCTTCGACAGCCTTTCCCTTGCCTTTGTCGGCGGCTTTGGACAGATCACCGTCTTGCGCCATGGTGAAGGTTGGCGGGTGGGTGCTTCGAAGCCCGCTGAGGCTCGGTCGGGGAGGGAAAGCTAAGAATGGGCGGCGGGTTTGGGGCTTTCAGCGACTGCCTCGGCGATTGCGGCTTGCGAGCGTAGGGGATTCCCGCGGTAAAGTACGGTATCGGAGGAAGATGTTCGCAGGCGGGGTTGCTGGGCTGGTATGGAGAGGTTGGAGATGGAATCGAAGCTCAGCAAATTCGCCAAAGGCAAGCAGCTTCCCACTGGTTACGCGACACTGTTGCCGCCTGGCGCCCAAGGTCAGTGCTTGGTGAGCTAGCTCGCCGCATGTGGGGCTACGACAGGGGTAGGGTCAGTAGCTTGGCCGAGTCTAACCCTCAAAATGGTGATGCTTGGCTGAGTCAGCAGAGGGTTGTCTATTGCAGTTGCTCCCTTTCGCTTCTCTTCCCAACCCATTGATTTGTAGCCACATGCCTGACACTACGTACTACCTACTTGTTCTCATACTTCAAGCCCGCCTCCACCCTCAGCACGCCGTATATGCCGGCAAAGTCGCCCTTTTCTCCAGCATGCTCCTTGAGCTGCACCAGGTGTGAATCGGCAAGCTCCACATTCGGAATCTTTGTTCCCGCGGCCTTCGCCAAGCTCATGGCGTGTCTGGCGTCTTTCCTCGCCAGGTCAACAGCGAAGAGCGGATATTCTCGCTGGTAGTAGTCCCCAGACAGCATTCTGTTGGAGTAGGCCGTGTAGGGCCCAGGGAACATGTTTTCAATCCATTGGTGGAGATAGTTGTTCCCCAGGCCCGACTTCTCAGCCAGCACATGCCCTTCGGCAAGCTGTTCAACCATGTTGAGGATGAATGTGTTTCCAATAAGCTTCAACGTAAGGGCTTTGCTGCGTGGCTCGTCTCTCATCTCGATGTCTTGTCTGGACATGACGCCTTTGAAGTAAGGCTTCGCTCTATCAATCGCGCTTGACGGCCCCGCAAGGACTCCGACCAGCTGCCCCGCGTCCGCGGCAGCTGGAGCGCCGAAAACGGGTGCCGTGAGGTACTCAGCGCCCTTGGCCTCCACGGACTTTGCGAGTCTCTCAGTGGTGTCGGGGTGAATCGTCGAACACTCGACGATCAGCTTTCCAGTAACATCATTCTGAAGGATCTCGTCTACAGCGGCCTCGACGACGTCGTCCTGGGACAGAATGACAAAGATGACGTCGGCCTTCGAGACGCCCTCTGCGATGGAATCCACAACTTCCGTCTTTCCCGTGGCGAGATTGCTGCTGAGGTCAGTGGCCCGTTGTTTTGTTCGGTTGAACAACAGGATCGGCTGGTCAAGGTTTCCTTTCTCCACGAGGTTCTTGACCATGCCCTATCACCACATTAGATTTTATCATCCAGGAATCGGCCATATTCACCTACTCGGCCCATGTTTCCCAGTCCAATCCACAGTAGTCTTGGCGCCATCTTGTAACACAAGGGTTCTCGGTACAGTATTGTTTGGTTGGATGCTTTGGATAGTCCGGACTCTGTCTAGCAACGAAGTACTACTCTTGACAGATAGGGATATATTTCAAGATGGGCCGGTATTGGTGATGAAGGGGGTAGATATCCAAGAATCAGGAACTAGACTGGCCGGGTCGAATAATCACCATGGTGTTGTGGTCGGGAACTACAGCCCCTGACTAAGACGATTAAGGCCGGCCTTACTCTAGTTACCCCGCGAGCGGCCATTGGCACTGCATTCTAAGATGGGCTCTCCGCATTTACACTCCGTTGGTGGTTTGGATATCAACCAATGGGTGAGACGGGCAACTTGGGCTTTAAAGTGTCCGTTTAAACATGGCAGGGTGCCGTATTCCTGAATACTCCACGAAAGCTTGACCCGAGCACCCGCCCTTTGGTTCCCAGAGGTCAGAAGTACATGGTACGAAACTTGTACTTCGTGCCTTATGGAATATGTCTCATTTCGCAAAACACCAAACACAACCGATGTGACAGCAAGTCAGAAGGGTACCCGTTATGCCCCTCTGCGGGGCGCAGCAGGGGCGCGGGAGTTATCGCTATCAAGATGCTACCTAGGCCTCTTCTGCACTGGGCGAGCCCCACTATATAGCTTCAAGGAGCTTGACGTCGGTCGCCGTCCGTTGACCGCCATTGAGCCACAAACATCGGGCGCAAGGAAACAAAGCAATCCTGGAATGAGAGAAGAATCAAACCGGAGGCTCCCGTGGTTGTGTCCGTAGAGGGCCAGCTTATAAGGGCTGCGCCATCATTTTGCGCAACTTTTCAGCTTTTCGGGAGACGTGATGTTTGCGCGAGGGCCCAGCACTGGTGTCTGGAAAAAAGCGACCGAAGCAGCCCAGGTAATTTGTTCCCCTTTGCAAGAAGACTACCAGATTCTAACAAAGTGTCTTAGTCTTCAATTCGGAGGGAGCAGAAGCAAACAACGCCGTCCGGCTTTGCGGCAGCATCGCATCGACGGCGCCTGTCTTCAGAAAATGGCGCCCGCACGGCCAAAACAAACGGCGCCCCCCGCAACTCCTCTCCTGCTGAAGCGAAGCAAAAGAGAGAGCTAGATAGGGTAAAGAGCACTCTTCTGGCCATCCGCTGGGCTAGCACTTACAAGTTCCTTGCTAACGGACTGAAAGGCCTTTCTCATCTCGGTGCTCGAGGCGTCGCCCACAAGGCGCGATGCTAAAAACTATCTTCAAATCTACGGAGAGGGCTCTAAGCAGCCAGCTGCGAAGCATGACGGAATTCGCGCAGTCAGCGACACTCCGCGCTTCATCCAGGGCCCAGAAAAGCAGGCCGTGGAAGACACCGATGAGGCGCCGCATATTGCCCTCGTGACGCTGAGGGATCCGCAGTCCTGGGAGGACAACCTCGTTGATGGCGTTGCCAAAACGCTCACGCAACTGCGAGACTTGGGCCTTCTAAGCGTCATCGCCCTGGATTGCGGTACCGCCTCCAAAGAAGTAACATCTCAGCAAACAGACCGCATTATGAGGGCAATTGGACGGCATGGTCATCCGGGAGCTCGGTTTGTTGACTCTGGGATGCGGACTTCCGAAGAGACGCCACGAAGTCTTCCATCCATCACGCCCGCCAATGTTCATGTGGGGTTTGAGGGAGCCTTTACTGCACCCCTTCGCAATGGCCACATTGTGGTCGTTCCGCCTAGAGCGTGTTCTGAAACCACTCTGAAGAACTCAGCGGCCGACACTGACGAGGTGATACTGGCCCTCACGAGCTTCTTTTCCGGCCTGCAGTTCAACCACAAACTCGAACCAAACGAAGCACTCGATACTACCTCTCAAGGCTCATTTCGAAGGGCCCTAGTGGATAGGATCATTGTCATTGATCCCCACGGCGGCATCCCGGCGACTGGTGAAGGAGATGGGGCACGCGTGTTTGTGAATCTAGAGGAGGAGTTTGGGCGTCTTCAAGACGCCCTTGGCAGCGAACAGCTTACCGGCTCCACGAATCACTTGAAAAACCTGAGGCATGTGAAATCGACCTTGGCGATCCTCCCGTCGACCGCTTCCGCGGTGATCACCAGCCCGGCTGAGGCCGCCAACCTTCGAAACCAACCTGATCAGGGGAACAGCATTCTTGGTGCAGCCCGTGTTACTGGCCAAGTTGGAACCCGCAGGTGGCAGAACCCACTAATTCACAACCTCCTTACTGATAGGCCAATTTACTCATCTTCGTTACCAATCGGGAGGATCAAGTCTGCCGCCCACCGGGCCGAATCCACAACTTCTCGCATGCCGACGACGACACTCGCCAAGAAAGGCCTACCGGTCACGATTTTCCCCAACACTGGAACAGCTCCATGGACCCCGCCGAAACCAGGGTCTCCCCGACTTCGACTAACAGACACATGCATTGACCTACCAAGGCTTGTCCACCTGATAAATGACTCCTTTAGCAGGGAGCTTGATGTCGAACACTATCTGCGCCGACTTGACGACAGCCTCGCGGGCATCATTATAGCGGGGGAGTACGAAGGCGGGGCGATTCTGACTTGGGAACGGCCATTCGGGCTGACAGAGGAGGAAGCCTACAACCAGGGCCGTCTCGTTCCATACCTGGACAAATTTGCGGTTCTGAAGAAAAGCCAGGGGGCGGGCGGTGTGGCGGATATTGTCTTTAACGCGATGGTACGAGACTGCTTTCCGGGCGGGGTGTGTTGGCGTAGCAGAAAGAATAACCCGGTAAACAAATGGTACTTTGAGCGCTCAGCTGGGGTGCGGAAGCTGTCGGAGAGCAACTGGGCTATGTTTTGGACAGATCAGGACGCATTGCAGGATAATCGGCTCATGGGCGATTACGAGGATGTGTGTCGGAACGTGGTGCCCTCGTGGGCTGATGGGAAGCAAGCCGATTGATTATTATTGAGGTGGGGACATGTCTACTGAGGTATAGCTGCCGTTATGATGAATTGCATCCTAAAACATACTCAATGCCCAAAATACCGTCATGGATACTCGATTGTTAAGTTCCTGTTCATGCTCTTAGCGACGCTTAGACCACGTGCCAAACCAAAAGTATTGTTTAAACTTCCTATGGCTTCGACGTTGAGATATCTCTTATCCTAACTTACAAAAACGCTTGGTATAACTTGTATGAGACCTAGAGGGCTGCTGCCTAGATGTCGTATTCTCCCGTTGGTGTCAACGTCAGTGTCAAAACGGCAAGTCGAAAAGCACATGCTGACGACGATGTCAGGTGTCATGCGGGCCAATCAAACCAGGCGCATCCAAGATGACAGGGATTAGCGGGGGGTCATTTGTGGATCTGCCTTGCGTCCCCGTAACAACCTCGTGCTTGGATTCCTGTTCAACGCTCAATTGACATTCAGCTCCATCACGAATCTTAGCTTCCAGCCGTGCAAAACTATCGCCTGCGCAGGACGTCAGCATCGCAACCCCAAAGCGCATCGCCGATAAATCTAGACAACGAGTTTCTTAGCATCCACCGCAAAGATGGATATGTTCAAGGGCTTGCAGAAAAGCGTCACGTAGGTGACGCACTCGAATGCTTTGTCTCGCCAAAGCGCTCTAATTTAGTCGGGAAGCTGACCTCAACACGATGCAGCTCGCTAGGTGGCCAGATCACCCCCTTTGCGTCGCGCACCTTCCAGTATACCAAGGAGCAACTGGGCCAGGCTGAGGACAAGGTTTGTAGCTCTCAGGCTTGTATTGTCTGAGCGGGAGGGGAGCCATGGCTAACGACCACATTCTACGACGACCATAGACTCAGCTCCCCCCGGACTACATTGACCTGGAGAAGCGCGTCGATGCGTTGAAGGCTGTTCATCAGAAGATGCTCGCTGTCACGTAGGTTTGCGCCTTTGCTTTGCACACAGCTCCTCCAACAGCCCGTTATCGCAGCGGCTGACGCGGCAGGATTTTGACAGCTCCCAATACTCCCACGAGCCCTACGACTATCCTCCCAACATCAAGGAGACGTTCACCGATCTTGGTCGCACCGTTAGTGAGAAGGTCAACCTCCTTTCGACTGCCACCTCCCCCGCCGAAGCCCAGGCCGCTCTCACTGCGCCCCCTACCGCGAAGCCGCAGCCCAAGACTTTTGCCCATGCTATCGCCCGCGCGAGCTTGGCTGGCAGCCAAACGCTGCATCAGCAACATACCGGTGCTGGCGAGGACCCCCTGGCGACTGCCCTCGAGAAGTACGCTCTGGTCCAGGAGCGTGTTGGTGAAGCTCGCCTTGCCCAAGATGCCCAGATCCAGAGCCGCTTCCTTGCCGGGTGGAACACCACGCTTAATACCAACATCTCTTTTGCTACGCGTGCCCGCAAGAACGTCGAGAAGGCCCGTCTGACACTCGACGCCGTCAAGGCCCGCGTCAAGGGCACCACCTGGAAGATGGGTGGCGCCGCGCCCCGTGCCGATGTTGTGGAAGACCATGAGCTTAGCAACGAGGCGCAAGAGGAGATCGAGAAGGCCGAAGATGATTTTGTCACGCAGACCGAGGAGGCAGTTGGTGTCATGAAGAATGTGAGTTTTCCCGTTGCCCTCCCACACATCGGGAAATACTGGGATAGATTACTGACACGCGGCCTCTTTGCACCAACTAGGTTCTCGACACCCCCGAACCTCTGCGCAACCTTGCCGAGCTGATCGCCGCGCAAATGGAATATCACAAGAAGGCCTACGAAATTCTGAGCGAGCTGGCACCCGTCATTGACGGACTGCAAGTCGAACAGGAGGCAAGTCGTGCTGCGGATTTCTCTTTGCATTGAAGCAGATCCGAGTTACAACCCCTGCATGTGCTGACTTAAGCCACCGTCGTTCTCTGCCACAGGCGAGCTACCGTAAGAGCCGCGAGAGCGCCGCATAAATGAGATGGAGTCAGACAATGCTGGGGTGCCGTCGCGAAGAGATACTAAGTTGAACCCGAAGGCGGATTAGGGAGCAAGTGGGCTGCGAAGAGGCCATGTGCTGGGTCATCCGGGGAGTAAGATGCTCGTATTCTACGCAGGGCATGGAGGGGTGAGCATATCCAGTTGGGCTGTTGGGTCTGCCCCTTTTTTTGTTCCCTTCATTTGTGGTGCTCGAGACGATATCGAGTTATCCGTGTGATTCTTAGGTTATGGTTTGCCAGGGGCCGGGTTTTATGTGTTTGTTCTTTTCTTCGGCCTATAGAGCAATTGCCGAGTGTTGATTTAAGTTGCAACGCTTTACATACCTGTCCAGCTTCCCAATGTCCTCCTGTACCACCCAGCAAACACTTGTGGACCTCGGCTGCTTGGAGACATTCCACCTGTTGATTGTCTCACAGAGGAAGCGCATCTCTCATATACTATTAACTGGATGCGCAACCCAACCTCGGCTCCGCTCTATTTGGAACATCGACTAATGCTGTCTTTCCATCTGATACCTAGCTAGTGAAGGGAAAAACCCAGATCCAACTCAGCAACACCTGGCGATGCGAAGCGCGAAGGTCGAAACACTGAACGAATTGAACATCAAATCATAGGGCGTGTAGCTCAGTTGGTAGAGCGTCCGCTTCGCATGTTCTTCCTTGCGGAAGGTCTTGGGTTCAATTCCCAACTCGTCCAGTAATTATTACTTTTTGCCCCTCCCTATGGCAGGCCAGTAATCTTTTTGGGGGGGTGGTGGTGGTGGGCGTTGAGTTGTGAGCT
>Ga0247770_1001706_pt1 | contig 15620 bp, 14 predicted proteins | sample UWRJL136409B6_FD_179943 | JGI IMG/M metagenome (GOLD analysis project Ga0247770, IMG submission 179943) | Plant litter microbial communities from Arlington Agricultural Research Station in Wisconsin, United States - UWRJ-L136-409B-6 | ecosystem: Environmental > Terrestrial > Plant litter >... | reverse complement strand
GCAGCGCCGTGGCGGCCGCGCACGTGGTCTTCCCCACGCCGCCCTTGCCGGTGAACAGCAGGATCCGTGTGGCCATCTCTCGCCTCTTTCCATGTCAGGGCGCCGCTCCGGAGATCCGGACGACGCCCGATTCGATGCCTCGTCCGTGGCACGGCCCACCAGACCCCGGGCCGAAACCCAAAATAACGCACTGCGTTATCAGATACAAGCAAGCTGACGCGTCGCGTCACCCGGTTGTACGCCGCGAGACGGAAAGAGGATGCACCGATCCTCGGGGCGTCGGGGACGCGCCTGTTCTGATCCGGAGGAGGAAGCCGATGAGCGCCCGTCCCGTCGAGCCCGATCACAGTCCCTGATTCGCCACTGTGTGGAATTCGATGCCAAAGCCGTGGTTACGTTTTCTGAAGATCTTTTAAAGCCACTGCTCGTTCACTGAGACATGAAGAAAGATCGATCGTTTACTCCGGATCGATCTCACGTGCAAGTTGAGCGCGCGTCGAGCTGTTCTTGCGATGTGCAGGAAAATGCAAGCGATAATCGCCCATCAAGAAGGATGTCCTCGCCGGCCTGGGGTTTCTGCGTGATGGAAGGTCGGGAGCATTCTCCCTTGCGCGTACAATCGTATGACGCATATAATTTTTGACCCCCGACGAAACCTCTCCATCCACCGCTCCAGGAGGCCCATGAGGTACACGAGATCCGTTCCCGCCGCCGTTCTCGCCCTGCTGGTCACCGCCGCGTGCGACACGTCCGAGCTGGTCACCCCCGGAGCGGACGTCCTGACGCCCGACCCGGCTCCCTCGCAGACGCAGGTCCGGACGCAGGACGACGAGCAGGCGCGCATCGCGCGGGAGGAGATCCCCGGGTTCGCCGGCTTCTACCTCCAGGAAGACGGCACCCCCGTGATGCGCCTGGTCGACCCCGCGCAGCGCGCCGCCGCGCAGCGCGTCCTCGCGCCGGAGCTTGCCCGCGCCCGCTACGGGCGCCTGGCCAACGCGCCCGCGCAGCCGATCGTCCGGACGGCCACCTACGACTTCGCGCAGCTGAAGGGCTGGGCCGAGAAGGTGGAAGGGCTGCTGACGCGCAGCGACGTGTACCTGGTGGACATCGACGAGGTGAACAACCGCGTGCACGTGGGCGTGGCGGACAACGCGGCCGTCGGCGCGGTGCGCTCGTCGGCCGCGCGGATGGGGATCCCGGCGGGCGCGATCTTCGTGCAGACGCAGGCGAAGCCCGCGGAGCGCGCCACGGTCCGTGACCGCTACACCACCATGGTGGGCGGGACCCAGATCGCGTTCGGCAACTACGTGTGCACCATGGCCTTCAACGCGCGCCAGGTCTCCACGGGGGCGAACATCTACGTCACCAACTCGCACTGCACCCGCAGGCAGTACGCCAGCGACGGGATCGACCTCTACCAGCCGAGCCGGGTGGCGGGGAACGAGATCGGCGTCGAGATCGTCGACCGCGCGCTGTACGCCTGCGCCGGGGCCGGCACCAAGTGCCGCAATGCCGACGCGTCCTATTACAGCAACAACGGCCTGCGCACGGTGGGCCAGGGTGGGATCCTGCGCACCGCGCTCGCCACGGGCGTCAACGCCGGGCTCACCACCGTCGGCGAGTTCGACATCGTGGGCCGCTACACCGGCACCCTCCCGGTGGGCACCGTCCTGGGCAAGACGGGGCGCACCAGCGGCTCCACCTACGGCGTGGTCACCCAGTCGTGCGTGACCATCGGCTCGCTGCGCTGCCAGGACGTCTCCCGCGTGTGGTCGGAGGGCGGCGACAGCGGCTCGCCGATGTACGTCCAGGTCGGCGGGACCGGCGACCCCGCGAACGACGTGCAGCTCTACGGGATCCTGTGGGGCGGCCCGTCCACCGACTGGAGCACCACCTACTCCAGCCGCCTCTCCGGGATCGAGGCGGACCTGGGCGCGCTGACCAACCTGTGCCGCCCCGGCTACGGCTGCTGAGCCGGGCCGGCCCGGCCGGGCGAACGGCCCAAGGATGACGCGGGCCCGGCTCTGACGGGCGTGATCGCGGCGGTGCCCCCTGGGCCCCGCCGCGATCTGCGTTTCGGTCGATCTCCCGCCGGGTCGTCCCCGTCCCCTGATCGAGGTCCGGGAAGACAAACGAGGCGCGGAGTGCGCGGAGAAGGCTTCTCCGCGCACTCCGCGTTTTCGTGTCGTCGGTCGATGACGAGCAGGCCCGACTGCTCCGCTCATGGCAACTCTCAGGACGTCCGCGGTTGGATGTGAAATCCAGTATCACGGTTTCCAGGGCGGCGGCGCGATGGATCGCATGGCTACGCTTCGAACGCGGTCGCCGTTCGTCGATCGAGCCCGGGAACCGCTTCATTTCAGAGACGCGGGTAGAAACGGCGAGGCCGGCCCCGGACGCGAAGTCCGGGGCCGGCCTCTTTCGCCGCGGTCACCCGTGGCGGGCCGTCGTCGCTCGCTGGATCAGAGGACGAGGGTGACGACCGGGCCGGTGCTTCCCTCTGCCGCGGTGGTGACCGTCGCGGAGGCGGAGCCGGCCCGCACGCTCACCTGCTGGAGCGCGCCGAGCGGGATCGTGGCATACCCGTTGGCGTCCGTCCACGTCTCCCCGCCGCCGTAGTAGCTGACCCCGGCCGCGATGACGGAGATGTTGGCCATGGGGGTGCCGATGGCGTCCACCACCTGGATGGGAAGGCGGGTCGATCGGATCCAGCAGTCGATGTTCCAGCTCACGCCGTTGCCGTCCACCCAGCTCCGCACGGTGCCCGGGATCGGGGGAGCGACGGGCCGGACCAGGACCCAGCGCCCCAGGCCCTCGTCCCACCGGTACAATCCCCAGCTGCACGGGGTGGGGTTGGTGGGGAGCGCGCGGTCGGGGAGGTTGACCTGCAGCACCTGGTTGGCCGCCAGCGCGAGCAGCTGGCCCTGGGCGTTGGTGGCCCGGATGTTCACCATCCCGTTGGACGCCAGCACCGACTGGCTCCCGTCCGCCTCGATGCCCTGGAAGTCGCCCGGCGCCGTCCGGAACACCGCCTCGTTGGCCGGATCCCAGTAGGCCACGCGCACCACCACGGGATCGCCGGGAGACACGCCGGCGAAGGCGTTGGCCGGGATCTCCACGCTCCCCTGGCCGCCGAACGGAACCACCCCGCCCTGCCCGGCGACGAGGGTGACGGGGCTGCCCTGGGAGATCAGGCGAATCTCGCGGGTGAGCTGGGCGCCCGGGACCACCCGGTAGATGCGCGTGGTGGGCGCGAGATTGGCGGCCCTGACGGTGACGGGAAGCCGCTCGGCGGGGGCCAGCCCGCCGATGCTGAAGCTGCCGTCCGCTCCGGTGACCGCCGACGCGCCGCCGGGCGTGCTCACGAGAGCGCCGGCCACGGGCGCGCCGCCCACGGTCAGCACGGTACCGCCGACGGATCCGGTGCCGTTGGGCGCGAGCGTGGCCGCGGAAGCGTCGGCGCCGGGCGCGGTGGTGACCGCGCGGTCGCACGCCGCCGCGGCGCCCACCAGCGCGCCGGCGAGCACGAACGCCTGCCAGGACTTTCGGTTAAGGACGATCTTCACGAGCCATCCTCCTGCGAGAAGCGTGAAAGAGTGCCGAACGGGACGTTGCAAAATATACGACTGCCGCACTCCACGAGACAAGACATTTTTTTACTCCCGTGGATCTCCCCGGTATTTCCCCGTACACATCGGCATTCCACGATCATCTCCACACGATCCAGAATCTGCTCACGGCATCGCCCGAACCTTTTGAGACACCCAACAGCACTTCACCCCGTCGCGTCCCGATCACTCGTGCCGAAGGCTCCGCCGGTTCCGTGTGCTCCGGCGGCGAGCGCGCGCGGCGGCACCGGAACCAGCAGAAGAGGATGACGAGCATCGGCTCCGATCCGACCATGACACGCGCGTGGATGCGGGGCCGGCTCTCCTGGCTCCGACAACGCGAGCGGCCGGACGGAAAAGCTCCCGTCCGGCCGCTCGTTCACGCCCCCGGCGCGAGGGGGCGAAGCGCGGTCGCGCGTGCGCGAAAGGTGTCAGGCCGCCGAGGCGCCGGGATCGCCTGCACCGGTCATCCGTCGGCGGGCGGCTCCCAGAGCTCCACCTTGTTCCCTTCCGGATCGATGACCCAGCCGAACTTTCCGTACTCGGAATCGTCGATCTTCTCGAGGACGTTGCACCCTTCTTCGCGCAAGGCTGCAATCAGGCCGTGGAGATCGTCGACCCGGTAGTTGACCATGAACGGCGCGGTGCTGGGCGCGAACTGGTCGCTCTGCTCCGAAGCAATGGACCAGGCGGTCGTTCCGCCCACCGGCTTGCCGTCACCGTCTGTCCAGTCGAAAGCCGCGCCGCCCCAGGGCTGCACGTCGATCCCGAGATGCCGCCTGTACCAGGCCCGCAGTGCCGGGGCATCCCTGGCTTTGAAGAAGATGCCGCCAATGCCGGTGACTCGCTTCATGGAACCTCCGAGGACGGGGAGTGGTGAGGGGGGGCGTGCTTTCCGCGGCCCGACGATCGTCCAGGTAGACGGAATGAGACGAGGGCGCAAGGGCTTCCAGGCGATCGGCCGGCCGGGCGGGCTCGTGTCGCCGCGGATCGCGACGGGAGTGCGACACGAAGCTCATCGCCGCGTCGGCGCTGGAAATGGAACGACCGCAGCCGAGAGGTTCCGGGCTGCGGTCGTTCCGGTTGCGGAGCTCATCGCCCGTCCCCTACCTTGGATCCTCCTCCGAATCCCGTTCCGCGACTCCCGATCCTCCCTCTCCCGATGACGCGAATCGCCCTCCTTGCCGTCGTGCTGCTGGCCGCGTGCGCGCCCCAGACGGCCAACCTGCTGCCCAGGACGGCGGCGCTGGAGATGGAGATCGGCGAGATCGTCCGGCGGCGGGCGGGGGACACGGCGGAGGTGTCGGTGGCGTTCCTGGACCTGGAGACGGGGGATTCGCTCCTGGTGGAGGGGCACCGCGTCTTCCACGCCGCCAGCACCATGAAGGTGCCGGTGATGCTGGAGCTCTTCCGCCGCGCCGAGGCCGGCGAGCTGCGGCTGGACGACGCCGTCCCCGTGCGCAACGAGTTCCGCAGCATCCTGGACGGCAGCCCGTACGCCCTGAGCCCCGCGGACGACAGCGACACCACGCTCTACCGCCGCGTGGGCCAGCGCGTGGCCATGCGCGAGCTGATCGAGCGGATGATCACCCGCTCCAGCAACCTCGCCACCAACCTGCTGATCGACACGGCGGACCCCCGGCGCATCGAGCGGACGCTGGCGGGGATCGGCGCGTCGGAGATGAAGGTGCTGCGCGGGGTGGAGGACGGGCCGGCGTACCGCGCGGGGATGAACAACACCACCACCGCGTACGGCTTCGCGCGGGTGCTGGCGGCGGTGGCGGGCGGCGGCGCGTCGTCGGCCGCGTCCAGCCGCGAGATGGTGGAGATCCTGGGGCGGCAGGAGTTCACGGAGATGATCCCCGCCGGGCTCCCGCGCGGGACGCGCTCGGCCAACAAGACGGGGAGCATCACCCGCATCGCCCACGACGGCGCCATCGTCTTTCCGCCGGGGCGCGCCCCGTACGTGCTGGTGGTGCTCACCCGCGGCTTCTCGTCCCCCGGGACCGCCGCGCCCGTGGGCCGCGAGATCTCCGCCGCCGTCTGGCGCCGCGCCTCCACCGCGCGCCGCGACCGGTAGCGCCGATCGATCCTCATCCATCCGAAGCGAGGAGCGTCATGGCGAACGACGGGGTTGACGGCGGCCGGCCGCTGGCCGGGAAGGTGGCGCTGGTGGCGGGGGCCACGCGCGGGGCGGGGCGCGGGATCGCCGTCGAGCTGGGGGCGGCGGGGGCGACGGTCTACGTGACCGGGCGGAGCACGCGGGAGCGACGCTCGGAGTACGACCGCCCGGAGACCATCGAGGAGACGGCGGAGATGGTCGGCGCGGCCGGCGGCGAGGGGATCGCGGTGCCCACGGACCACCTCGATTCCGCGCAGGTGGAGGCGCTGGTCTCCCGGATCGACCGCGAGCGGGGGCGGCTGGACGTGCTGGTCAACGACATCTGGGGCGGCGAGAACCTGGTGGAGTGGAGCACGCCGGTGTGGAAGCACTCGCTGGAGAAGGGCCTGCGCCTGCTGCGGCTGGCGATCGACACGCACCTGATCACCAGCCACCACGCCCTCCCCCTCCTCCTGGCGAACCCGGGCGGGCTGGTGGTGGAGATGACGGACGGGACGGCGGAGTACAACGCCGCCAACTACCGCCTCTCCACCTACTACGACCTGGCGAAGACGTCGATCAACCGCCTGGGATGGTCGCTGGCGCGGGAGGTGGCCCCGCACGGCGCCACGGCGGTCTCGCTCACGCCGGGGTGGCTGCGCTCCGAGATGATGCTGGAGATCTACGGCGTCACCGAGGCCAGCTGGCGCGACGCCGCCGCGGTCCAGCCGCACTTCGCCGCCATCTCCGAGTCGCCGCGGTACGTGGGGCGCGCGGTGGCGGCGCTGGCGGCGGACCCGGAGCGGGCGCGGTGGAACGGGCAGTCGCTCTCCAGCGGGCAGCTGGCGGGCGTCTACGGCTTCACCGACGTGGACGGATCGCGCCCGGACGCCTGGCGCTACATGGTGGAGGTGCAGGACCCCGGCCTCCCCGCCGACGCCACCGGCTACCGCTGAGGATCGGACCCGCGGCGGGCCCGAAAGCGGAACCCCTGGCGCCGCATGGAGTACGGAGGCGTCCATCCGAGAACCCGGGAAGCGCCCGCGCGCCTTCCCAGATCCGCATCTTCCTCACGAAGCGAGCGATGAAGTCCATTCGCACCGTCTTTTTCACGCTGCTGGCCCTGCTCGCCGCCGCGCCGCTGCAGGCGCAGGTGGTGGGCGTGCGCGTGCTGGACCGCGCCACGGACCAGCCGATCCCCGAGGTGATGGTGGAGGCGCTGCGCGCCAACGGCCGCTCCGTCCAGCGCGTCCGCACCGACAGGGAAGGGTACGCCGTGCTGGAGCTTCCCGAGGGCGGCGAGTGGCGCGTCCGCGCCTCGCGCGTGGGCTACCAGGCGGCCACCTCCACCCCGGTGACCGTGGAGATGCGCCAGACCATCGAGACGGTGGTGCGCATCGCCGCCGGCGAGGTGGTGCTGGACCCGCTCACCGTGACCGCGCGCACCGTCCCGCCGCGCAGCCCCGCCATGGAGCGCGAGGGCTTCTACGACCGCGAGCGGCGCGGCCTGGGCAAGTTCCTGACGGAGTACGAGATCCAGCGCATGCTCTCCACGGAGTCCAGCGGCATCTTCCGCAACGTCCCGGGGCTGCGGGTGGTGCGGTCGGGGAACAACTCCATCGTCACTGTTTCGCGCGGTGGGCAGGAGTGCATCCCCAAGATGTTCGTGGACAACATGGGCACCACCGCCGCCGAGATCGACAAGCTGGTCAAGCCCGAGGAGATCCGGGGCGTCGAGGTGTACCGCGGGTCCAACGAGATTCCGGCGCGGTGGATCGGCCAGGCCAACGGGTGCGGGCTGATCGTGGTGTGGACGGTCGCGACGCGGTGAACGGAAGTGCTTAGTGCTTAGTGCTTAGTCCTTAGTCCTTGACATCGACGTCGATTGAATCCGATGGAGCCCGCGGCGCGTTCTGACAACGCGGCGCGGGCTTCGCGTTTGCGGATGGCGTGCACGGGTGCGGGTGGCGGTCCCCTCTGGCGATGGATGGAAACGTGGCTTACGCGCTCCTTGCCCTGGCGCAGGTCGCCGGGCTCTTCCTGATCCCCTTCGGGCTCCCGGGGACGTGGGTGCAGGTGGCGGCGCTCGGCGTCTTCGCCTGGACCACGGGGTTCACCACGGTGGGATGGGTGACGGTCGCCGTCGTGGCGGTGCTGGCGGTGGTCGCCGAGGTGCTGGAGCTCATGCTGGGAGGCCGCTTCGCGCAGAAGTACGGCGGGAGCCGGCGCGCCGGGTGGGGGGCGATCCTGGGCGGGCTGGTGGGCGCCTTCATGGGCATCCCGGTGCCCATCATCGGGAGCGTGATCGGGGCGTTCATCGGCGCCTTCGTGGGCGCGGCGCTGCTGGAGCTGACGGCGCGGCCGCAGTGGAGGTCCGAGTGGCGCGGCGCCGTGCGCGTGGGCTGGGGCGCCTTCCTGGGCCGCCTCGCCGCCATCGCCCTCAAGTCCGGCATCGGCGTGGCCATCCTCGCCATCGCCCTCCTGACGGCCATCGGATAGCGGGATCGAGATCGGCGAACCGGCGGATCCACACACAACGGAGGGGGCGCGGAGGATGATCATCCCCCGCGCCCCCGCCGTTTTCCATCATCCGGCTATCCGCGGCGAAAGCCTCCCCCGCTCGCCGCCCGCCCCGCGATCCGGTTGAAACCGGGCCTGCAAAAGCACGAAGCCCGCCTTCGCGGACTGCGGCGGCGGCATCCGCGCGCGGCGGCCGGATCCCGCGACGAAACAGCCCGACGAAGGCGGTCTTCGTGTCGCTTCAGCGTCGGCTTCAGCCGGGAACGCCTCCGCACCCGGCCCGCGCACGGCAGCCGATCTCCGCACCGAAGCCCGTAGTCCGCGAAGGCCTCGCGAAGGCGGACTTCGTGTCGTCGTCGCAGCGAGCTTATTCGCCCGCCGCCCCCGCGGCCACCGGCGCCCCCTGCTCCACCAGCTTCGCCACGCGCTCGGCGATGCGGGACAGCGCCATGGCGGAGGGGGCGTGCGGCTGGGAGACGACGATGGGGATGCCGGCGTCGCCGCCCTCGCGCACGGGCATCTCCAGCGGGACGTCTCCCAGCAGCTCCACGCCCGTCTGCACCGCCAGCCTCTGCCCGCCCGCCCGCCCGAAGATCTCGTAGCGCTCGCCGCAGCAGGGGCAGATGAAGCCGCTCATGTTCTCCACGATCCCCAGCACCCGCGTGTTCACCCGCTCGAACATGCGGATGGCGCGCAGCACGTCGCCGGTGGAGACGTCCTGCGGCGTGGTGACCATCACCACCCCGTCCAGGCGGATGGTCTGCACCAGCGAGAGCTGCGCGTCGCCGGTGCCGGGGGGCATGTCCACGATCATGTAGTCCAGCTCGCCCCACTCCACCTGCTCCAGGAACTGCTTCAGGATCCCCGCGATCAGCGGCCCGCGCATCACCGCCGGCTGGTCCTCCTCCAGCAGGAAGCCCAGCGACATCAGCCGGACGCCGTGCGCCTCCAGCGACTCGATCTTCTCGCTCCCCTTCTCCCCCAGCACCCCCGGCCGGCGGTGCTCGCCGAACATCATGGGGATGTTGGGGCCGTAGATGTCCGCGTCCAGGACCCCCACCCGGTGCCCCGCCCGGGCCAGGGAGACCGCCAGGTTCACCGAGACGGTGCTCTTCCCCACCCCGCCCTTCCCGGAGCTGACGGCCACGATGTGCCGCACGCCGGGGAGGAGGTTGGGGTTGGGCGTGGGCGCCGGGACGGAGCCGGGCGCCGCGCGCTTCTTGATGGTCTGCGCGCCGGCGGCGGGGAGGGCGATGTCGATCTTGACCTTGCGCACCCCCTCCACGGCCTCGGCGGCGGCGCGCGCCTGGCGCACCAGGTTGCCGGCGTCGTTGGGCTGCAGGGCGAAGCGGAAGCGGACGGTCCCCTCCTCGTCCACGTCCAGCTCGCGGACGCGGCCGGTGGAGACCACGTCGTCGCCCGAGTCGGGGTGCTTCACCTGGGTAAGCGCGGCGGCCACGCGCCGGAGCACCTGGTCGCGCTCTGCGGGATTCATGAGATGCAAGTGCGAAAGTGCGAAGGTGCGAGAGTGCGAAAGCGGGGGATGGTCCCCGCTCCCGGCTCCCGCGCCCGCGCCGTGTCGGTCGGTTCGGAGGCCGGCGCCCTGGCCGGCAGCGTAAGGATACACCGCAGCGGCGGAACGTGCGAGCCGCCGCGCCGCCGGGAGGGGAGATGGGGATGGGGGGAGGGTCAGGAAGGCGAGCGGAGATCCAGGGCGCGGAAGAGGTCGAAGAGCGCCGGGTCCAGCTTGCGCCCCGCCTCGCCCGTCATGATCTCCAGCGTGCGGTCGTGGGGGAAGGCGGGGCGGTAGGGGCGGTCGCTGGAGAGCGCGTCGTAGACGTCGGCCACGCAGAGGATGCGCGCCGGGAGGGGGATCTCCTCCCCCGCCAGCCCCGCGGGGTAGCCGCTCCCGTCCCACGACTCGTGGTGGTGGCGGACCATGGGCTCGATGTCCCAGGGAAACTCCACGTCGGCGATCAGCTCCACCCCCGCGTCGGGGTGCGTCTCGATCAGCGCCCGCTCCTCCGCCGTCAGCGCGCCCGGCTTGTTCAGGATCTCGGGCGGGACCACGATCTTCCCCACGTCGTGGAGGAGCGCCCCCATCCGGAACCAGAGGAGGACGCCCGGCTCCAGCCCGGCCCGCGCCGCCAGCGCGCAGGCGTAGTCGGCCACCCGCTCGCAGTGTCCCTGCGTGTAGTGGTCGGCCGACTCGATGGACTGCCCCCAGTGCGTGACGATGGCCAGGAACATCGACTCCAGCCCCTCGATGCGCGCCGCCACGTCGGCCAGGTCGCGCCGGGCCTGCAGGCGCGAGAAGAGGGCGTGCGCGCGGTTGAGCGCCCGCAGCGTCTCGCGGTGCTCGTGGCGCGCCCAGGAGAGCGCGGCCTGCTCGCGGGCCGTCTCGGCGCCCAGCAGCAGGTCGCCGCGCCGCTCGGCGATCTCGGCGGCGCGGCCCAGCTCGGCGGCGGCGGCCTTCCAGCGCCCCGTCTCGCGGGCGATCACCCCCAGGTGCCTGTGCACCTCGCCCAGGGTCCCCGTCTCCCCCGCCTCCTCGGCCATGCGCAGCGTCTCGGCGCAGGCGGCGCGGGCCTGGGTCCACCGCCGCTGCGCGATCCACGGCTCGATCCGGTTTCCCGCGATGCGCACCCCGGTAACCGCGTCGCCCAGCGCGGCGCACACCTCCAGCGCCTGGGCGAAGGCGCGGTCGGCGGCCCGCCAGCGGCGCAGGTCGGTGTAGAGCATCCCCAGGTTGTTGAGGGCGTGCGCCACGTACGCGCTCTCGCTTCCCAGCGCCCTGTGCCCCTCCAGGCTGGCCCGGTAGCGCCGCAGCGCCGTGCGGAAGTCGCCCCGGATGTTGGCCACCACTCCGGCGTTCTGCTCCACCATCGCAACCAGCCGCGCATCGCCCACCTCGGCGGCCTGGCTCCGGGCCAGCGCGTAGAGCTCTTCCGCGCGCTCCAGGTCGCCCTGCTCGCGCACCACGTTGGCCAGCAGGTTGTTGGCGTGCGCCACCCCGCCGGCATCCGCGGCCAGCTCCGCGACCAGCAGCGCGACCTCCGCGACCTCGGCGGCCGCATCCATGCTCCCCTCGTCCTGGTGGGTGCGCGCGATCCAGCGCAGGAGCGAGGCGGCCATCGACGCCTCCCCGCGCCCGCGGAGCGCGAACAGCGCCGACTCGTACAGGTCGCGCGCGGCCTGCCGGCGCCCTTCGCGCTCGGCGGCCTGCGCCTCGACGACGAGATGGTCGATGGACGCGCCGGGCGCGGATGTGTGGATGGTGCTCATGCGGGATGGCGGAAACGCAGGGAAGCGGGAGCTTCGATCGAAGTTCCCGCTTCGTCCGGCGTAATGCAAGTGCTGTGGGGGAGCGGCCGCGCCGCCTCCGGATCCGCCGGGCTGCTAGCGCCCGACGGGAGCGCGGCTCCCGGAGGAGGTGATGTACCCGCCGCGGCGCCCGCTGGAGACCAGGTAGCCGGAGAAGTGGTGGATGCCGAAGCTCATCCGGCGGCGGAGGAGGTCCACCTGCGCGGGGCGCGTCTCCAGCACCACGGCGGTGCCGCCGGCCAGGAGCGACTCGTCGGTGAAGTACCCGCCCTCCACCTGCAGCCCCAGGAGCCCGGTCAGGCTCCCGACGATGCCCAGGTCCTGCGTGATCACCGGCTCGCGGTCGAAGACCAGCCCGTGCGGCTCGAAGCGGTAGGCCACGTTCGGCCCCGCCAGCGCGGTGACGCGGATGGCCACGGGCTCGTGGACGGCGCCGGCCGGGAAGGTGATGGAGAAGCCCGCCTCGGGGATGCGGATGGTGCCGCCCGCCTCGCCGACGGTGGCGCCGGCGCTGACCTCGCGCGCCAGGGGGCCGCCGCGCTGGAGCACGTCCACCAGCAGCTGCCCCAGGAAGGGGCTCGGAGCCTCGGGCGCCACGGTGGCGGGGGCCTCGGGCGCCACGCTCTCCGCGCACCCGCCGACGGCGAGGCAGAGCGCGGCAAGGACCGGGAGGGCACGCGGGAAGATGGATCTCATGGATATCATTCGGGATCGACGGGTGAAGCCGTACGACGCTCGGCCGGGAGACAGGTCCTCCCCGGCCGCTCATGCAGCCGCCGGCCGCGCGAGAGGTTCCCCCGCGGGCCAGCGGGCTACAAGATGCGCGTGGAAGACGCCATACGCCAGACCTTTCTGATCCCCGCATCCGTAGCAGTTGGCGTGCCAATCCGTCGCGTTGCTCCGTCCCTCACGGCTCCCGCCATCAAACGAAAACGCCCGCCCGTCGTGGCTTCGACGGGCGGGCGCATCATCTTCCAGCTTCGGCGCGGCGGATCAGACCGCCTGGACCTCGCGGACCTCGGGGACGGCGGCCTTCAGGCGCCGTTCGATTCCCTGCTTGACGGTCATGGTGGAGATGGGGCAGGCGCTGCACGCCCCCACCAGCCGCAGGTGCACGATCCCGTCCGCGTCGTCGAAGCCCAGCAGCTCCACGTCGCCGCCGTCCTCGTGGAGGGCGGGGCGGATCACGTCGAGCGTGTCCTCGATCTTTTCGACGATGCTCATGGGCGGCGGCTGAAGGGGAAGCGTCTGCACGGGCGGAATTTACCGCCTCGCCCCCCAGGAATCAAGCCGGCCGCGGGGCGGGAGGGCTCCGCCGGCCGCACGGCCCGCCGGCGGTCATCCGTAGCAGTACTGGCACGTGAAGTAGCCGCTGCCGCCGCAGCAGTCGCCGTAGGTGTTTCCGCAGGTGCCGGTGCATTCCAGCCCGCAGCTACCCCCGGGCTCGCTCCCGACCACCGTGAGCTTGCAGATCTGGATGCTGTCGCACAGCGTCGTGAGTGGGGCGTTTCCGCGCACCGTCCCGCGGCGCTCCACCGCACCACCGGACTCGAACGACTCCACGGCGAGCGCGTCCAGCTCGAGCTTCAGCTTCAGCTTCAGCTTCTTCATCGTCATCTCCACGTCCATGAGAAGGTGAGGGCGACGCGTCGCCGCGGTCGCGAGGAGCCACGTGCGGCCGGGACGATCCGCCTCCCCGGCTCTGATCGTCCCGATCTCCCGGGGCTCAGGGACAGTTCGGCGGGCAGGACGCGTTCCCCTGGCAGGTGGCAAGGCACGTCGATCCGCCTGCCGTCCACGGACACGGCTGGTTGCTGTAGCAGATATCGCAGCTTCCCGCGCACGACGGCCCGGTGCAGAAGTAGGTGCCGCAGATGTGGTCGCAGCTTTCCGCCCGGCAGGTGTCGTACGGGCCGCACGTCTGGTCGCGCGCGGTCTCCTGGCACTGGAGGAAGGTCGCGTTGCCGCGAACCGTCCCCGACGGCCACTCGCCCGAGCCCGGGGTGAACGTCTCCACCATCAGGGCGTCCGCGTCCAGCTTCAGCTTGTTCATCGTCCGCTCTCCGCAGGGGGTGATCGGCGAACAGTGAAATGGTGTCATCAAACGTAACGCAGCGAGGGCGTGCGTCCCAGGGTTTCGTCGCAGGCGGAGCGCGCCGGCGCCGCCCCGGGTGGCGGGGGGTTGACGGGGTGGGTAGCTTACGCGCCTTCCTTTCAGCCGATCAGGAGACGGGCGATGAACAGCATTCCGCAGGTGCCGCTTCCGAAGAACGAGCCGGTGCTGGGCTACGTTCCCGGGAGCCCGGAGCGCGCGGCGCTCAAGGCGGGCGTCAAGGCGATGGCGTCCGAGGAGATCGAGATCCCGCTGATCATCGGCGGGAAGGAAGTTCGCACGGGCGACACGGACGTGGCGGTGATGCCGCACGACCACGGGCACGTGCTGGCGCGCTACCACCGCGCCGGGGAGGCGGAGGTGCGCGCGGCGGTGGCGGCGTCGCTGGAGGCGCAGCGCGAGTGGGCCAATTGGCCGTGGGAGGACCGCCTCGCCGTCTTCCTGCGCGCGGCCGAGCTCCTGGCCACCAGCTGGCGGCCGGTGCTGAACGGCGCCACCATGCTGGGCCAGAGCAAGACGTCGCACCAGGCGGAGATCGACGCCGCCTGCGAGATGATCGACTTCTTCCGCTTCAACGCGGCGTTCGCGCAGAAGATCTACACCGAGCAGCCGGAGAGCCTCCCGGGGATGTGGAACCGGCTGGACCACCGGCCGCTGGAGGGCTTCGTCTACGCCGTCACCCCCTTCAACTTCACCTCCATCGCGGGGAACCTCCCGGCGGCGCCGGCGATGATGGGGAACGTGGCGGTGTGGAAGCCCGCGGCCACGGCCGTCTACAGCGGCTGGTACATCATGCGGCTGCTGATGGAGGCGGGGCTCCCGCCGGGGGTGATCAACTTCCTCCCCGGCGACCCCATCGTCACCAGCAACGTGCTGCTGAACGACCGCGACCTGGCGGGGATCCACTTCACCGGCTCCACGGGCGTCTTCCAGCACATCTGGAAGACCGTGGGCGACAACATCGCCCGCTACAGGAGCTACCCGCGGCTGGTGGGGGAGACGGGGGGGAAGGACTTCATCGTGGCGCACGCCAGCGCCGACGTGGACGCGCTGGCCGTGGCCATCGTGCGCGGCGGGTTCGAGTACCAGGGGCAGAAGTGCAGCGCGGCCAGCCGCATCTTCGTCCCGGACTCCATCTGGCCCGCGGTGCGCGAGCGGACGCTGGAGATGATCAGCAAGATCAAGGTGGGCGATCCGACCGACTTCCGGAACTTCATGGGGGCGGTGATCGACCGGAAGGCGTTCGACAAGATCTCCGGCTACATCAAGCACGCGCAGAACGCCGAGGGCGTGGAGGTGATCGCCGGCGGCGGCTTCGACGACAGCAAGGGCTTCTTCATCGAGCCCACGCTGGTGCAGGCGAAGGACTCGGGGTACCAGCTGCTGTGCGAGGAGGTGTTCGGGCCGGTGGTGTCGCTCTACGTCTACCCCGAGGCCAAGTGGGAGGAGACGCTGAAGATCGTGGACACCACCACGCCGTACGCGCTGACGGGGGCGGTGTTCGCCAACGACCGCAAGGCGCTGGTGGAGGCGGACCGGGCGCTGCGGAACGCGGCCGGCAACTACTACATCAACGACAAGCCCACGGGCGCGGTGGTGGGCCAGCAGCCGTTCGGCGGCGCGCGCGCCAGCGGCACCAACGACAAGGCGGGCTCCATCCTGAACCTGGTGCGCTGGATCTCCCCCCGCACCATCAAGGAGACCTTCGCCCCGCCCCGCTCCTTCGAGTACCCGTTCATGAGCGAGGAGTAGAGCGCCCGGACGAGCATCGTCGGCGGATGAGAATCGCCCCCGCACCGAGCACGGTGCGGGGGCGATCTTGTGGTGCCGACGGTCTCTCCCGGGCGGTTGAAACCGCGGCGTAACCGTTCAGGTGGCCGGCAGGAGCCTCGGCGCGGGCTTGCCGGAACGCAGGGCAGCGATGGAGAGAGCGACGAAGTCGAGCGGATGCACC
>Ga0247770_1001705_pt1 | contig 15622 bp, 15 predicted proteins | sample UWRJL136409B6_FD_179943 | JGI IMG/M metagenome (GOLD analysis project Ga0247770, IMG submission 179943) | Plant litter microbial communities from Arlington Agricultural Research Station in Wisconsin, United States - UWRJ-L136-409B-6 | ecosystem: Environmental > Terrestrial > Plant litter >... | reverse complement strand
CCAGGGGACAAAGGCCCCAGAAGGCGGAACAGTTACGGTGCTTGCCTCACAAACAGCGGCGGTAGCCCAGGGCGGCGGCGGCGGTGATGGTGGTGGAGGTGGAGGGGCGGCGAGGGGCGGCAATGCCCCCTCGAAAAGCGAGGGCAGTAATTCCAAGGATGGTTCCCTCGGGAGTGTGGCATCAGGCACCCCGGCGGCGTCGTCTCAAAGCAGCGAAAATGGGTCAGCATCATCAGGTTTCCCCACAACAGCCGTCATTGGTGGCGCCCTTGGAGGTGTCGGTAAGTTTTTTTTTTCCATTTTTCTTTTGTCCTAGCAAACTATTGTTGCACCCGCTCACATTCCGTCATAGCTGTTATTGGTTTGATAGCTCTCGCATTTTTCATCGTCATCCGACGAGGGAAGCAGAAGCAGCAACATTCCCTACCCGGCAGCCCTCCTCCTTCGGCCATGGCGGGCGACACAGGTACACTTCTGCACCAGCAAGCACAGCGCTACAGTATCTACCCTACCGGGTTGGAGGTTGCTGCTTTCCCTCCTAAGCCATCGCCAACACCGCCGAGCTCGACGGCCAGTCCCCAGCTGCAAATGGACGAGCATGAGTTTTCTCGGACCAGCGCCGCCGTGTATGCGGCCGCCCCAGCGAGTCCCATTTCTCCGGTTCATCAGCACCAACGTGGCTCGGTATATCCCCCTCCACAGCCCATGTCTAGTTCCCACATCCAAAATCACCACGCCGGGGCGGAACTCTCCGGCAATGCCCATGCCCATCCACAGCAGCACAGGCAGAGCAGACACAGCATGTTCCCGCAGGATTCCCACGCTTCCCAGCACATTGAGTTGCCGGCGTATGCGCGGTCCCAGCAGATGCAGCAGCAGCAGGTTTTGGCGCAGCACCAAACGGTCACGTACGGGCCCCAAACCCAACCCACATTTGTGTATCAGCCAGTGGCGGCCGAGATGTCCGTCGGGAGGGGAGACGGGGAGTTGCGGGAGTTAGGTCAATACAGGTAGCAATCTTTTTTTCAGTGTTAGAGATCATAGGCGGCCCGCCCTGCTCCCTCGCTCTCATCCGGTCGACCGATAGGCGCCCGCAGGCAGTTGAAATGTCGACGAATCGTCCCGAAATCGCTTGTAGGCCGTTGAAAAGTCGAACCGGCTGCCGCATTCCACCGCTCGTCCGGAACCTGACTCGTACCATCGCATCCCAAATCCTTGTGTGACCAGAGCCGCACGCGGATAGAGCTCTGGCCCGGCTCTTCCTCGAACGACATGCTGAAGTCGGTGTAGCACATCCCGCACGACATGTTGTTCGGCTGGCGGCCCACTTCGCTCCGCCACTCGTCGCGGAATTCCTGTCCGAGGACGTTGCGGAGTGAATACGCTACCTTGAGGAAGCGGACCCCGCGGGAGTCGACCTTCTCGCGCATGGTGCGGAAGACTCGCGTGCAGTGCGTGCAGGGCGCGAACGATTTGAAGCCGCGGGAGACGAGCCAATTCTTGCTGTAGTAGCCACGCGTTTTGCTCTGGGGTAGGTGCTCGACACCGATCGAAAAAGCGTACGCGTGCTCGATAAAAAAGCGGCCGTCGACGACCTTGGGCGTAACGGACCAGGTGATCTGCGGCCTGAGACCGTGGATGCCTCGGCAAGTCAGCGCGCTGGTGAGCGGCTGCGGATCGTGACCCGTTGCGGCGAGGCTCATGACGGCGAAGACGTGGTAGAAGGAGAGCGTATAAGGCACGGACGGGTGGACGAGCGGGAGTGGCGTGCAGGTAAGCGCATCGCGCGATAGCGTGGATGTGATCGTGGGCGTGGGGAGAGGCGCTTCTTGGCATTCGTCACGGTCGGTCTTGGTCGCTCGAAAAAGTGCCTGGAAAAGACCGCCAGTGACGGGCCTGACGGTCGATGGGAGCGAGGGGTTCCAGAAGATCGGAACGCGGCCGGAGTTGTGTGCGTCGCAACCATCCTTCGGCCCGTGGCAGCACGGTAGGTTGCCAGGCCATCGCTCGACTGTCTGCGACGTCATCGGGTAGTACTCAATAAATAGCGAGCCAGCGCCGAGGAACGTCCTTGTGGAAAGGTGTCAAATTTCAAGGCTCGGTCTCAAAACAAAGAGCTGTGCCTGTAGTCGCTCTTAATCAGTGCAAGAGACGGGGCAGGGAAGCAGATAGAGATGCTTCGCGTGCTGTGGTCATCGTTGGGTGTGTGTCAGACATGCATGAAAGATGCCCCGCATTCCATCCTTGGCGGTAATATCTGGTTGAGTTAGCCTCTCTTGTGCGACCATTATTCAAGCTGTGCAAGCTGTCAGAGCCCGCCTGCCAACGCTGGCCACCTGAGGTGGGGTGGAAGGCTTCTCCGAAGGAAGGAGGTGCCAGAGACCCCGCCTACTAGGTTCGATGGAGTTTGTACTTGAGCTGTAAGCACTTACCCGTCGAGCAGCCCGACTCACTTTCCGCTTGGGGCGGAATTCAGCATTACGCATCGACTTCTAAAAGGTCTCACGCATTTCTCAACAGCCTGTCCCGATGCAATCAAGACCAATCTCGATACGTTCAGGGAGCCTACGTTCCCCAGAGGCCTTTTGATACCTTGTTCAGCTAAGGCTTGTGGTGGGACAGAACAGGTCGTGATGTTATGGAACAATACACACTAAAATCGTGAAGCGTAATTTCGCGCGATGATACCCGTTTCTTCTTGTAGCTCCCACTTTTGCACACACCCGCAAAGGGGGATCGGAGGTCATATATTAAACCCTACATTTAGCTAGAAGTAACTGCATACTGGTACCGCACCGCACTCACGGGCCTGCTGTCACATCCACCACCAATTGATAACACGTCACTGGCGCCGCCCACTTCCATGATACCGCCGGGATCAAAATGCAACAACACCTTCCTACCTAGGTACCTACTTCAACCCAAAACCTAAACTACCACCTCAACCACCTCACTACCTCTCGCCAATCAACCCCTCCACCCCTCTCCCCCCTCCACAACACTAAATGCCTTGCTCTCCTCAGAACTCAATCCGCATCGCCCTCCACAAAACCCACTACTTACCCCTCTCTCCCCAAAATTCCACCCCGTCACTCGTCACCGGCCCCTACGGCGCAAAGCACATCACACACTGCATTGAAGCCCTCCGCGAGACGTTTGGTGTGCGCGTCTGACACTACTGTGCTGGTGTAGAAATGGCATGAAGAGATGCATGCGTCGGCGGGACATAGTGATGTGTTGCATACTTGTAGGAATTTCGAGAAGATTTGGGAGTGGGGGTTGGAATGGAGGTCGGATGTCGAGTTTGATAATCGAGTTTTTGTGGCTAGTGAGTTTTGAACGATGGGGGCTTACAAGGCAGTGAAGCTGGTGGAAAACTGCGAGGTTCGCGGCGTAGTAGCCTTCGATCCCGGGATAGGGGACTGTTTTGTTGGGAGACGCTCGGCGTCGGCTTTGGAGATGCTGAGGATGGAAATTCCTGGAGGGGTAAGAACGGGGGCAGTTCGCCGGGATTAACACGCTCACTGTAATAGAGTTCCCTCCAGAGGTGATCCAGCTCGGGTGAAGAGTCTGCTTGATATGCGTTCTTGTAGCTGAATCCGTTTTGGAATACCTGGGGCTGATATCCGATGGCGATGTCCGCTGGCGCTGTTTCAAGCGTTGTATCAACTCGCCCCGAAGCTCTTACTGTTTAAGGTATGACGTATAGGTGAGGTTAGCTTGCATCATGATGATGAAGCATCTCCAATGTCTGGGTCGGGACTCCTCGTTTGTCCGATCCTAGCAGGGACAGAGTGAGCTTGGGCATCTTGGTTTGGCTTTCCCGTATGTAATACATAACTCATACAAGCGTAAACGTCTCGAAAGGCACGCCCCTAGCCCTCAAAGCCTCAATGGACATGCGTGGATCCGTCCTCCTAACCTCGCCAGTCTTTGTATTGGTGAACTCAAACAGCGGCATCCCGTCGTTACGCTCACCCCCCTCGACACTTAGAGGTCTCACGACCCAATCTACAGACAGTTTTTCCAACCGAGGATCGTCAATCATTTCACGACTTTCATCGGTTTCCAAGTCCAAAATCATTGCTTGTTCCAGCTTGCAGTTGTCCACCCCGAACACAGGGTAATGTGTTTCAGAGACTCGTCCCAAGAATGCTTCGGCATGAGTTAGACCGCAGACCTTGTAAGACCCAACGATCTCGTAAGCCGAGTTTTCTGTGGGGCGAAGGATTTTCGGAAGAGGACAACCGGGGAAAACTGCGAGCACGTCGCCGGGCTCAGTGTCGGCGGGCCCTGATCCGATTCGGCCGTCCGAGCCGTAGAATAGCCTCGGTGGCGGCATCCTTAAGGCGCGGGATTTAACAGGGGAACTTTTGGGGTAGTGAACATCTGGAATTTGTTCAATATGATCCCAGAGATGTGCGCGGCATTCACGCCACGACGGCAAATAATCGTGGGCCGAATAATGCTCTCGAATGTACCCGCCGTTAAACAGGTACACAAACTGCTGCAGATAGTCATAGGTGCATTTGGGTATCCACGGGTCGTTATTGTGCCCGTAGACTGCCCCCCGCACAAAATCAACAAAGGCCTTTTCAGTTGGCAGGAGCGGAGAAATGGCGGTGACGGCCCCCAGCCGAACACCCTCGACACACAGTGTGTTAGCATCAGGCTGCGTCCAGGAGCTGGAGGAGAACCCGCTAGCAGACCATCCGTTATGCGACATAAACATGCCGTCGCTTCCCACTTCCCAGTTAGGAACCCACGAAGGTGAACCGGGTAGCTTAGTACCGATATAGCAGTGGTCCAAGAGAGCTAACCGACCCACAGCTTTCACGTGCTGAAGCATGGCTGTCTTGTAGATCTCTGCAACCGGAGCTGTGTAGTCGGGCTGGATGTCGAGGATACTTTGTCGAAGCAGACCAAGAGTGCCGTAAATCTTGTCGCGAGAGTCTGTGCAGTACTTCTCAGATGCTCGGCCCAAGATGCGTCCCCACGGGTCCAACGACATGTCGGCGATGGATTGGACCATCCGAGCAAGCCTGTTCTGGAAATCATGGTTGTGAAACCAAAAACTACGGTCCATAAGCCGTGTGCAAGCCATTCTGAAGCATCTTCGCGAGATGCTCGCGTTTCCACACTGGACGACGCAATCCTTGTTGCCGAGCTGGAATTCTTGTACCGTCCAGACGCGAGAAAACCAAGATCGAGCGCCAAGGTGGTATATCGCCTCTTCCACCCAGACGTTCCATGGCGTCCCGTATGTAGGATCTTCGAAGTCTTGTGGACTCACAAGATGATCAGGACAGGGCTTGAATATTCTAGCCCCCCACTGTGCCCGCTGCCCAATCGTTCGGAGCACTCTGATGGCCAAATTCGAGTGGTTATCTGCGAGGCCCAGCCAGACAATAACGCGTATAGCAAGCCGGAAGATGTCTCTCATTCTGAGAACCTGGCGGCTACGCTCGGCATGATCCTGCTGATTGATGCAGATGGCGTCGATCCACATCCTCCGGGGCTTGTCCGACTGGCGAAGATGACGCAACGCAACAGCGAGAGGATAGGTGACCTGAAGACTGCCTTGCTGCGGACCATCCGACTTTTGATCTAGCCACACCGAGACCGCCTCTGTATCTCTCAAATCGCCCCAGGCGTAGGATAGTGCCTCGTAGTGCGGCTCGAAACCCGCAGGTGGACACGGAGGCGGGTCTCCAAAGTCGAGTCCTCCGGGATGGACCCAAGTGGTGGCCCCGATCTCATCTTCGTACAAAAAGCGACCCTCCCTCGTCTTATCCACATACCAGTCTGGTAGAAGAGTCTTTTGGATCTCTTCAAGCGGGGCTCGGCGGTCCTTGAACACTTCATCGGGTGGTGGCACAAATGCTGCGTGAGAGATGATCAGCTTAATTGGGGCGCTGGAATCCGTGCTTGGGAGAATGTCAACTAGACGGATCTCTTGAGTTGTCTGGTCAAGAGCACGATAGATAAAGGGCGCCATAGGAGGAGGTCTTTTCGTCGATGGTGGGTTAGAGGATGAAGTTGGCAGTGAGCGTCTGAGGCCGCTTTGGTGAAGTTCAATTCAGCCGGAGGAGGCTGGGAGATAACGCCCCATGCTAATCCAGCTCGCTCACCGCCTACCAAATGGGGTTTACGGCTAGATCGAAGTCAGCCACCAGAAAAAGAAAATACCAGTAGTATATACGCAAGACCCAAAACTTGGACCGCCTGGCTATGATGCTGTCAGGGGACAGAAAACGGGCCTCTGCGGCTGTGCCAGTGGCCATGTATTAGGATCACCCACGTCGCAATTGCCCCATGCACAATGGCATTCGATTCCGGAGCTCCGCGCGACGCGTCATTAATGCCATTCTCCTCAGCACATCTCCTTCTCTCTGATGCCGTTCTTTTCTTACCCATTTTCGGAGTCGGCTGCCAATAAGTTAAGATAGGAGAGCCAAGTTTAGCGACTAAGCTAACAAAGACGAGTCATCCACTTCGGGAATATCTTGATTTAAGTGTTTAAAAATAGTAACATTTACTCACTCTCGTAACTGAGAAGACGGAATGGAGACTTAATTTGGGATGTAAACTGGGTTTTACAGTACTCTAGGAGGAAAGAGGGGAAAAGGGAGGGTAGTTAGGTAGTCCCAGTTTTAAGACACAGGTAGCCTAAAACTGTTCCCTTGCGAGAAGTTGCAATTTGATGCTAACTTGTCTAAACCATGATCGGCGGTTTCCCTGATCATGTCCTAAGTAGTGCCTGAGCAGCGCCTGAGCAAGGTCGCAAGGGGTGGTGTGGGTAACTAGAGATGGGTAAGGGCAACTTTAGGGTAAAACAGAAGGACCCTTTTGTACACATGATACAAGTTCCACGTAAACCTATTATCCGTGTACGTTGTAATTGGGCTTGTTGCCTGGAAGCTATCCTTCTAGATTACGTGTTATTTACTTTCTATCGATACGGAAACTTTAGCCCCGGGGGACTAAAAACGGGCCTCTGAGGCTGTGTGACAGCTGTGTATGGGATCACCTTAGCTTAGGGAAGAATTAGGGAAAGCTTAGGATAAATTAGCCACAGCTTACCCCAGCTTAGGACCACGAACGAAAAGGAAATTTTGTGTGCCCAGATTCGTCGCAGATTACCATGCTGTTACCTCCCATCAGAATTTTATCCATGCGAAGTTGTAATCTAGACCCAACTATGCCCAACTCACTGCACCATCCTCGGGACGTGCACAACGCATCGTACCCACCAGAACAAACATCAAATAAAAGCGTCAGTGGTTTAGTGGTAAAATCCATCGTTGCCATCGATGGGCCCCGCGTTCGATTCGCGGCTGACGCAACCACGACATTCTCTTCTGATTCTGTCCCCGCCCGCTTGGCTCAGTGGTAGAGCGTGTCACTAGTAATGACAAGGTCGTCAGTTCAATTCTGGCAGTGGGCATTTACTTTTGTTTTTGTCAGTAATTATATTATTCTGTTTTGCTCCCAGGCCACAATGTCACTGGGTGGATGGATCTCTTGTCTTACTTTGCCTCGACTGGTCAGGATGGTGTGGATGTAGAATGTACTACGATGTGCAACGCTGTGTCCATCGGATATCCGTATTGGGGCGGCGCGTGTTCCTGATTGACCAATCCTTGGATTTTCCGCCCACACATATGCTGTGTCGGTGAAGAGATGGCGCCAGAAGACTGCAGCTGCCTCGGAATCATGCACCCAATTGGCCTATGACCGGCAGCTGCGTTATCGGAGTTAAATATCTCGGGAACCAGCGTCGCCCAGCCATCCTCAGCACCGCTGTGCTTTGTATCTTAATTCTGGCCAAGCACTTCTGATGGTACCAGCGCAACTGCGCGAGAATCTCCCCCTAGCCGTAGCTTATATTGATACTGTTTGTTCCTCGCAGTGTTGCTGTCATGTGTTTCTCTAGGTAGGTTTGTACACTTCCTCCTGCCAGCCAACTTCAACACGGGCTCACAACTAACTTTCGGTGCCCTCCAGGAACATTCCCTTGACACGATCCCCGACCCCATCTACCAAGGAAACTTGAACTTCTCAGTTCACGCGACGACGGACCGTGAGACACTTAGCGCTATCTAGGAAACACTTCTCTCGCCAATCCCCTCCATCTCGGACAGTTTCTGCAGTTGCTCTGCACATCACATGTCCTCCTCAAACACGGGGCAACTGGAGCGGGATCAATCGGCATGCTACGGAACGGAACGGAGTGAGAAGTCACGGCTTTTTGAGATGATGGCTGGAGAAATGAGGCACTGAGGGCCGAAGGGCGCCGTGGGCAACCAAGTCTCAAGTTGCGAACCACATCACGCCTGGCCGCAAAGGCAACCGTCGGGCAACCACCGCATCCTCCAGTATTACACAGCTGTGTGGAAGGTTTTGCGACGGATTGGGCAACGAACGCGTCACGCCAACATTCTGGCGGTCGCCCTCCCGGTGGCGCCCATCGGTTCGCTTATCGGTGCCAGAATCATTGGCCTTGGCCTTCGCGCTTCTGTCGATGCACGCGGAGCCGAATGCGTCGCCGCGGTGAGGCTTGCTAGCTCGCCTCTGCCGCCCCGGAGGACCAACCCCGCATCTGTGAGAAGCTCCCACCCTCTCGCAGACATGGAGGTCTCGGTGAGTGAACTTGAAATCAACAACCCTTTTACTCCCAATCCCCCCCCCTTTCGCGATTGCATGCAGCTTGCTGATTACGCTCGCTCTCCAGCCGAAGCCATTGCGACCTTGCTTGTCGACAGCGAATCAGTGCCAATTCAGAGGCACCTCCTCGGGAACGGTCATGCCGAATCGAGGCATAACCTTCGATCGGATTTTACATATTGGTCCCATTTGGCGGTGGCTGATTCGAGACCGTTCGACGATGCACCAAACCGACGCCCCATGTGCGCGGCGATTCCACAAACTCGCATGTCTGAAGCATCGGGACATGTGACAGCGACGTGATTGGGCCCACGAATGTCATTGTTCGTTAATGTCATATTTAAACGTTTATGTCCAGACACAGTATCTCCCATCCAGTCGGCATCTCCTACCATTTTCGATCAAGCTCCCGCCTACTCGCCCGAAGCGGGGCCGCCGTTGCTGGCTGCAGAGAGCTGATATGATGGGTCATTATTTTGGCGGTGCCAGACACCTCTGGCGTTCTGACACGGGAACGGGGAGCCCGAGGAAGTTGCTTGGCCAAGGGCTACGTTCCGCCTCTTGGACTTGGCTCGGCTGGCGGTGGCGAGTTTCGTTCAAACTGCCCTATGGTGAGGCTCTGTTCATGTACTTATGAGAGCAGGGAACAACACCCTTGTTTGCTGGATGAGCACCTGGGGGAGTAGGACCATTCCTCCAAGTTGTGTGCTGGACGAGTGTGGGTAGCGTAACCGGCTCGGAATCTAGCCCCGGCCGACTTGCAGAATGGTGCTCCTTTCTGCACAGTGTTGGTTTCGATTGGTCTTCAGCTTGGATCTGGAGCCCAGACAGAGCTCGGGGAACGCTGTTGCGGCAGAGGAGGCATGGGCCAGCCGTTTTCAGGGCGGATGGGTCGGCAATGGGTGCGCCACCATTGGAGATGGGAGATCTGGTTAGACACTGTGATCTCGTTCTGCTGATATATAGCGATGCAAAATCCACAAATTTACCCGCTCTTAAGGACTCTGTCCAGCTAACTGAAATCATGCTTAAATGAGCCCTCGATTTTCTCGACCACGAGTACAGTATCTGCAATAACGCACGCCGCCCTGTCGATATTGATATCTTCTGTTATTGGCAGACTTCCAATTGTCTAATGTCTTCATCGCCCAACAAAAGGTCACACTCAAACAACGGGTGCGTCACATCATATTTACCACCTCCAAAGGCTCTTAAGTGGCTGTGCCAAAGCTGACCATCTACTGTTCATCACAGAACAACAGACAGAATATTCTCTACTAGTACCTCCCGAAAGCCCCGCAGGATTCATTCCTTGAGTCTCCAATCCCTTGCCGGTCGGCGCGTTCTGCGCTACTTGGACGAACCCTCGACACTCGGCAACGCCCTCGTCGGCCTCCCCAGCAGCACAGCAGATAGAACCGTCGCCGAGGCGGAACATATTGAGAGGATTACCAAGGAGGTGGCGATGTTGATGAGCACCTTGTTGCCTCAGACTTGACACCATCAAACGTTGGGAACGCCTACGCTCTCTTCTAGGAGACGCACCCTTAGAGTATTGTTGAGGGTCGTTTGTATGACACCCTGGAGGGGGCCCTTGGACTTTGGCCTGGAGAGTCTAGAGGAAGTGCTGTGGTGCCGACAACATGGCAACCAAGTCAGAAAACTTGCACAGCAACATCGCGGTCAACTTACATTTCAAGTCGCTGCAAATCTCATCGCCTGCATTGTTCCTTCTTTCGATTCCCAGCCCAGTTGTTAGTGAAATGCAAAACATGCCCGTTCTTCCGGGTGCTGTTCCCCGTCTCGGACCACCGGACATCGGCAGGGGGACCGTCGGACCCACTATCCTCCGGGGGTGTGGGGCCTGGTCCGGCCTTTTCCTGGCGATGGCCGAACTGCTCCATGAAAGTGTTTGCATGCACACCCGAGGGGCGCCTTACGCTTAAGGCGATGCAAGTCAGAGCCTGACTTGCCGTGATTGGCTCGAAGCCACTCCAAGCTCCAAAGAACAAAAACGCGAGCGCAACGATCAGGCCCGCAGGTCGGTAATCGCGCAGATGCGCAATTCCCAAAATTAGTAAAGAGGTACGTACCTCCAAGTTAAAACACAGACCAGGACAACCACCTAGGCTTGTGACGTCCATCGCTCCAAGCACCGTGCCCAACATCTGTAAGAATTGGACTTTTCGAACTCACCGGCAAAACACCATTGAATTTGGCCAGGAGGAGGTATGCGCCCGTGATCTTCACTTTATCTACCCCTCACCCCTTGTCGACTCCATCCCCTCTGACTTCCGGCCGCAGCGACACCTGAAAAGGTGTGGCGGCCTTAGACGCGGAACGGGATGGACCGATCCTTTTGCTACAGCCCGTTGGATGGGCCTGATAGTATTAGGCTCCTCCAGTTTCTCTCGCCGAACGGTTCTGATCCATTAAGCTGTAGTCTCTTGACCGCTCTGCTAGACGAGAAGCCTTCCTACGAGGCGCTATCTTACTGTTGGGGGGGCGGGGAGACGTCGAGCATCATTCAATGCAACGGCAGGGATCTCACTGTTACTGCGAACCTGTACCAGGCGCTCCGGTCTCTCCAGCGTCTCGAAGATTCGGCTTGTCGACTTTTCTGGGTCGATGCCGTGTGCATAAACCAAGGCGACATTTCAGAGCGAAACTCGCAGGTGTTACGGATGCACCAAATCTACAGCACTGCAAAAAACGTGATCGTCTGGCTTGGAGATGCTGTCGAAGCTCCTGCACTCGACGAAGGCCAGCGCACAAAAAGAGACAGGTATCTTCGCAGCAGCGTTCTGAGGTACCTAGAAGCGCCAGTCTTCCGCCGAGCTTGGGTCTTCCAAGAGCTTCTTTTTTCAAGGAAGGCATCTCTGCTCCTCGTCGACGGAGAATCAGAGTGGGAGAGATTCTGGGAGCGCGCTGCCATCGAAACCATCAGTTCGACCATTCTCAGCGGGCACCGAACTCTCCCATTGGTCAGCATGCCGGCGTTCCACTTCTACACTGTCGCGTCCTCAGTCAAGCTAATCGCGTCTTCACGCGGACTAGCTGGTATCCAACCTGAGAATGAGTACAAGAAATTTGGAGTATCTACCTCGGATAAGGTGCTAGCGAGCCAGTGGGCCAAGATGCTTGATTTCGCCGCAACGCTTAATACAACCGATCCTAGAGATCGACTTTTTACACTGTCAGGGCTCACTGATACTTTCGGGATTGAAGTTCCCAAACCGGACTACTCAAAGTCGACGCGAACGGTATTCCGGGGGATCCTTGGGATACTGAAAGCAAGAAGCTCGAACAACAACCGCTCTCTTCGCCAACGAGGCCTTGCACTACCCTCGCATTACCTACACCGAGGCCTGGCCCTCCTTATTCGCAGCGGGAACGTCAACCAACATCCAGAAGGCAATCAGCAGCGCCACTCAGATATTTCCAGTTACCCCGAGACAACTGGGATGGCCTCCGTCGCCGATACCGAGCAGAGCTACCATTCTTGACCACATTCTCCAACATCATAAGGGACTTCTCCTCAGCGAGATTCTTCTTCAACTCGGAGCGAATGGGCCTTGTGGTCCAGCCACTTGCCCCTTGACGGGCGGAGATACAGGGACAACGAGAGATGACTAGCAGACGTTGGGCTCACAGTTTGGAGCAGTAAATGGCCACCCATCATCTGCTAAGGATAGATCTGTTGCCAAAAGAAAGCGCGGAGGCGGACCTCGTAAGCGGGGCGAGGACGACGAGGACGACGAAGATGACGAGGAACCGCAGCATAAGAAGCAGACAGATGACCCCTAGAATCGGTTGGCCTGTCCATATTTTCAGCGGGATCTGGACTCCCCTAGGCTTAACATGTCTTGCCGGGGACCTGGGTTTGACAGGACATCGCGTTTGAAGTGAGAGCCCCTCCCCCACGTCCCCCAACCTTTCCGTCGCTCTTCGCTGCGTACCTTAGCAATGCTAACAAAACTACGACGCTAGGGAACATCTCTACCGTCTACATCACATTCATCCCTGCCTGAGATGCGGGCAGATATTTGAAAGCCGGGAAGCGTTGAGCCAGCACTTGCAATCGGTCCAACCCTGCAACCTCGTGCAGTGGAGAGCAACGTTCAACCCTTCCCAAGGTTTCGAAGACTCCCAGAAGGAGAGACTCGGGAAGAAGACAGTTCGAACCTGGCACCAGATCTTCGGCATTCTGTTTCCTCGCGATGACCCAGAATCCTATCCCCCACAGCGTAAGTTATAACCCCGATGCGTTCCCTACCTATTTACAGTATATACAACTAACAATATCAGATTACTCCACCACGGGTTTTGTGCAACTCCTGGATCGGTTTCACCAGTACTACGTTCTTGAATCCCAACGAATTCTCACTCAACGGCTCTCCAACGATTCCTCCACTTTCCAAGACCTCCACCGAGGCCAGCAGGCTCGCATGGAGGCGTATGCGCTTCAGCTGGTCAACGAGATTTTCGATCAAATCGTCGGCTCCTTTCGCAGAGAGCTAATTCGCACGCCCTCTAACCGCATCCATCGTCTCGCCCTCCACGTAGGAGATGAGCTTACCCCCGCACCAGCGCCTTCGCCACAGACAGAGCCACCGATGGAACCTATGCTGCAATCTGTGAATCAGCTCGGTCCCGAGAACGCGGTTCTCAACCCGGAGCCTATCCTACAATCCATGCCCGAGCTCGTTCCCGAGGACGCGATTCTCGACCCGGTTCTTGCTTTTGAGGAATACCTCCGCCGCGTTGCGCCGGTAGGGACTTTCGATCAGCCCCTTGATTTTCTCGGTGATTTGCGGGATGCAGAGCATGAGCGTGAAGAACATGAATGGACGCGGGAGGATCTTAGTCCAGGATCTGACTGATGACAGAACACTCTGGGGGACTATATTCTAGTAGGGACTGAGCTGGGATAAGGTGGTCGCGTATCCGGGTGAATGGAGTGCTGAATACGTTGAATTAGGCGTAGAAGATCTGTCACTAACTAGGTGGTATTACCGCCAGACTCTCGATGGTACCAACGTCAATCTTCTGTCACATTTCTTTAACAAAGCATAAATCTTGGTAGCTTTCCATTTCTCAACAGCCATGGCTGTCTTTCTGTTTTGGCCCTCTCCGGATTTGTGTCGGCCGGCGAAATGACCCCTCTCCCGCACTCATTCCAACCGTCCAAAAACAAGGCATCCAAAATACCACCTAAGCTTGCTATGCTAAGCAGCCTCGTATAGTAGACATACCACCTATCAGACAATGACGTTTCGTCGCGCCCTAGTGGCTCGCCAGGCTGTGATACAATTGGAAGAAACGTACCCAAACCTGTAGGACGGGGCAGCATGGTGGACAGCTGGTATGCATCCTCGCCTGTTCAACACGGTTAGGGCACCTCCGGAGAGCGAAGCGCGGTGTCACAAGCAGGCATAAGCTTGCGAAGACAAAACATGGAAGGTGGAGGTGGTGGGAAGATGTTTGCATTGCGGTAAATAGAGGGTTTTTTTTTCTCCGTTCCCCAATGCATCACCGGTGTCCTGACATAGTTCTACGCTTGAGCAGGAAGGCCTGTTTCACCATATCACAAGTTTTGACTATGTAGAAAAAGGCCTTGTTTACATTGAAATAGTCCGTCGGAGAATGCGGAGAGGCCTTTTCAGAACAAGAGCGGGCCCTAATAATAAGAGTCTTAGACTGCCTTGGAAGTAAGAACACGTGTTCCGCACCAACTGAGGCGACGCTCTTTGCGAAGACTGTCTGCCACTCCCAAGCCTGCGTTGGTTCACTCGTAACCGCACGGAGCGCTATTAAGACCTAACCAGAAACCCCAAACACTACTTTAGCCATACACAAACCTAGAGGAACAGGTCTATTCAACTCTTTACATCCTAAACCGGGGCTAACACAGCTAGTGAGAATGGGTTGAGTGAACGAAAGCAGCGTGCTTGAACATAGTGGCATACAGAATTAGCTGGAGGTGCCCGCTATCCGATTCCACTTTCATGTCCCCAACGAATGATGCAAGGCCGGCAACTGCAGTGTTGTGGCCTCCAAAGGCGGCGACATCATTGGGGCGCTGATACACCGGAATCTGGGAGAGGCGACGGGCTCATCATCGTATTCTGGCTCGGGGAGGTGAGTGGGTTTGATGTATGTCGGCATGTTCCACCAGCCATCTAACTAACAACATTTACCCGCACAGCACAGGGGTGGCCGTGAGGGATAAGTATTGTCATATCTACCAACAAGTTCGCCACGTTAGTAGAGCAAATGTAGGTATGATCGTTGGCCAGGGTCGCGGAGAAAATACCGCGCACAGCTGTCGAGTGGAGCGCAAGTGATCAGTTGACGCCCCAAGTCGATAGTACGGTTCCAGGGCCAGAAATACCGGTTTTTCGCTGATCAGGTAGTGTTCCATCAAACACATGCAATCATAGAATGGCGGCAAAGACTTTTAGCTGACACGTACCAAATTTCATCTGCCTAACAGGATGAGAATGCAGCGAAGACCGTCTGTTAATAAGCCAGTTTGCTCACCATTCGTGGCAATGACGAGACTGATCGTAAATCGTCCGTTCCTGCAGACAGTGTGCGTGCCCAATCCGTCCATGGCGAAACCGGGAAAAGGTAGGTAACTTCCAGTTCGTTATGAAGGGCGGTGCGTGCGATGGCCTTCAGCCCCGTCCCCGAAATTCGCGCTCAGTTTGACGAACGGGGGTGTCCCGACCAGTGTACGTAGATCATTCTCAAAATAGACATCAGTACCCTGGCCAACCCGGTTGCCAAGAACACCCTCTGCGTTGGTCGCCGCCAGGTGCAACGTGGTTGCTGCACAGGTTCGCTAAACCGGCGCCCTGAGCCTGGATGCCCAACCGATGCTACACCTCAGCATGCCAGCGTCAAATGAGTTTTATGAACAAACTCCAAGACGCTGCAGGAAAGTGGGCAA
>Ga0247770_1001703_pt1 | contig 15630 bp, 18 predicted proteins | sample UWRJL136409B6_FD_179943 | JGI IMG/M metagenome (GOLD analysis project Ga0247770, IMG submission 179943) | Plant litter microbial communities from Arlington Agricultural Research Station in Wisconsin, United States - UWRJ-L136-409B-6 | ecosystem: Environmental > Terrestrial > Plant litter >... | reverse complement strand
GGCGCCACGGAACCGCAGCGCGGCCGAGCACCAGAGCTTCGCTTGGCTGAGAGGACGGCTCCCTGAATACAACAAGACTTGAGAGCGTTAATTACTGTGTTCTTGGTTGACTGCGTTGAATTCGACAATTGAAACTCCATTGGTCGCTTCTGAAGCCATTTTCGCATTGCGGGGTTCTCTGGTTCCTAAGGTACCGGGCAGTTTAACAGAACTGCTGCTAATCAGGGAGATGGGTGTGCAACAATTTTGAAGTGGAATGCCACTCCAAGCCCAGAAGTTATCTGTGACTCTCGACGTGAATTCAAGGACAAATTTATGAGCGCCTTGAAACCGAGGAAGGGCGGGTTCGGGAATTCGGCGCTTGGGTTTGGTCGCTGAGACCAAAGCCAGGCAGGCCCGTTTCTTGTCCAAAAGATAAAAAAAAGTGGAACTCGAGCCTCAAACTGCTGACGCCTTGGTTTATTGCATGAAAAAAGACCCTAGAGCCCTGCAGAAAAGACTTTGCGATGTGGCCGCCGTGACTGTGCCGCAAGAGAGTTCGGAAGTGCGCGGGAAATTGCGTTGTCGTCCCGCCCTCGAGCTTCAAGTTAAAGGAAGGAGTGGATAGGTAGCCATGCTGGCCCAGCATTTAGGCATCCATCAGCACTGACACTATAAACCTCGAACGTCGACGATAAAATCTTGATTTTCCAGTTTTGACGTCCAATTTGACTTCTTCAAGCGCACACCCGACAGCTGGCTTGGGTAAAACCTATGGGTCGCCCCCTTGCTTCTCGCCCTCCTTCTGTTTTTGTTGCCTCGCCCATTCACGACAATTGTCACAGTTTCCGCATGCCTCAGTCTTTAAGCTAGACTCCCAGCAAAAGCGAAAGATAGTGACTTTCTTTTCTCTCCAGCCTAACTTGACGTCAAATTCGTACTTGCTGCTTGGGCCAGTGGCGGCAGGTTTCTTCACGTCCTCATCTGTCACAAGTACCCAGTCCTGATCCTGTTCATCGAGTTTCGGATACTTCTCAGGGGTGGGATGTAAATTAATAGGTACTGCCAAAATGGTCAGGAAATTTATATCGCTTTGTGGATGGGGGTTCTTACCGAATGTTTGTGGCGGCGAGTTTGAAGTGCCTCCGGTTTGCGACATGTTGAGGTCGATTACTTTTTCCACAATGCGGGGCAAAACGTCGAAAAACGGAAAAACAGGAAAATTCACAGATTTATTGCAAGCAGATTCGCAGCGGGTGTGGTTTTAAACCATTTGCCACAAAGGATCTCCCGGTTGTTGTACCACGCACCCTCAATGGCTGTGCACATTTGAGCATCGGAGTTCCTTCCCGTTGCAAAAAATCCAACGGGGATATTCGTCATGGCAGGGCTCTTCAGCTGTATAGACTCTGTATTTCTGGGTCGTATCATTGAGAATATTCACTTCTCACTCTATTTTAGGCACAAAAACAGCTCCCGCTCCCAACCTCGAACTTGTAACAACAGCATGCCTGGGGTCACTGCCAAGCCTCAGCGACCCGCCTGCCAAACACCGACCAGGATTCACGACAAGCAGTGCACTGGCCAGCCGAGGCACTTTGCTCCAGCGCACAGACCAGCTCGATGGAACCTGTTCGCTGGCCAAACCCATATTGGCCCGTCACCAGCCAGCTTCCGGGGGCAAGTAGGCGTATTTCCATCATCTCGGCCTAGCCCCTGACATTCCAGCACATCCAGACCATCGCATCAGCTGCCAGGTCCCTTTTGTTCCCTCAACCAGAGGCGAGCGCCTCACACAATTTCTTTTTGGCAGGGCCGGATGAAGGCGTTCGAGAACGGCGGCCATGTCGGACTTTGAGACGGCGACGACGGCGGGCGTCTCGGCAACCTCCGGGTCCATGAGCGTGAGCGATCTGGGAGCAGCCCAGGCCGCCGCCCATGCACAGCTCAAGAAGGTTAAGAAGCAGAAGGTGCTGTTGATGGGCAAGAGCGGCTCGGGCAAGTCGAGCATGCGGAGCATCATCTTTAGTAATTATCTTGCTCGCGACACGCGGCGATTGTGAGTCTCCCTCCTGAGCCGTCGCTCGCTCAACCCCGATTGGCTGCGAACCACACCTGCTAACACCCGTCCCAGAGGCGCTACTATTGACATCGACCTCTCCCACGTGAAGTTCCTGGGCAACCTCACCCTCAACCTCTGGGACTGCGGCGGCCAAGAGGCCTTCATGGAGAACTACCTCTCGCAGCAGCGCGCCCACGTCTTCAGCAACGTCGGCGTGCTCATCTACGTCTTCGACACGGAGAGCCGTGACGTCGAGCGCGACCTCGCCACCTATGTTAACATCATCAGCGCGCTCGTGCAGTACTCGCGCGAGGCTAAAGTCTTCGTGCTCATCCACAAGATGGACCTGATCCAACCCCTCGCCCGCGAAGCCGTCTTCGACCAGCGCGTGACCGTCGTGCGCCGCAAGACGGCCGAAGCCGTGGCCATCGTGCGCAAGCAGCAGCCCGACCAGCAATCCCAACCCGGTCTCCAGTCCCCCCCCTACGGCCAGCCCCCCTCCACCAGCAGTCCCGTCGGCGGCGCCATCCCCGACATCGACCTCGACATGCAGCTCTTCGCGACCTCCATCTGGGACCAGTCCCTGTACAAAGCCTGGGCCAGCATCATCCACGACCTGGTCCCCAACCTGTCGGTAATCGAAACGCAGCTGGCCTCGCTAGGCGTTGCCATCGACGCCGACGAAATCCTCCTCTTCGAGCGGACCTCCTTCCTGGTAGTCTCCAAATGGACCAGCCGCGAAGGCGAGCGCAACCCGTACGGCGACCGGTTCGAGCGCATGAGCAACATCCTCAAGAGCTGGAAGCACACGTGCTCCAAGTTCACGGGGACGCCGCGCAACGCCGAGCAGTTCTCCGACTTCGAGTACAAGATGGGCCCGACGTTTAGCATGTTTGTCACAAAGTTTACAACGAATACGTATATTCTTGTGTGCATGCCGCCCGGCGAGGCGCGCTTCAACAGCGCGAAGCTCAATGTTGCTGCTGCCCGTCCGTGGTTTAAGTTTCTGGATGGGCCGGCCGTCGGGGCTTCGCCTTCGTCGCAGATGCTTGCTAGTGCTGGTGGGGCCTACAGTAGTGAGTCTGGCGGTCAAGGTGCGGATATCTAGTTACCTTGTATTGAGGGAGGCCTTTCGGGGGTTGATGGAAAATAAGTTGCTGCCTGCCCGTTTGTTGGTTGTAAGCAACGGGGCAAAGCTTGCATGGCGGGTTGTGATACCCTCAGCAAAGGCGTCAAGGCGTTGAAAAGGGACGGGAACGGAAATAATAGCATAACATAGGCACTGTTTGGGATTTCTTTCGTTGACTTCAGGTTAAAATTGAGAAGTCGCTGCTTGACTGTTTAACAAGCTGGTCACATCTATCTGTCGCAAATCGCTAACATGTGTCAATGCTCAACGTGGACGTGATGCCTGACACACTCCAACTAGAGTAGATAGGCTCGCCATGCTGTGGGTGACAGTGACTCTAGGCCCATTTCACCACCGCGGTGCCTCCTCTCTTGAACTCAGCCATCTCCCCCAAAACCAAATCCTTCTCCGTATGGTCTTTGTTTGGGAACGTCGTCGAGAGAACCCACGGCCGTCCAGAGTTGCCGGGTGAAGCGCGGCTAATGAAGTCGTACACGTCGCCAACCGTCTGTGAAGTGTTGAACCGGGCGGGAAGACGGGTGCCATCGGGGAGCTGGATACGTAGGTTCAGCGTTGGCTGGGATTCATCAACAGCAGCGGCAGAACTTCCAGATGTGCTCGTCGTAGCTTGTGAGGCTGCAGGGGGCAGGGGTGTCGTGCTAACCCCCGGAACCGGGCTGCCCAGGCGCCGGCCCGAGCCACCAAACGGACGATAGATCTTGGGTAGAGGTCTGTAGTTTTCGTTGTGTTGTTGTAGCTTAACATCGACACGCTGATCAGGCCGGACGTTCATCAAATGCAGAGGGGCCCTTCCCTGTCTGATCATCTGGAGGTCGGCTTGGTTCTGGGGATCATCGAAGCGGCGAAGTTCACCATCATCGATGCTGAACCCGTCAACCCAGATATGGAGGACTCGCTCCTCTGTCGGGGCATCGCTTCCGGCGGTCGGAATGGCGCTTGGGGCAGGATCCCCGATACGGCGGCTCTCGACGCCATCGCCACCAAGTGTGTGGCCCCCACTACGGAAAGCTCGGGACGCGCTGGCAGCGGGGGAAGGTTCGTTTTCGGACTTCTTCGCATTCCTGTGTAAATTGAGAATCAGCGCCCTGTTTGCAAAGTGGCGGGAACAGCAACTCACGCTTTGGCCTTGGCCACGATGTCGCTGATCAGCCGTCTCGGGTCGGATGAGCGTTGCGAGGGATCCTGAACCGCAAGTCCCGACTTCTCTCCGCCAGCAAACAGGTCTCTAGGCCCGCGGCGCTCGTCTTCATCGTCATCGTCCTCGTCGTCATCATCATCCTCATGGCTGGGACCACCACCCAGCGAGCTCAGCGTTGCCACACCAGTGCGTTTCTGGGGCTTCTTGGCGGCGGAAGAGGAGGATGGACCGGCATACTGGGGGGCGGGGCGACCGTCTAGAGTTCGGGGACCCGTGTATTCCGGCTCGGGGGATTCGCCGGCGGGGTTGGAGGGATTCTGCTCGCCTTCCTCTAAGTCTGTGAAATATGAGGTGCAGGCGCCGTCGAGGTCCCATCGGCTCGCTGAAAGATACTCTGTAGCCTTGGGTATTGTTAGATCGGTCGCGGGGCGCCCAAGAAGAGGCGTTCTTACCTGCTGGGCAGAGGCACCTGTCAACTCGCAGAAGTTCATAATGAGGCCGTCATGGTCGGCCATCTTGGGCTAGCTGCTGACGTGCAACTTGATTGTGGGCGGATTCGAGGCGAAAATCGAGGAATCCGGAGTGAGGTCTTCCGGGGATGGACGTAGGAAGTTGTTGGGTTGAATGCAGGAACTCAAAGCAACGTGGAAAAGCTGGAAAGTTTGCTGGAGCTTCCAGGTTCGAATCGGCAGGCGCGCAATCAGGCAGCTCCAACGACGACGCTGTGCTTGCCCCGCGGTGTTCAGCCGCCCCGCCAGCCTCCAGCCCCACAATTATGTAATCGGGCAGCGCCCACTCGTCAAGAGAGCAGACCGCAAGGGCGAACTGCAGTGGTACCTGCGGCGCGATATCCAATACAACCTGGGGAGCTGACTTCCTTTTGCCAATACATTTCCTCACAGCTAAATTACTCGCTCATTTCGTGTGCTGTTTTTAAGAACGCGAACGTTCAAAACAGCTCGGATTATACCTGAACCGAGATCCGTTTCTGGGCCTTGGCGAGTGGTTAGCTTCGGCAAGTCCCAGGCTTCCCTGCATCCACCGAGCCTCTTCGTCTTGCATCTTGAGTCTTTGGGGTACCGCGCACAACCATCACCGCCGACCCGTCCGTCGCAACACGCCCACCCCCGACGTCATGGCTTCCGACGAGGTATCCCACCCCCTGGCTGAGTCCGGAGTCACAATTCCGTCGGACAGCGAGCAATACTCGGGCGGCGAAGACATCTCGACGTCACCGCCCTCGTCCTCGTCCCCAGCCGTCATCCTGTATCAGCCGCCCACATTCTGGTCTCTTCTCCGCGGCGCCGCGATCAACCTCTTCCTCCCGTTTGTCAATGGCATGATGCTTGGGTTTGGCGAGCTGTTTGCACACGAGGCTGCGTTCCGGCTGGGGTGGAGCGGCACAAGAGTTCGTCGCATTTCCTGGCATTTCCTGCGCAGCTATAAGCAGAACCGAATGACTGACCATTGCTTTTGTGTAGGTATTCCCACTCTCGAGGAAACAATCACACCCTATCGGGCCTGGAATTGAGTCTGTAGATAAACCTCGGCGTAGGGTTGGACTGGAAGATCTAACTAGCCTGGAATGAGGAGCGTATCCACGAATAGCTTCACAACAGGGCGTCCCCATACCCGCTCTTCTCCTTGCTACTCCAACTATACTAGCGAATATCGTTTAGGGGGGTCGCCAGAGGAGAGAATCGGCCAGTGCCAATGTACGATGTTACGAGTCACAGGGTCGCAGGCGCAGCTATGACCTTCATTACAGTTAGCGCTGCTTTGGGCTTTGCGTTATGTAGATACTGCCCGGAACCAGGCCTGGAATTCAATCCCGCCACATTATAGGCCGTAAAAAAACATGTTGCTATGGGATAGACAAATTGGAAGCTGCCTGGTTCTCCTGATGACATCGCGCTCGAACTTCTGTCTCCACCCAAGTCCGGGCCCACTTAAGCTTCGGTGCCATGATTAGGTCAGCCAAAAGTTGCCTGCCGAAGCTTAGCCGCAGCACCCCAGCAGAAAAAGTTAGGATCGTGGTTTCCGTGACAGCTTCCTGGCTTGGGCAATTCGCCAACACATCCAGACAAAATGCTTCCCAGTAGAGGGATCCTCAGGTCCGGCCCATCCCTGGGTCTGGCCCGCACAGCGGTAAGCAATTGACCGATTTGATGACTTGCCTCGCCGAGCTGACTCTCAAAAGTGCCTCCAGCGACCAGTCGCTCGGCTGTCCACGCGACAGTTCGGAACAACGCTGCGCGGCAATAGCACCCTGCTCCGCAGCGCCCTCAATGCTCAGCCATCAGCCCTCAGGAGGATAGGTGGCCCCCTGGCTGTCGTCGGCGTGTCTCAGCAACTTCTCTCGATGCGACAAGCTCGCTTCGCGTCAACCCAGCCGAGCCCCGTGGCTCCCGAGGTCCTCCCTAATGCCACCGTCGACCCGCTCGCTGCTCCCGACCTTGCGCCGGCCGACCTTAGCGGCCTCGATCTCCTCAACGTCCCCGAAACTATTGGGTTCCTGAAGACGCTCGGCTTGGACTATGGCTGGGGGCCCACCTCGATGATGCAGTGGTTCCTCGAACACATTTACGTCTACACTGGACTTCCATGGTGGGCGGCAATGAGCATCCTCGCGGTCACGCTCAGAATAGCCATTTTCAAGCCGTCGCTCACTGCCACGGCTATGTCGCAGAAAATGCAGGACGCCCGCAAGCATCCTCGCTACGACAGCGCCATGGAGAGAGCGAAGGACGTGAGCGACCACATCTCAGCGATGGCGGCCCGGCAAGAGATCCAACAAATACACAAGGCCGTCGGGTTCAAGTTCTGGAAGACGCTCGTCCCATTCGTCAACATCCCCATCAGTTTTGGAGTGTTCCGCCTGTTCCGGGGCATGGCTGCCCTTCCGGTACCGAGTCTGCTCGACGGAGGTCTCCTGTGGTTCCAGGATCTGTCGATTCCGGACCCGATCTTCGTTCTGCCCGTCATCACATCTATGGTCATGCTTCAGTCCATCCGGGTATGTCTTTGGCCTTGGCTGGCCCCCGATCCATAAGATGCCCTCTTTTCTCTGTATCGCAGCTAACCACTTCCTGTCCCAGATTACTTGGCCCTACATGGCTGAGGCGCAGCAAAAGACGATGAAGACCATGTCCTTTGTGATCATTCCAGTCGGTGTGCTGGCTACTCTCTGGATTCCCGCCGGATTGCAATTCTACTTCCTCCTCACAGCCTCGTTGCAGTGGCTCCAGTCAGCGGCTTTCTACAACCCCACACTTCGACGTTTGTTGGGTCTGGGCCCGTTGCATTTGGGAGGGGTGGATCCGTCGGCGCCCAAGCCGAAGCCGGGTACCTGGCAGGCGCCGAGAACCCTAGAAACAACTGCCAAAGTGGTTGAGACAGAGGAGCCGAAGGCGAGCAGCGCACTGGCGGGCCTGAAGGAAACTGCCGCCGTTGCGAGAGAGAAGATCGGCGAGTATAACCAGAAGAGCAAGAAAAAGTCGGCCGCCAGCCTCGCTCGGGAGCTTGAGGAGAGGCGGGCGCTCCAGGAGCAAGAGGAGTTGATCGCACGTCGGGAGATGAAGATCCTCAAGCGACGCGAGTCGAAATAGGTGGCCGTTGGCGGTTGCCCCCGGTCTCCGAGTGACCGGGCGTGGACCCGGGCGAAGCTGTACACACCGATCTGTACAATATTTGCTGCTGTACAATAGAGCGTCCAAGACGCCACAGAGATTCTGTATAATAAATATTCACGCACTAACAACGCTCCCCTGGCCCCCGCAGATTACGGCGTCGCAAGAGAGGCATCCGCACGGCGTAGCGACTTGACGGCGCTAGCCCGTACGTCATGGCCAGTCCGCTCCGTTCCGCTCCGGTCCGCCTCGGTGGGTAGTGAGTGGCCGCAGGCTGGCCCCCGCTCCCCCGCCTCCCCGCACTGAATGGCGAGCTGGCATGGCTGACTGATGCCACCTCGGACGAGTGCCTGGCGCGCATCGGCGGCATTAGCGGTGTTGACCGGACTTTGGCGTCGAGCACGCAACACCGACTGAATGCCAAGCCCTGTTTTGTTTCGCTGGTATTTGAGGGGGTGAGGGTCCTGGAAGTACCAGGCTGGGATTCCCGTCCCAGAAACAAGATCGCGGAGTGGGGGGCGCAGCGCGAATTGGGGGCAGGCTATTTCTCTGAATCGTGTATTTTTGGCAGCGGGAGGACCATCTCATTCTCAGGAATGCTATTTTATCCCGTTTTGCGCATCCCGAGCTGCGAGTAAGCCCAGCACTCACTGGACGCCCACATCATTTCCACGGGATATCCAGCCGAAGACAGCACAGCAGTACCAACCGCAGCGCTTCAGTGTCGCATCGCATCAAAGAAATTTCTCGGAACTGATGATACCAGGGCACAAGAAAGTCATCCCGACTAACCAGAGTAGTACGTGAGAGTGATCGCTGTGCTGTGCTGTGCCGCGCCGCTTCGGATCGCTATCCGAGACGAGCCCCTAGACACCGGTTCCGCCTGCAGCGCTCGTCGGCGCATTGTTCGCGGCCCCCTTCTAACACCCTGTGTGTAGCCTACCCGCCGCCGTGAAAGAAGAAGCAAGTAATCTCGAGAGTCGACCACCAACCGCATCGAAGCGGACTGCGCCCCCGGCGGAACGGAGCGGACATTTTCTGTTTTTGGACTCGTCACAGATTGAGTTCTGGCCCCTAAGTTGGGACATATAAGACCAGCGATATTCCAGTTGCTAGTTACACGACTCCCAACTCACTCACATCACAACATCACAGCATCACTCACATCACAACATCATATCCCACCACACCAGCATCTACCCATCTCTCACCAACCAACCCAACCCAACCCAACCCACCATGTCTGCCATCCAGAAGAACGTCGAGGCCTCCTCCGAGAGCTACTCCAGCACCTTCACCAAGGGCCACCTCGCCCTGCCCCCGGCAAAGAAATACCTCGTCCTGACCTGCATGGACGCCCGCATCGACCCAGCCTCCGCATTCGGCATCGAGCTCGGCGATGCCCACGTCATTCGCAATGTGAGTTCCCCCTATCCTTGATATTCTGGTGATAACGAGTATTGACACTCGACAACCAGGCTGGCGCATCCGCCGTCGACGCCCTCCGCTCCATCATCATCAGCGAGCAGCTGCTGGGCACGACGGAGATAATTCTGGTCAAGCACACCGGGTGCGGGATGCTGACGTTTAAGAATGAGGATGCGTATGCGGTTGTGGAGAAAAACCTTGGGTGAGTTTTGCTCTTGTTACCAACTTGAACCAACCTGAGGTGTCCTGTGTCCAGTGGATACCTACGAGATGGGTGAGGGATGAGTGAGAGATGAGTACTGACTGATAGTGTGGTGCAGTGCCGAGGCCATTGCGGAGCTTAAGGCAAAGAGTCTGGACTTTTTGCCCTTCTCTGAGCTGGAGGCGGCTGTGGAGGAGGATGTTAAGTTCTTGCAGGGTTCGAAGCTGGTGCCTGACTCGGTGACGATTTCGGGGTGGGTTTATGAGATTGAGACTGGCAAGACTAAGCGTGTTGTTTGAGGGGTAATTGTGTCTTGTTGGGTTGGGGATGGGAGTTTTTGCTACCTTAGTAGTCAAGGTTTACAGTGAAGTTGAGGGCCGCGTGTGCTCTGAGCGATGATATCCAGGTGCTGGTATTGAATTTGTTTAGCTGGTCACGGTAGTCATATCCAAGTATCTGATAACAGTCTCATTTCCGGAAAGTCGTCCTCACCCGCCGGGGCGCGAAGCGGGATGATTCTTGTGAGAGCACTATGATATCTACTGCAGCGACCTAAAAACTTCAGTTTAGTGACTGCCTTTTAATTTGTGTGATCCCGATAGATTAGGCCTCTCTGAAGTCGAGGTTTGGAAGTATCGGTTTTTGAAACGGAAAACTGGAAGCAAACGGGAGTGAAAGAGCAAAGGTTTCAGTCAAACAACGACCACTACGCAGCATTTGCAAGCCACCGTGAAGGAGAGCCCTACCTATAAAGGTAGCCATAGACTCAGGACTCAGGGATCGAGACGGGGACAAAGCAGAGGAAGTTCTGATTTTGAGGACATCAGATAGTCTCGAAGTTTTGCTTAGCTCGAAGGACAATCTTTTCCCGGGTTTGACCTGAATGTCCCTCTTAAATGTGACCGGGGTACTCTACCTTAGGTATCTTAGCTGTCTGCTGAACTCATGACGGAACACAAGAAACCTACCTGAATAAAATAGACACTAGGTCCTGTTCACGTGCGCTTTTACTAACCATTTCTTCTCCCCTCTTATTTCCTCCATTAAATTGCCAACCAAGAATGTAGCATACCGCCAACAAGGCAACTGATTTGGGGGATTCCGACCGATGAGGTGCTTACCCACAGCCTTATGCTACCTGTCCTGCCAAGGACTGTGATTGGATGTGTGGCATTGCAAAATACCCCGTCCCTCGATACCCTGCAGCAGATCGCTGCGGTGGCTTTGGGCGCGAAACAGCCCGCCTTGTCCTTCGGCCCCCTAAGATGCTTCGTTCTCGTGCCATTGGGGTCTGCTCGGTGAGTACTTCGTAGAGTACAGGTAGAGAGCGCTACCTCGGCAGAAACTTTGCGAATGGAGAACCTCCCAACGCTGTGTATCGCTATTGATTTTGCGGCTCTTTGTAATTGAGGTGGTACCTGGTTGGAAGGAGCGATGGCGTCGCTCCTTCCTGACAGAAAAGTGCGGTATGCTGGCCTGACGAGGTGGTGTGATTGGGTCTGCACCCTTACCTGCAGATTTTCAAGCAGTTGAGGCGTTTAGCTGAACTTGGCATTCAGGGGGCACAAGACAAGCTCGAATCCTTCAAAATCTCCCGCCCCGCGTACAAGAACATCAGTTTCTGCAATGAGGCTCATCAGGTTGACACTGAAGGAATGGGAAAGACTCGCAAGAGAGGAAAAGCAGAAAAATGGGCAGTTACCAACCGCACCCGAACTACCATGGCGCCCCACATCCAGGTCCATACGATCCGGCCTTTCCCAGCGGTGCCTACGAAATGCGAACGCACCCTCCCTCGACGCCCGCACCGTTCGACTCCTCTGGTAGCCTCTTGGCAGGAGCGGCACCGACGAAAGAAAACACGGACGGCGGCCATGTATACCGGCCCAGCAAGAGCGGCTCGGACCGCTTCTCGTGGACGCTTGAGTTTCTGTCGCTGCTGCTCAGCGTCGTAGCACTTGCGGGCGCGGTCGTGCTGGTCGTGTACTTCAACCAGCGGCCAATCACCGAGTGGCCCATCGCCCTGTCGCTCGCCACGGTTGTGTCGGTGCTGGCCAGCATCGCGCGCACCTCGCTGGCCTTTGCCATGAGCGCCGGTATCGCCCAGGGAAAGTGGAACTGGTTTGCAGCGCGGCCCGACAAGTTGATCGCCTTTGACCGCTTCGAGGATGCCAGCAAGGGCCCCTTCGGCTGCCTGCGCCTGTTGCCAACGGTGGTGCGGCGGGGGTATGTGCGCTCGATTTTGTTTATTTTTCTCGCATCTTTCTTCGGCGTTTTGTTGAAGAGATCTCTTGTTGAATGATGACTGATCTTTGCAATGTCTGCCTACCTAGTCATTGGATCACACTCGGTGCAATCGGAACTATCATCCTGGTTGGCTACGAGCCGTTTCTTCAAGCCGTTCTGAACCTCGAAGACCGCGTCGTGGTCGCCCCCGTTGGTGCCAGTGGTCTCGCCAGCGATGAGGCGGCACTGGGCCGGTGCACAAAACTCGACGCCGGTACGTACGTTGAGCTGGACGGGCGTTCATCCCAGGGGATTTTCCCTTTCAAAGGCCCAGACGGCCAGAACCTCACCATCGATGTCATTGCCGGTTTTGACGTCCAAGCGGACCCCGGCATGATGGCGGCCGTCTGGTTAGGTCTCTCGGCGCAAGCCACGGCCAGGAACCTGTCGCCACTTTTTGGCTGCACCTCAGGCAACTGCTCTTGGGACGCCTTCCCGTCGCTGGCTGTGTGCTCGCGGTGCAACGATCTTTCACTACGCCTCGTGAAGTCCGTGGGAACAGTAAACATCCCCGGCCGGACAAGTTCCGGCTATCTCGAGAACGCAACCTTTCCTGACGTCACGAACTCGGCCTCGAGGGCGAATGAGGCCATTGACATTCAAGTCGACTACCCCTACACCAAGTATACGATCACCGGCCTGGCTCCCCTCAACCTGTCCAACTACGACGGGCCGCCGCGGTGCAAGCGAGGAGACCAAAAGTGCCCCGACACGTACTTCACAGGTAAACTGGAGACAAACCCGGGCCGCACATTGGGGTTCCGCGACTTACAGACTATGATCACCGCCTTCCAGTACATCGTTGCCGGTGGGAGTTGGCGGGCCAACAAGACGCGGTGGGAGGACACGCCCGTTCTGGCCGGCGAGTGCGCACTGTACTACTGCATCAACGCGTACGCATCAACAGTGAAGAACGGGGAGTTGGCCGAGACAGTCGTCGGTTCGTGGGCAAAGAAGACGCCCAGATCCTACTCTTCGGTTCAGGACAGAGAAACCGTGGATGCATACACGGCGCACTACAACAACACACTTGACTATGTTAACATTGGAGGAGATTTTGACCGGACCGACCTCCAGCTGTACATTCCACCCGACGCAGCTGGTCTGGGCTTCGACCCCGGTAGCGTCAAGTTCAATGTCACGCACAACACCATTGGGACAACTATCCGCTACCTGACCGAGGTAATTGGCGGTCACGTCCAGCCAGGCGACCTGCTAGATGTCCCGTTCGTGGCCTTTCACTATCCGTCGCGGGCAAGCTGGTCACCGATGCCAGACCTAATGGCTGCCTTGGGCAGCGCCGCTTCAACGGTTTCGGAGCGTACCGGTAACGACATCATGAATGCTACGTTCGAACGGGCCGCAGGGGCTCTGAGTAAGTGGATGCGCGACCGGGCGTTCCGCAACGACATTGAAGAAATTCAAGGACAAGTTTTGACGGGGTTCGTGTCGCGCGCAACGGTCGTCTTTGTGGCGCACTGGGGCTTCCTGATCTTGCCGCTAACAGCACTGCTGATGGGTCTGATTTTCTTCTGCCTTTCCGTCTGGAATACCAAGTCCAAGGGGCTGCCGGCCTGGAAAAGCAGCTCGCTAGTCAACCTGGCCTTTGGTCTAGACCAGGCCGACAAAGCCGAGCTGAGGGATGCGCTTCTCAGGAAAGATGTCAGCGCTGCAGCAAGGGAGACTACCGCTCGCTTCAGGAAAGGAGGGCCACAGCCTGGGCTGGAATTATCTCGCGCCACGGGGAGCTACATGTCGTCATAACATGGAACAGGGATTGGATAGTCTATCAAGGCCTCTCGAGAATGTGGTGCAGCCCATGACATCACACACATGGCCTACTTCCTTAAAGGCAAGAAGGCATTTTGCACTTGAATAGGGTCCCCTTTCTGCTGACCGGACCCTCGGACATTGAAGGTTTCTGGAGTCCACTGTCTCTTGCCCGCCTTAGGACTCAACCTCTCTCTACGAAAAGCCGGACTCCGTCTTCTTCCGCCACTGATCCAGCAATAGTTCAGTCCTCAGTCTCTCAGATAGAGCCACCGCCGTCTTTGTCGATGTCAGCATTTATATCACCACATTCGGTCAAGTGGACTTACCGATGACAATGGTCGTCCCGTTCGAATAGTCCGCTCTCACGAGGTAGAGATAGGCCTCGGCAATATCGTCCGGCGTCGCCGTGAAGCCAACCGGCAGCTTTTTCGCACCACTATCAAACAGTTCCTGCTGCTTCTCCTTGCTGTGGCCCAGTTTGTCCCACAGCTCCGTCTTCACCAACCCCGGGACAACGGTGTTGACGCGGATCCTCTTCTCGGTCAGCTCATCCGCAAGCGCCGCCGTCGACGTGATGACGCCCGCGTTCAACGCGCTCCCCAGGGCAGCGCCCTTCTTAGGACGCAACGCCGCTGCGCCAGACGTAAGCGTCAGCGACCCACCCGGCTTAACGATATCATATTTCGCCAGCGCTATCCCTGTTAGCCTCCATCATTCACCCTCCCTTCCCCCCTTCACGAAAGCAACTTGAAAAGCTCACCCTTCCCCACCACAAAACTCCCCCAAAACTTCACCCCAAAGAAATGCTTCGCCTCCTCCAGATCCGCCTCCGCCAACGGACCCCGGATGATCTTGTCCACGCTCGAAAAAACGAGATGGTCCAGCGGCGCGAGCAAGAGCAGGAGTTTCGTGAAGGCCGCTTCGTCGCGCACGTCACCAACGAGGCCCTGCACGGTGCCACCGAGGCGCGACACGGCGTTGTCGACTTTTTCTTGGGACGAGGAGATGATGGTTACCGAGGCGCCGGCTTCAGAGAGGATTTGGGCGGCGCCGAAGCCGATTCTGGAGGGGAGCGTTAGAAGTTGGGGGGAGAGATTGAAGGGAAGGGGTAAGAGATGGGGGGAATGAGGAGAACGTACCCAGAGGAACCGCCAATGACGGCGATTTTCTTGCCTACGAGCTTTTCGGCGTAGTTGCCCATTTTGGTTATATTAGTGGTGGTGGCGGGAAGAGGTGATGAGGGGCGAACGCGGGTGATGAAGTGAAGTGGGGAAGATCAGTAGGTGAGGGTTAGTGAAATAGGGTCGTCTCACAAGAGTAAGAGGATTGTTGAGGGGAACAAGTTTACGATTTTGGTGACGAGAAGAGCTTGCTAATATGTGTGATTGCATGTAAGCCTGTGGTAAGACGCTGGAGATAAGGGATGGCGTTCTTGATTACGTGTTTGCGTGCTCTGATGACGACTTTCGACGAGCGCTGTTAGTACCGCCAATCGTTGTGTACTCCCCACGAGTGATTAAATCGGCGTTTCTATGACTAAGACTGTTTCTTTACAAACTGGACGTCGCAGAATTAGTAATAACAACGTACGAAGGCTAGGGCGAACAGAAAGGGACCCCTCAGCCAATACGACAGATGCCTTGTCACTGTGAGGATTACCTATGGTTTCAGTTATTACAGGCTATCTCTCATAACAACGGAGCCTACCTGCATTCCGAAAAGGTTCTCCCGAATGTTGAATAGGCAATCCTACATTCTGAGGAGGCTTCGCTGTACTCTGGAAAGGCCTTCCCGTATATTAAACAGAATTTCTACATTCTAAGAAGGCTGTCCAAATTCTGAAAAGCCCTTTCTGCATTCTAAACTTGCCTTTCTGTGGAACGTTTTGGCTGAGGAACGAGGGGCTCAGGAGCAGCGGAAGTGCAGTTGCAAAGTGACTTGATTTGGTAGAAAAGGGGAGTGCGAAGCACTCCCCAGTTATAT
>Ga0247770_1001702_pt1 | contig 15651 bp, 15 predicted proteins | sample UWRJL136409B6_FD_179943 | JGI IMG/M metagenome (GOLD analysis project Ga0247770, IMG submission 179943) | Plant litter microbial communities from Arlington Agricultural Research Station in Wisconsin, United States - UWRJ-L136-409B-6 | ecosystem: Environmental > Terrestrial > Plant litter >... | reverse complement strand
CCTCCCCTCCCCCCACACCGCTCCGCTCACCACCCTCGCACCGCTCCTCTTCCTCACCTCCGGCGGCTTCTCCCCCTTCCTTCTCCTTCTCCTATCATACTCCTCATCATTATCCGTATCCGCCACCCCAAGATACTTGCCCTTCTCCCTCCCCTTCTCCTCCCGCCTCGGCTTCTCTCTCGCCCGTCGATAATCATACTCGTCATCCGAAGCCGGCACCCTCTCCCTCTCCCTTCTCGTCCCCGACTCCCTCCTCGTCCTCGATTCTCTCCTCCCTCCTTCATCCCTCCTCGCTCGCGACTCCCGCCGCTGCTCGGCGCGCATGCGCTCGCGCTCGCGCTCGACTTCCCTCTCCCACGCGCGATCCCTTTCCAATTCCCGCTCGCGTGCGCGTTCCTTGGCGCGTTCGCGGTCCCCTCGCGGCGACGAGGCCGAAGCCTGCTCCTGCGCCCCGACGCTGTGGCGCCGGCGCGCATTGTGGGTGTTTAGCTGGGCGAGGGCCGCGGCGGAGAGAACCTTGGAGTGGGAGCGGTCATCGTCGGTTGAGGTGGAAGTGGTTTGTTGGTCGCGGGAGCTGGCGCTGCGCTTCTTGCGATGGTTGTTGTTGGATGAGGATTCGCGGCGCCGGTGGTGGCGTTCGCCGGACATTTTCTTATTTTATTTTAGAGTCGGTCGGGTTGCAATGTGGATTTGGTTCGGGTGGAATGTGACGGTCGAATAGTGATGAGGTTATTGTTCGGTGGTGGAGATGGTATGTGGATGATGCATATCTCTGCGTGTAATTGTGGAATTGAATTGTCCGTATCGAGGGTGCTTTGAGGATTCGTAACAATGCACAATTCTTCCCGAATGGACGAGGTCGGCGGTGGTTGATACCTGTCCTGCCACGTCATTTTGTGATTCGTTGGTTTGTCGCGCTGCCGAAAGACCAAGTAAAGTTGGTGCAGATTGTTGACTGGGCAACACTTATCCATCAGCACCAGCCAAGCCCATGACAGCTGCCCGGTTACGTCACGCATAAGCGATTGTGTGATGAACAAACATCTTGTCCCCCGATGGCAATTCAGGTGCGCGAGTCGACCAAACTGCGACTTACTTACACAGAGCGGATGAAGCTCGCCGATTTCACCACCCCAACCTTCAATGCTCACCACTCGTGCTGGTTCCCTCTTCAGGGGCCCAGGTGGTTGGCTACAGATTACAGTGCCTGCATGAGACGGCTGAGGCGGCAAAGCTAGCGGGGCCCCGCACCGCCATCCGAACTCCAATTGATTTCCCGGGTCAGCTGTACAGTGAGAGTCGGCAAAGCCGTCGCAAGCCGCCCCGAGCGTCATCCCTCACTTCGTCCGACTTGACGGGTGCTCGCAGCGACCGTCCTCACAATGTAGACCTCTCTTCTCTCTCTATTATCACAGTTGGGAATACTCACCTCTCCAAACCAACCATGAAGTCCCGACCAACTCGCTCCCTCTCCCGGGTGCTGGCCCCAATCCAACGCCGAATCGCCTCGGCGGCATCCCTGCCCCTCCACCGCAACCAGCAACGACTCTACTCCCTCCACCCCCCAAATGCCCGCCTCAACCTCCCAACCGACTACTCCGCGACGCCCCTTCTCGCGCACGCCTCACAGACCGCCCTAAGCAGCCCCGAGCTGCCCGCCGAAGCGCGCAATGGCACGACCAAGCGCATGAACCTCTTCCAAGCCGTCAACGACGCCCTCTCCATCGCGCTCGCCGAGGATGAATCCGTGCTCATATTCGGCGAGGACGTGGCCTTCGGCGGGGTATTCCGCTGCACGAGCAAGCTGGCCGAGACATACGGCGGCGACCGCGTCTTCAACACGCCGCTGTCTGAGCAGGGCATCCTGGGCTTTGCGATCGGCGTCGCTGCCGAGGGCATGCGGCCTGTGGCGGAGATCCAGTTCGCGGACTATGTGTATCCGGCTTTCGACCAGTTGGTAAACGAGGCGGCCAAGTTCCGCTACCGCGATGGCGCGCTTGGGCGGAATGTGGGTGGTATGACGGTACGGATGCCCTGTGGCGGGGTGGGCCATGGGGCGCTGTACCACTCGCAGTCGCCGGAGAGTTTGTTCACACATATTCCGGGGTTGAGGGTGATCATGCCGCGGTCTCCACTGCAGGCGAAGGGGTTGTTGCTGGCGGCAATCCGCAGCAATGATCCATGCATTTTCATGGAGCCGAAGATTCTGTACAGGGCTGCTGTCGAGCAGGTCCCGACGGTGCCGTATGAGCTGCCGCTGTCCAAGGCGGAGGTGCTGAAGGAGGGGAAAGATGTGACGATCATCTCGTACGGCCAGCCGCTGTACAAGTGCTCCGCGGCTATTGAGCAGATCGAGCAAAAGATGGGGATCACGGTGGAGTTGATCGACTTGAGGACGATCTATCCCTGGGACAAGGAGACGGTGTTCAAGAGCGTTCGAAAGACAGGGCGGTGCATTGTGGTGCACGAGTCCATGGTCAATGCTGGTGTGGGCGCCGAGGTTGCGGCGGCTATCCAGGAGGATGCGGAGACGTTTGTGCGTATGGAGGCGCCGGTTATGCGCGTGGCAGGGTGGAGTATACACACACCACTTCTGTATGAAGCGTTTAACGCACCTGACGTAGCGAGTAAGTTTGTCCTTGTGGTGTCTTGAATAAAGAATGATTGCTAACATTGATTATAGGGATATATGATAGCATTAAGAAGGTCATGGGCTTTTGAGCGGTTTGGGAGAGGCGATAGAGAAGCAATCTTATATCTCTGCATTTGTCCTCCCGGTTGACTGTAATCTGGACATACTCACTTAGCGCCCTTGGTACATTTAAAAACTCTTCGTCTGTATCCTCCTGTGGCTGCGATTGAGCTCAACTTTGGCGTGCGCTAAAGAGGTAGGACTTCATGCCTGAGCCATCCACAATGGAAAATGCATTAGAAGCACGGCATTTCCTACTCGTGTCTTTCCGCCTCTCGATCTATTCCATCCCCTGGTTCATCTCTCCTCGAACAATCAATTCTCTTGACCTTCATGGCTTTCGAGCTTTACATCCCGCCTTGCGTCAGCGCCACTGCTCACCCTCTCCATCCCCCGCCACTGGAAAAGGCCCTGAGAATCCAGATCGAGGGTCCCGTAGTTGCCATACAGAAACTTCTTCCCGAGATATCATAGCATACCAATCCCTTGTCACTGGTGTTTCCGCAGCCGGCCGGCCTGGAGATTGCAAAATTGGCATATCAGACACTATATGGGCGGGATGTTCGCCCAGAGCTCGCTAATGATATGGTTGTGCGGGATGAATACTTGGGCTGGGTGACGGACGTGACACCATACACGTGAGTACTGTCAAGTACTGTCAAGTGGAGGCTCTGGCGTCGCACTATTACTATTGGGATGGTTTTATTCCTGACGGCTAACCATTTAGACATATCGACTACTACGGCGTCACATTCGATCACCTGGTCCCCTCCGACGATCCCGATGAACGTGTTACAGACCTATATCATTGAGTTGGAGACTGATGATGGCGGACCGTTTGCCAATGGTGGGGCGTATGCCAACAAGTACCTGTTATTTACAGTAGATCTAGCCGACTATACAGGGAATCAGGTGCTCGCCGTACTAAGATGCTGTCAAAAGAGGAAAGGCACCCAAGATCGTGCGAGGGTGAACAGCTCGGTGGCTGAGAGGGATGCGAGCCCCTGAGTTCTGGTTGCCGTGCCAGCAGCTGTTGACGGCAATTGGCCACTGTGGCGTGCGGCCACTGTTTTCTGATGTGCCTTCCATATTGTCTTTTCGTTTAGCATGGTTTGGTGCGCGCACCTGTTCAACATTCTCAGGCACCTCATACTCCTAGCAAAGCCTGAAGGCCTCAAAGAACACACGCTGATTGCGATTATAAAATGGCCAACCACAATCACCAAAACTTTAACGCTCGGCTTAACTTTGCCAACACGGTTCCTAAGGAGCATTTCAGCTTCGAGGTGCCTAAAAACAAGAAAATCTAAAAGCTGACCTTTATAGGTGTGAAATGATGCCTCTATCGGTTCAGCTTCCATTGCCATGAAGCACCTCAGCTCGCATGACCACACCCCTTTTTTCTGACACTACCCTACGCCGCATCGACGGCGCCGATTTGCGTATCATCGTCCCCAGTCTTTTTGTCGACGTTGGCTGCAATTTGGTCTTTGACTGGTCTGTCGATGGCTCCAAGTTGCTGACCCGCTTTTCGATCGTAATCGGCCATGGGGTGGTCCAGGTATTCAGCTGGTTTGTTGCCATACCCGTCCCCTCCCCCAACCCTACCCTCAACACCGTCCATAGGAGCTTTGGGCTTCGGCTTTTCGCCAATCTCAACGATGTATCGGGCCACGTCTGAAGCCCCCTGCACTCCATTCTCCCTGAGATAGGACACCGCCGATCGCCCTTGGTCGTCCTTCATGTTCACGTCCACGGCGATATTCCCAGTCGGCCTGTTCAAGAATCGCGAGTACAGCTCCTTGAAAGACCTCGTTACCGCTGCCCTAGCAGTGTAACTATTGCTCGCCAATACAGTGAGCACCACCACTGTATCATTGTGGCCGCGCTGTGCGGCATGGATAAGGGCCGTCTTCCCTTCAGCGTCCTTGATATTGGGGTCCACCCCGCCTTGGCCTACCAGAGCAGCCACGACATCGACATGACCCTCTGCTGCGGCGTAGGATAGAGGAGTACGTCGATTCTTGTCCGTGCTATTGACACCCGCAAACCGCTTCTTGGTAAGGAGGACCTGGACGCTCTCGAGGTGTCCGCCTTCGCATGCGTATGACAGAGGCGTCCGACCATCTCCATCGCACGCATCGATCTGGAAACCCTCCTCGACCAACAGCTGGACAACAGCGTGGTAGCCCTCTCGCGCCGCAATGTGGAGAGGCGACTGTAGCGTATGTCCTGCAGCCTCTGGATCTGGCGTCCTCAGTTGACCGGCACCGCCGTCCAGGCGGAGAAGTCTCCGTGCCACACCGACGTTGCCTCTGCCAGCCGCCAGATGAAGTAGGGTCTGACCATCACCGTTTGTCCGAGTGGCGCTTGCCCCCTTCTCCCTCAACAGCGTGACGATGGTATCACTACCGCTCTCGCACCCGCAAAATAAGGGCGAGCGCCCGGCCTTGTCAAGCTGGTTCGGATCCGCGCCCTCGAGGAGCAGGAATCGCGCCGTATCCGTATGACAGCCGTACGCGGCGTGATGAAGCGGCGACATGCCGTCGTCATCTTGGGTATTGAGGGTTGTTCCCCTCTGGCGCAGAAGGCGAACGATATCTGTGAATCCACGCTTCGAGGCTTCGATGACAGCTTGGCCGAGTTCAAAGTCTTTTTTACCTTTGAAATTGTGCTTCTCGTCAATCATTTCGCACAGGGAGGTCACAAGCCCCGAGTAACCACAGGATGCTGCGATAGCGATGCCATTTCTCAACTGCTCCGGCGACCATTTGGCAATTGCAAACGCGAGGGTGCCGAAGACTACATTCCGCTTACAGGCGTAGTCCAGCGTGGTTCGGCCCGAGTTGTCAGCTCCCAGGGGCAGGAATTTCCATTCCCCTAAGCTTGTCTTTGAGTCTGAGGCAGCATCGCTGTCGTTGTCAGATTCGATAGCGTTCTCAGACTCGCTGGCGTTGTCAGACTCGCTGGCGTTTTCTGCCTCATGATCAGGCGCGTCTTCGAGGTCAAAGGACATTTGGACGAGGCCAATGAGTGCATCCTCGGACCAGTCCACAAGAAAATGGTGCAGTGGTGTTTTTCCGTCTTTATCCGCCACGTTTATCTCGTTTTTGCTGAAGGTGAAGAGTTTCTTGAGATTTTTGCCCAGAACACTATCCCTGAAGGCTTTGTTGTTGTGGTAATAGTCCAAGCCCCATTTCCATGGCAATTCTCCGACAGGTTCATGGCGGAATGGTTTTGCTTGGTCACCGTTTTCTGGGTCTTCATCCCCTGGCTCGGATTGGGACTTGGACGGAACACTCTCCATTATTAAGTTGGAGAAGTTCTCGCCTTCAAGTACGTCGAATAAAACGTGGCGCTGGTAGAGCCCGGGGGTGCGGAAGCAGACGTGAAAGGGGCTCCGGTTCCAACTGTCCCTCGCAACGGCCCAGTCGTCCTCCGTGGACCACTTGTCAAATGCAAGTGTGAGACCAAAATACGCCCCAAAGTGACGACTCCCAAAACCGCCGGGATAGTTGTCGAATGATCGTGGAGGCACGGATGTGGACTGGAGACTTACGTGCAGAACCTGACTGAGGGTCTCGAGGAGGGAGTCGTTTTCCAGTATCCCATTCATTGACTCTTCGTCCCCGGCGTCATTCAGGTGCACGCCCCAATTCTGAGACACATAGTTTGCGAATGGAAGCCTCTGCTCCATTTCGTCGTATTGACTTTGTGAAGTGAAGGGGCCGCGAGAGAGGGTGTCGCTTTGGAGGAGCGCCAGACAGGTGATGGCCGCGTACTCTCTTGCCTGTCTTGCAAATTCGGTTGCGAATTGGTAGAGGTAGAAGGGCAAGGCTGAAGGCGTCGTGAAGACTCTGTTTTTTTCGACATCAATCTGAACGAGCCCCATGCAGACAGTTGTGATCAAGCTTGGCGGAGGCAGTCTGTTGGGGTCATCGATCTTAGCCCCTGGCTCAGCAGCGACGGCTTGTTGTAGCTCTTGTACTGTCAGCGGCCGACGGGCTACTGACAGCCAGTATAGCACCCTTTGCGCGAGCCGTGATCGCTGAGGTGACTGGTCATTGAACCGAGACAGGATCAGATCCACGACTTCAGATAGTCGAGCTGGTGGTTTCTCAAGTTGGCTGGTTACTTCGGCTAGTGAGGCGAAACGATTGAGCTGGGCGGCCTGGGCGACTGCAGATAAACAGCTAGTTTAAACAATATGTTAAAAGCGCCCATACTGGAAAGTGGAACAGTTATAGACGGTGGGGAGAGGAGAGGGAGTGGTGACGTACTTCCCCCCCGATTTCTCAACCAGCTTATCACAGAGCCCTGAGTGAGCGTCCTTTCCTATCATATCGAATAGACAGGTATGCTGTTGACATTGTACGAACGCCTCAAGGTATCGTCGGATATCCGAACTGTTGTGATCCTCGAGTTGAACCACCATCTCTTTGCGGCCAACGCCCAGTGTAATACACTGCTTGACAATTCGCGAGCGGGCTGTCGCGACTAGCCTTATTTCTCGGACGGCTGAAACTCGGTGAAGTATTACCATCAAATCAAGGAGATCGTCGCACTCTTCCAGACCATCGAGGCAAATGTAGACCCTTTTGAACCGAGACTGGACACTTAAAAAGTCCGAGACGAGATTCGCAATCCAGATACCGCCGCTGGGCTGGCGATTACCAGTGCTGTTGGCAACATCTGATCCGCTAGTTTGCATTTCTGCCAAAAACCTGGGCAAAGGGATGCCCTTCTGATCACACAGCTGGCGCAAAAGGCAGGAAACTGCATGGTAAGGCTTACACCCGCCGCTACGATCAAAGTAGTAGTAGGCAACTATGCTCTCCTGTTCTGGTTCTTTTGCAATCTCTGACTTCAGCCTGTTGATGACGGCGTTCCTGTTTGGTCATATTCAGGTCAGAGTTCAGTCTTTCAACGGCCCGGGGGAGTGTTCCTCACATCAACATTGTCTTGCCAGCACCAAGGCTCCCCTGCAACCATAGGCAGTTTTCCCCTCTCTCAACGCTGTTGAGGGACCCAGTAGTCGTCTTTTGCCAGCTCTCGAACGCGGGAAGCGCGAATATCCATTCGCCGGAACCACTGACCCTTGATTTCGACAGGTGATCATGAATCAACCCAACTGGCTGAGACCACAGCAAGTCTAGGAGTTTGTTCTGAATCTCGGCCTCTGGGGAAGACTCTTGGTTAGGGATGATGGGCGGCATTTCTGTTGATGGTGTTGCCGGTTCACCAGACGGGTTGGCTGGCCTCGCAGACCTTGGTCGGGGGACGGGACGGCGCAGCGCTGGAAGGATGGCGCTGAGTCGCTCCGAAAGCCTTGAAGAATCCGTGCTTCGTATGATAAGATGCTGATCCCAGAGGAGCGGGTCTTGTTCCAAGCTATCATGGAGGGCCCGCACCTTCCGCTGGAGACTTTCGAGGAAGACGCGTCGGTCCAAGTCATCAAGCTGTGAGGAAGTGCTCGATCTCGTCCCGCGCCGCGGGTCTATAACCGAAGATGTGGCATCGGATAGAGGATGCAATGGTCTCACCATTGGATCTATGTCGAGATACCGCGCCGTTTGAGCTCCTCGGTCGGTCGACCGGAGAAGGCGTCGAACCATTTCCTCGGCCTTGTCGTCCTCGTACCTAGAGTGATAGTAGCCGATGTCATCGTCTTCGAGGTACGATATGCGGCGCCTCTCCCGTGATCGCTCCCTCAGCAGCGCATCCTGGCGGCGGGTCAGCTCGTCACCTACAAGATCCGGGTCCGAATCCGCGCTGCCGCTGTTGGTACGAGTGAGCCGCCGGTGTCGAGGGCGATCTTCAGTCTCTGAAAATCGTACGGAACGCATAGTATCAGCGAATTTAATGGCCCAAACGGAAATACGACTGCTGATACCAAACCGTATGGAATAACGACTGCTCTTCAATGGCCAAGGTCAGGCTCTATTCTTTTCGTGGGTTCGGTAGATAAGAGTAGGTACTTAAGGTAGGCAGTCGTCATGCAATGCTGGGTAAGTCATTGGGTTGGACATGAAGAAGGCGCAGCCAACCTGAGGCCGGAGCTCTGGTAGAGGTAGAGGAACATGCTTACACCTCGCTGCCCCCTCTAATCCCTGTCATCCTGACTGAGGGAGGGGTAAGCATCCGCAAGGCTCTGTCAACATTTCCCCAGCGCCTCAGATATCGGGCATATTCTGCAGTTGTAGGCCGATTGAATACATTAGGTATTCAGAAGCGCCTCCCAGCACCTCCAGTAGCCATCCAACGCCTCTGTAAACTCGCAAAACACCTCCAACAGACGTTTGTAACGCTATCGGAATCATGGCTTCAGAATTACGCATCCCGATTGTGGCTACCACCCGAAGCGATGGCAAGGGAAAGACCAAGAACAAAACTCCTGACCAGGTCCATAGGGAGGACATCATGAACCACGAGGATGCCTTCTTCCACACTAATATTGTGATGTCGGCTTGCGTCCGTAAGTTTCCTCATGCCTCTTTTGTCTCCTGGCTTCGCTTTTCTCTCAAGACATCTCGGCCGAAAACGCTGACCCTCACACGTACCTACATAGATGGCGTCTGGGATGAAAAGAACAACGACAAGACCCCCGCGACTTTTCTCCTCTTCACGTGCGAGGTCCAGAGCATGCGCGAGTTTAGAGCGAGGAAGATCAAGCTGGAAATCGACTTTCGAAATGTCGATGATCAAAGTGGAAACCGCCCTTTGGCAAACCCAACCATCGTGTCGCGCGGCCCCGAGATCATCGAGCGTTTCCACAAGATTCCCGTTCTTCACAAGAGGGAGCATGGAATTAAGGGCGTCCTGGAAGGCAGTGCTGTAGTGAAGCCAGGCATCACACTGCACCATATCAGCAGCCAGGAGTACGAGAGGCAGTACTTCGCCGAGGCCAAATCGGGGGTGCGGCACGCCTCCCCCATCGACCATCGATATGTGAAGGTGTGGTGGGTCTACACTGAGAACAGCAAGGGTGCCGATGGCGTTGCTCCAGGCTTTCGCATTGCGGTGCTGCTGAAAAGAGAGAACGACTCCAAATTCCAAGGCCAGGTCTCGATCACCGAATTTGACGCAGGGTGGCGGTATCCGGGAGCTGTGGCGTGGCATGATTTTTGGAGCGAGCGTGACCCAGACGCCGAAGCAGACAAGGTCATCGACCCCATCAACTTCGACCCTACGATGCCAGAACCGATCATGCCGAAGTGGCTGACGGGGGTCGACCGCAAGCAGCTTGTCGAGCTTCAGACCGAAGGCGGAATCGATAAGAAGTATGCCCGTGTCTGGGGTGTGGACTTGTAATGCGGCAGGCTGCGGCCAAGGGTAGCTGGGGGTGGGGCCGAATTAGCGGCCAACTTGCGTGATCAGCCAATCATTCGTCCCCACATGCAATAGACTGTCCCATGCCGCCGCCCGAGATTCTGCTAGCCAAGCTTTTTGATCACAGTGCCAACTTCTTCTCAACACATATTATACCTACCGTGCGCTTCACCTCCTGGCCCTTTTCTCTCCTGACTTCGGGGGCATGTTCGTAGCAACAGCAGAATGGTGTCAGAAAGAGCCATGGCTGCGCAATATAAGGTAGGCCGCCAGAACAATAACCAGGACACTCTTTTCCCACCGTTGAGCCTTTCCATTGCGTGCGAGAAGTTCATAAGTTTCCTTTACAATCCCAAAAGGAACAGCAGGCTCTGCACCGTGCGCCGAGTTGTGCACTTTGTGCGCTGGGAGGAGACCTCCTTCAGCTTCCTCGAGTCACACTGCAGACAGTGTGCTGGTTTGAGCTGATTCTGGTAGGCTGCTCAATACCCAGCCTGCATTTCAGCTCAAGCTCTGCGAGTCTGAACCACTGAAGTACCAGTACATGGTCGAAAAGAGCTCGAAGGCTACCTATGGCTAAATGTTCATTTCTTGGCTGAGGCTTGACTTTTGTTGACGGACAGTGGATGGCGGAAGGGTGTTATCTGCTCCGCAGCTCCGCAGAATCAGATGCTTGAGTTGGTGATCTCCTTTCGATTCCGTTCAACTACACCCTCGTCGCACCTCACGGTTCCCAACACTCGGAGACAACAACCTCGAGCCACCAAGGATTGGTCGGTCCCTTCAAACCAAAGTCGAGATTCATGATGGCATCTACAACGGTAAATGGTACGTGTGCCCCATGGTCTCTTTGCATCGATCGATCCCTGACAGCCGTCTGAAGTGATGCTGGAGGGCCTTCTGAGCAAGCGGCGCAAGCAAAAAGCGACGAAGCAGAACGAGAAGTCTATCACATACACCGACACCGACACGCTGCTTGGATTCATCGAAAACGGGAAGCAAACAGAGTTCAGGGCAGCACGGAAGTTCATCAACAACGAGGACCGACTCAGGCTAGGCGAGGCCATTATTGACCGATACCCCGAAGAACAGGATGAAGGTCCGGTTAACAGAGAAGACGACGAGGAAGGCCAAGAAACGGTGCTCCTAACGCCGCCGCGCAGTCCCTCCCACCAAACACAAGAACAATGGCTGGAACTACTGCTAGAGGCTTTATCACCAGACCCGAGGGCACGAAGGAACCTAGCCGAGGAGTTGATCAAGAAAATTGGACAAGGTGAGATGAGGCAGGCTCCCTTGGACAAGCAAAGCGCCGCCCAGCAATTCAGCCACTACCAGATACTCAAGTACGTCATTGACAACAGCGACGATCTCTACTGCAAACAAGACGAAATGAACCAGACACTTTTTCACATCGCCGCCATCAACGGAGCTCAAGCAGCTATCAAGATCTGCCTATCAGCTGTTGATGTTGAGAGCTGCTGTTTCGGACACACCGACCACGTCTCAGGTTGCCAAGTAGTTACACGTCTGCTGACAAGCGTGGATAAGGAGGGTTATTCTCCCCTTAGCTACGCCATCACCAAGAGCAAAGCACAAGCCGTTGGCGATATGCTAAACTTGCTAGGCAATGTTGGCCCACAGGAGATAAGAAAGTTTCTGAGAAAGGCTATCACGAGTAGCAGCGGCAATAATATCGACATCATGCGCGAGTTGCTCACTGTCAGACCTGCTGGAACAGAGAAAGAGCACCGGACAGATGTCCTCGAGCAAGACATCCTGCAACTGGCGGCCAAACACTTCAACTCTGAGGTTTTCGAATTTCTGCTTAGTGTGGGAAGTAGAGTTATGCGCAGTCCAGACTGCAGCTTGATCCACTACGTGGTGTACATCGGTCAGGTTGAAGCGGCAAAGTATTTGCTAAAGAAATTCCCTGACCTTAGCACCAAACTCCACTTTCACCCGGATCACGTATCTGGACCGGGCTCGAGCACAATAATAGGCGAGCAAAGGTTCACAGTTCTTGCGCAAGGCTTAACCTCAAGTGCAGAAGGAGACGAGGAGAAGTTCCCAGTTCTAGCGCTGTACAACGGCGAGGACACGGAACTCAGAGACATCATATTCGAGACCCTAATGCAGCGATTACCCATTTCTGAGCTCAGAGAGCATCTAGGAGGGCAGACTTGTAAGTCTTCGTGCCAGCTGCACATGTGGAATGGCTGCACAACAGCTAACCGACTGCGGAATAGGGACGGGGAAAGAGATCTCACTCGATGTCACCATCCTAGCCTCTGACCCGCTTTCACTTGCGGCATTTCTCGATTCTATCCGCGGCGACCTCGAGAAGTTCGAGACAGACGAGGAGACAGATATCCCCGTCCACAACCTCCCACATTTCGACAGGGGTGGTATTGAATTCGAACGAATTCTCAAATATGTCAACATTCCGTCTTTTGCGGGCCCATTTGGAGAGAAAAGGACCGAGGCAGTCTCTATCCTTCAGTGGCTGAAGGTCTACAAGCACGTGAAGCGTGTCTTCGAGGTTACTGTGGACGATTGCAGATATTGTCCTAGCACCGAAGAAGACATCGAGATGGCACTCCGAGGCCTCGGCGTTCAACACCTGGACTGGAGGAGAACCGACCTCTCGATCGCGTCAATCGCAGACGTCGCAAAAGATCTCAAAACCCTGCATCTTTATTCAAGTGGCAGCCGTGCGGCTATTGACCACTGGCTTGGGCCTAATGGTATAAACATGCTCAATGTGAGTCTTACAGCATACCTTAGTGGCCATAGTCCTGCTACGATTTTGAGAAACTGACCTAGCCTTCCCAGCTCGACCAGTTGTACATCCACATCATTCAGGTGGGTAGCCAAGCAGCCGCAGCTTAAATTTCCGTACTGAAAAATTTGGGTGATTAGGACGATTTCGTCAGCGAAAAACGAGCACAGCTTTGCGAAACTCTTTGCAAAGAGGCGAAACTTAAAGTCATGACCAAACCGGTGGTGACCATCGAAACGGATTGGATCCCAGAGCCGGCTGGCCACAGCCATCACAGATCCGCAGGGTCCGCGAGGAAGCAGAGCCCGATCGAGGTCACAGGACTCAAGCATTTCATCCAACACTATAGCGAAGCTCAGTTGACATGTAAGCAACTGAGTCTCGCAGTCAAGACAAAAGTTGCCATTTTGGACAGTGGCGTCAATGGGACTCGGTTCCCTCTCCAGAGCCACGAGCGCCAAGGCCGCAGTTTTGTCTGGAGAGACAACGGAAAGGGACACCAGTCTGAAGCATCTTGGTGGCTCGCTGTTGATCCACACGGCTCTCAGATGGCCAATATCATCTCTCAAATTGACCCATCCTGCGTCTTCTATTTCTTCCAAATCGCCGACAACATGAACTACATCGAGCTACCTACTGTGGTCAAGGTATGTCAGACCTGCGCTTTTCGTCCAACCCCTTGCAAGAGGGGGAATGCATCATGCACGGGGAATAGATCCTTATTTGCTATTCTATTCTACTAGCAGACGACTGACTGGCTAACCGAATTTCTCTTATTTGTAACAGGCCCTCGATTGGGCAATCAAGTGCGAGGTGGACATCATCAATTGCAGCTTTGCCCTGGACAAGTGCTCGCCCCAGCTCGAAGCAGTAATCCGCAAGGCCAAGAAGAAGGACATCATCATAATGTGTAGCACAGCCGACGAGGGAGAAAACACAGACGAGGTCTGGCCAGCAGCTTATTATCGGCGGGAGCAAGACAAGGCCGAAAAGTTTGAGAATATCTTCCCGATCGTGGGCTGCGACGAGCACGGGAAGTTTTCCAAATACGCGAACGAAGGGGCTGGTCGGTACATGTTCCGAGGAGAGGACGTCGACGCTTCCAGTACTGACCACACCATACCGATCGAGCGAGCCAATGTGCAGGGAAGCTCTGTCGCCACAGCCATAGCTACGGGGGTCGCCTCTCTCATTCTGGCGTGCTACCGAATGGTCCAGGGAAAGCTGGACAGGGAATCCAGCCCACCGGGCTTGGTAAACGCCTGCTTCCACAGAATGTCTGAACAGCTCAGGAAGAGCAACACGCAGGACAGGGATAGGCTGCTGGTCAAGGCCAACAATTTCTTCCCGGTTGGCGAGTGTGACATCCTCGATGTCCCTAACTTTTTGGGGTACATGGAGCTTCTCTTCAACGATGTTTCTTAACCCGGCAATTCGGGAGCGGGAGAGCCCCCTATTAAGCGCCACGATACGAATACTTGCATTATAACGCCCTCTCCTCGACAGGAAGCCTCCTTCTCGATACCTATCAAGATATGTGTCGTGGATGCCCACGCAGGATTTGCCGACTGTTTCCCCGGTTTCCGCTGGACGTGTCCACCTTAACGTATGCAACATTGTTGTAACTCGGGCCCGAGGGCCAAGATTCCCCTTTAATAACAATCTACAGATGTAGTGCTATATTCTTTCACCTGTTTTGCATCCCTCATTGTGATATCAGTCCCTCAGTAAAGAGAATGAATCTGAAGATGAAACAAGCCTTGAGTTTAGATGCCAAGAGTGCTCCGTTCTTTGACTGGTAAATGTTAGCATAATGTCAATGCCCTCCTCAAACTCCTCGAGAGAGTCTAAGTACAGCCTGAAGAGAGAAGGGACTCGCTGAGCACCCTATGGGCTGATGACTGCACCCTAACCCGGGCCGTTGCCTGGGTACTGAGTGACTTTCAGACTCATCTCCCAAAACTATCACTCATTCTACATCAAGGCTGTTCCGCCTATACCGATTATTTCTACCTACCCGAGCTCCTGGAAAACTCAAAAGTCCCCGACCCGCAGTCTCGGCAGCTACCAGTGTCTCTACCTATCCCTGAGCCGTTAAGCTGGATACAGGTACCTTCCTTGGCCCAGCTCCGCGGTTAAGTCGGGTCTTGTGGACACAGATTTTCGGTGCGATCTCTGTGCCGCAAATGAGATTGTAGAGGACTTCCTGGAATCGCACACCAATATTGACTCGGGGTGGCTGCGCAACAGCCCCTGAACCCCTGAATTGTGGTTGCCGTGCCAGCAGTTGTTGACGGCAACTGGCCTCTGTGGCTTACACCCCATAAATATTTCGGTAATTCTTACCGGAAAGAGTCACCTTTCCTGCCAGCAATTGCGAGTTCAACCCGTAGCATCTGCCTGGCTACTGTTTTCTGATGTGCCCTCAATATTGTGTTTTTGTTTGGTGTGGTTTGGTCAGCGCACCTGTTCAACATTCTCAAGCACCTTATACGCTGAACAAAAGCTGAAGGCCTCAAAGAACACAAGTTGATTGCGATTATCAAAATGGCCAACCACAACCACCAAAACTTTGACGCCCGGCTCAACTTTGCGAGCGAAATTCTGAAGAAGCATTTCGGCTTCGAGGTACCTGCAACCCCTAAAAAAGTAGGCCCAGTCCTGACAGCACCATACATCCCATTGAAATTCCCGTCTCCCAGTTACTAGCCTCCAAGCCAAAAAAAAAAGAGATCACCCCACTCCAGTGCGAAGAGTCCTGTCCCTTCAAATACAACAACTTTGTCTACCTCATCACCCTCTCTTCACCCCCCACCGCCCCCAGATTCCAGACCCCCACTCAACCGAG
>Ga0247770_1001700_pt1 | contig 15670 bp, 1 predicted proteins | sample UWRJL136409B6_FD_179943 | JGI IMG/M metagenome (GOLD analysis project Ga0247770, IMG submission 179943) | Plant litter microbial communities from Arlington Agricultural Research Station in Wisconsin, United States - UWRJ-L136-409B-6 | ecosystem: Environmental > Terrestrial > Plant litter >... | reverse complement strand
TTATAATAACGAATAACTTAAAGGACTGACTTTTTAAGAGGGGGATTACGTTTACCTTTTTTTACAAAACTTATATTTGAAACGACCTAATAAGAAGCTTAACTTTAAAAGGTATGGACTGTTTTAAATTAAGAAAAAAGTCACCACCTTTAATTATAAATTAAACCTACCTACCAGTATAAAGGTGTGGATTAGGGTTTTTTAAATCTCACTTTTAAAACTAGCCTTAAAAGGAGTTCCTCTGGAAAAGAAGATTAAGATCGATATTAATAAGGACGAATATAATGTTAAAAAAGTTATAAATTTATAAAAGGGAAAGAACACGTTTAAATATCTCGTTAAGAAATTAAACTACAGCCTTCAAAGTAACTTATAAAAGCTAGTTAAAAATCTTAAATACTTAAACTTAATTATAAAGTTCCATTAAAAGAATTTAAATTAACTGAAATTAATAATAAGAACTAAAAATAAGATAAGATCTGATATTTAAACTACTATATTAAAGAGTAAAACTATTATAGGACTTAAAGCCTGGGAAGTGGTAGGAAACTCCTTAATAGATACGGAAGGACATTTATTAAAACCCTTAACCAGGGTTATAAGGACCTTAAACTTAATAAGGAGGCTGGGCTTCTAAAGCTCCTAGTAAACTCCATATTAGAATAAGTGCTGTTAAGAAAAAAAAGTTAGTAAAAGAAAAATAAAAAAGTTACCCTAAACCCTTTAGCTTAAAAGGGTAAGGATCTAAAGTAATAAAAGACCCTTATAAAACTTAAACCTGTAACCTTTTATTAAAAAGTAAGTGTAATGCTACTATATTAAAAAGCCGCTTCGTTTATTAAAGGAAAGGAGCTATAAATTAGGTTAAGAAGACGCTATAAGCTGTGGTAACCCTTTAAGAGGGAAGCCTGTAAGAAAAAAGTCCCAGTCCTAGGAAACCAGCTTAGCTTAAACCAGGTCCGTTACCTTTACCCGCTTTTAAAAAGATAAAACCTTAGCCTTACAGGAAAATATTTTTATTACCTTTACTTTAATAATACGCTGTTAAGTTTTAATACGTTATAACTTTATAAGGGAGTTACAGTGCTTAATAACCGTTTAGTTATATAAGGTGTTTAATTCCCTTTTCTTATCTATTAAACCCTTAATAAACTTGTTAAAGTAACTAAATACGTTATATAAAGAAGGTATACTAACGGATTAACACTTACTATAACTGTTAGATTACGCTGTGACTTAATACAGTAGGGACTTAGTTTAATAATAAGTATAGGGAGATATCTGTAAACTAAAGGCGTTAAGGGACTTTATAAGACGAATACGACGGTTGTAAGGAGCCTTTTCCTGCTTTCTCTATCTTTTACACTTCTTAATGTGGTTAAAAGATATAATAAAGGTAGAGAAAAAGGGAAAACTAACTTAGTGATTCTTTATGGAAAAAGAATGTTAAAAAGGGGGAATTATGTGACGACCTTATAGGCCGTCACTTAGGCTGGGGCAGCCTGACGAATCCCCTGTAAAGGGAACAGTGTGGGAGAACAGTAAACACTGTTCTAGTACACTGGGTTAGGGGTGTAAAGACCTAAAGCCCTTATAACTAGTAAGAAAGTGCTTAGTGGTCCATAAGGACTAATAACACTAAGTATTATTTAGTTAACTGCTTAGCTGTAACTATGTAGTACACTACTAAATATAACGGATTAAGTAAGGTATAAAGTACCTCTTAGTTAGTTAATATAAATAGTTATGGTTATGCCTATAACTACTGTAAAGGACTTTAATTCCTTACACTAATATTTAATTATTCATTTATATCCTACTATTTAAACTTACCTTTATGTATTATAATGACAGTAACTTATAGTGACATTAAACTTCCTGTTTAGGAGTGCTAGCTTAATAAGCTGTCTTTGGAATACCCTTTATCTGTTGGCGTCCCGCTATACGTTTTATCTTAACCTGCGCTAGTCCTCTTAAGGCCTGTGTTAGGTGCAGGTTGTAATACTCACACTAATATTTAATTATTCATTTATATCTTACTATTTAAACTTACCTTTGTGTATTATAGTAACAGTAACTTACAGTGACATTAAACCCCTTATTTGGGAGTACTAACTTAATAAACCGTCTTTAAAACACCCCTTACTTATTAACGTCCTGCTATATATTCTATCTTAACCTATATTAGTCCTTTTAAGGCTTATATTAGGTGTAGGTTATAATACGATATTAACGTCTCAGTTTTAAACGCTATTTATTAAATTCCCAGATATCACTTCTATCCTACTATTAACATATTAACTTCTGGAAAAGGTAAGGAGCTTAAAAAGGCTTAAGTTCAGCCTTAGCTCCCCATTATTAATAAGTTAGCTATATACCTTAAAAAGTTAAACCTTAACTAGTAAGGACTGGTTAAGGAACTTAATAAAGCTTTCCTTAAAAACACTAAAAGCTGTATCAGTCTTATTAAGAAACTCCAGGCTTAACTTAACACTGTTAAGCTAAAGAATAACAACCTTAAGGGCTTATAAAAGAAATAAGTAAAGCTCCCCCTACTATTACGCTTTAAGGGAGACTTTACGTAATTAGAGTCTTAAATAGCCTAGCTTTAAAGTTATGTCACCTATTATAACAAATAGTTCTTTAAGGAAGAGGGAAAGGTTAGGTTCGCTAAAGCCTTATTAGATAAAATAGCTGCTTATTAATATAAACCCTATATAAAGATAATTAATAACCTTTCCGTGGATAAAGTGTGAAAGGAAGCCCCCGAGATTTAGGCCCTTTTTAATAACTTCGATATCTTTATTAATTAACTCTAGATTAAGTTTAAAGAACTAGACGCCTTAAGGCGGGCCAAATAGTACTTTATAACCCTAAAACAGACGTCCTTAATCCTTAAATTCTCCACGCACTTTAAGCTAGAAGTTATTAAGATTAAACTTAATTAAAAGGCCCTAGTAATACTGTTCTAAAGCGGCCTAAAGGAGCACATTACCAGAGACCTTTACCAGGAAGACTGACTAAACCACCTTTAAAAGCTAATTAAGATGGCTATTAAGGCTGATAATCGGTATTATAATTATCATTACTAAAAGAACTTCTAAAAGGAACGAGCTTCCCAATTAAGCAAACCTAAAAAGGGGAACTAGTTAATAACAACAGGCCACCACCCCAGGTTAATAGATATTAATATAGTAAACTGTTAAAATTAACCTAATTGCGATAAGCCTTAATAGTAACAGAAACAGAAGCAGCCTAAGGACTTATCCCAAATCCAGTACTTTAATTACAGTAAAAAAGGCTATATAGCTCAGTAATACCCGTCACTAAAGTAAGTTAAGTGGAAGCCAGTCCTGGAAGGAGGAAAATATATTAAGTTTAACTTAAAAGACATCTACGTTAAAATAACTAATAATAAAGAAGATTACATTTAGATAGATAAGTGTAACTTAAGAAATAAAGAAGAAAAAAAGGAAGAACCCTAAAATGTGATATATCTAATCTTTAAGGGAGTCTTAAAAGAGTTAACCATAAAGGTGCAGGTTATTACAGACTAACTTTAAAGTGGAAACTTAGGATAATTAAAGGTGTAGGTTATAAAAGACCAACTTTAAGAAAAAATGTTCTAATTAACTGTTACAGGCTTTAAAAACCTTACTTTATAAGCCTAAGAATTAAGGAAGTTTAAAAAAGACCCTAACTTAAACGTTATTAGGATAGTAAAGGGAGTTAAAAAGCTAGCTCTCTAGGCCACTTAAGTGGTGAAATAAGCCTTAAAAGGTGGAAAAAAGCAAGTTAAAAGAATTAAGTTAGGGAAATAGAAGTTCTTCTTAACTATACCCTTTAAAACTTTTAAACACTTTAAACACACTAAGTGGGTTAACACCCTTACCTCCCTAAAAGAAGGACAGCTTAAATAGCTACCCTATATTAAAACTAATATACTTTAAACCGGCACCTTAAGGGTCCCTTAAAAGGATATTAAGTAAATATATTAACAAAGGGTCTAGGAGTTAAAGGAAAAGTATTAAAAACTAATAAATGAAATAAAAGACCTGTAAGTTAAAAGCTTTACTGTAATGTTTAAAAACAGAGTAATGGAGATTAGGTTATAACTTTATAATAAAGTCCACTTTACTAATTAACTTAAATATTAACTTATTAAAAAAGACCACTTTATAAAAGAATAAGCTGGGTTACTATTACTTAAGTTTTAAAAAGAGGTTTAGGAGAAGTAATATACCTAGAGGTAAGTGGAAGAAGAGAAAAAATAAGGTACCACTTCCCCCGTTCCATACTCCATAACTATAGAGATATACTATAGATTAATTACATATATAATAATTACACTTTTAACTAGTATTATAAACTTAAGGCCCTTTATAACCACTTCCTTAGCGTATAAAAACGGGATTACATTATCACTAGGATAAAGTTAAAACCAGCCTATTATTAAATCTCCTACTCCCTAATAAGGGAGTTTAGTAATAAACAGAAAGTTACTATAATTAATCAGGCCCCTACTATATATTAGTAAAAAGGGGTACTTAATAATTACCCAGTTATAATATATTTATTATATTTTAATAGAAAAGCCAGAGAGTGGTAAAAGTAAGAAGATTACTAACAGATTTAAGAGTAAAAGGATATTATTATAATCTAGTCCTGTAAAGTGTATTATTAACTTATTAAGGACTTTAAGAACATTAAACCGTTTAAAGTTAACTGGACGCTAAGGTGTGAAAACCTAGGAAAAGTTAATTGTTAAGTTTATTAAAGCTGTTTATTTTTCTAAAAAGAATTAAGAAAAGGTTACAGGCCCTTTAAAAGGGCTGGAAACCAGTAATTTACTAATTAGCAAAAACCTTAAAAAGAAGGAGAGGTATTTAAAGGTTAGGTTAAATAAAACCTTAAAAACAGATAATTATTATAATTTAAATATTAAAAGAGTATAAGTATTATTCTATTAATATTAACTTAATAAATGGAAAAGGGAGGTTATTTAGGGTAAGAGTAATAATTAATAGCAGGAGTGCTTTTAACCTGGTGTACCCTTTACTAGTTAATTAAAGGAAACTCCCTAACTAAGAGTATAAAAAGGCTATTCCTATTTAAAATGGAAAAGGAGGCCTATATTAATATAATAATAGTAAAGTCATCTATTACTTACTACTTTTAATTAAAATAAACAGGGATAAATAATAAATAGACTTTAACGTTACATTAATTATAAAGTATAATATAATCTTAAGTTTACCTTAACTGGAAAAGTATAACCTTATAATTAATTAAAGGAGTGGCTACTTTACTTTTAGTAAGTCCCCTAATAGTAATCACTGTTTAGAAAAAGCTAAAAAGGCACTAAACCACTTTAAAGTTACTATTACAACCTGCACCCGACACAGGCCTTAAGAGGACTGGCGTGGGTTAAGACAGAACGTATAGCAAGACGCTAACAGGTAAGGGGCGTTCTGAAGACAGCTTATTAAGCTAGTACTCCTAGACGGGGGGTTTAATGTTACTGTAAGTCGCTGTCATTATAATACACAGAGGTGAGTCTGAATAGTAGGATATAAATGAATAATTAAATATTAGCGTAAGGAACTAGAGTCCCTTATAGTGGTTATAGGTATAATTATAACTATTTATATTAACTAGCTAGAGGTACTTTATACCTTACTTAATAGCTTGTTACTTAGTAAGGAACTAAACATCCTATTATTAAGCACCTTTTACTTAAGGGTCCTACAGATATTTAATAGGTGAGTACTCTTACTAAGATTAAATAAACGTTAGTTAATTGTAAGGGCTTTAAGTCTTTACACCCCTAACTTAGTATGTAGTACCGTACGTACTGTCTTCTTACACTATTCCTTTTATAGGAGATCTGTTAAGCTGTTCTAGCTTAAGTAACAGCTTATAAAGTCATTATATAATTCCCCCTCTTTAATATTCTTTTCTTATAAAAAATCTTAATAAGAACGCTTTTTCTTTCTTAACGTAACTATACCTGCTAACTGTATATAAAAGTGCATTTCGAAAAATAACACTTTTTATTACTATAACCTTACAGACTTTATTTTAACTTTTAAATCGCAAATGTCGCCTTATAGTCATTATTCTTTAAAATTACTTTCCTGTCTCGTTACCACACAGTTAAATAATTACTTTAAATACTTATTAATAAGGGCTTTATCTTTATGTAATACGTTTAGTTACAGTGACGCTTTCCTTTAACAGCTTCTTTTTAAGAAGTACTGCCTTAACATTAAGTATAACACTGTTACGCGGAATTTAAAGCTGAAAACTTAAGAATTCCGTAAAACCATTACCTACCTTAACTAAATTAAAGTCTAGTGTTACAGGACGGAAGAATAAGCTTTCTCTACGTTTAACTAGGAGGCGGAAGTCCTCCACTTCTAAGAGTAGAAGGAGGCCCGTTTAACTACTCCTCTTAAAGCTAGCGAGTCTTTTAACTGGGGGGGCTTCTTAGTAGGAACACTGGCTGGTTCTTTTTCCGGGGGGTCGCTATAACTAGTAACTTCTTCTTAATTTAATTTATCGCTTTTTCTTTTAATAAATAAAACGGCTCTTTAACGTAGTAATAACGTATTTATTTCTTTTACTAACTTCTTTTTCTTATCAATTCTTATTTTCATGTAAAACCTGTTAAGAGTTTTAAGGGTTTTACCTTTTTCTATAGTCCTTATAACCTTAGTTAAAGGTTTTAATAAACGTCTTCTTATACTTACTAAGGAGTTTCTTACCACTTTTTAAACTTTAAGTCCTATAATAGTCTTACTCTTTAATATAATAGTTTAGATATTAGATCTTATCTTATTTCTAATTCTTATTATCGGCTTTAGTTAATTTAGGTTCTTTTAATAAAACTCTGTAATTAAGTCTAAGTATTTAAGATTTTTAACTAGTTCTTATAAGTTACTCTTAGGACTGTAATCTAGCTACTTAACGAGATACTTAAATATATTCCTTCCTTTCTGTAAATCTATAACTACCTTGACGTTATACTTATCCTTATTAGCATTAACCTTAATCTTCTTTTCCAGGGGAACTCCCTTTAATACTGGTTCTAGAAGTAAGACGTGAAAAACCTTAATTTACACCCTTATACTAGTAGGTAAGTCTAATTTATAATTAAAGGTAGTGACCTTTTTCTTAATTTAGAATAGTCTGTACCTTTTAAAGTTAAACTTCTTACTAGGTCGTTTTAAATACAGGTTTCACGAAAAAAGGTAAACGTAATCCCTTTTTTAAAAAGTTAGTCCTTTAACTTATTTATTATTATAATAAAGTCTTTCCTTAAACATTAACTGTTTAGTTTAATATTTGTTAGTAAACTTCTTTATTTATTTACGTATAAATTTAGGTTTAGCTTATAAATAGTTATATAGTTCCTATATCTAGTTTACGTGGATTACAGCTTGGGGGGCGTTAGTAGGTGGGCTTTAATAGAGCTTAGGCTTTTTATTATAATTAGTAAAGAACGGTAATATACTTATTAACTTAATTAACGTTATATTATAAGTTATCTGTGCTGTTAGTAACAGTTTAAGTTAATTATCTTATTTAAAGTTAACGTAAGTTTAAAAGTACATTATAAGTATCTTATTAACTTACTCTGTTTAATTATCTGTCTGTAAGTAAAATGTTATTAAAAGCTTACTCTTCACCCCTATTCTCTATATTAATCCTTACTAAAACTTTAACACGATTAGCTTATCTTAATCCGTAACGACGTTATTTAGCCAGAAATGTTATAAAACTACCTTTTTCTTAAAAATATAAGTAAGTTACTCTGTTATTATATCTTTTAAAGTTAGTAAAAAGTAAGCCTATTTCGTTAATCTATTGACTATTATAAGGACTTAATTGTAAGTAACTCTTATAGTAAGGTTTTTAGACTCTGGAATCCCAGTAATAAAGTTAAGTGAGATAGAGCTTTATAACACCTATAATATAGGGAGTGGTTTAAGTAGTTTATATAGTTTATAACGTTAGTTCTACTTTTAGTAACAGATGTTACAGTTATTAACTACTTCCTTAACTAGTTTCTTTATTCCTAGGAAAGTATACATTTATTAGACTTATGTTAAAGTCTTAGCTTGGCTTATATATCCTTTAAGTTAAGATTTATAAACCTGTTAAACGTACTCCTTTCTTTTAATTAGGTTATAAATATATAGTTTCTTTTAATACTAGAGCCTTACTTTTAGTTTAGGTACACTGTTTACACCTTTTAATAGCTGTTTTAGCTAATAATTAGTTTTATTATAGTTTAAATACTTTAAACACTCCTTATTACAGTCTTATAAGTGCCTTAAGAAGTCTCTTAATAAGCATTTATATTTATAAGTTCCTTTTATTAACCTTCTTACTTAAAAGTCTTATTATTACTAATAAATATTATACTTTATTTATAAGTTTATATAGACGCTAATAATTTATTTTAACGTTTAATTATTTAACACTTATAACGTATATTTTAACGTGCTGTTTCTTACTTTATTAAATATAATAATAAGGATTAAAACCAGGTTAGTATCCTTATAGTCCTGTCTTTAATTAAGAGTATTAGCTTACCTATTATCTTTTCCTTTAATATAATAGATCTGGAAGTAAAATAAGGTTATTAACATTACTTATTATACTTACTGTAAATTAAGCTCCTTTATTAGGAAATATTAGAAGTTATTATAGTCTGAAAAGACCTGAACTGGTTCTTTTATACCACTTAAATACAGTACTTACTTAGCGAAGCATTAAATAATCGCTATCAGTTCCTTATTATAAATTAAATATTATAAGGCTAGGCTGTAGATTCCTTTTAATATAAAGGTAACTAGGTAACGTTTCTTATTATCTTAGACTTAACTAAGTTCTCTACTAATTATAAATTCTAAAGAGTCTGTTTCGATTTAGAAAAGCTTTAAGAAGTCAGGGAGGGTTAGGATTAGCGTTGTAATAAAGGTGTGTTTAAGGTCTTTAAATACCTTTTACTATTTATTAGTTTACTTAAACGGTTTTCCCTCACCTGTAAGTTTGTAAAGTAGTCTTACGATTTTTATAAAACACCTAATAAAACAGCGATAAAAGTTTGTAAAGCTAATAAAAGCTTATAACTCTTTCTAGTTCTTTAAAGTAAGCTAATCCCTAATTACCTTTATCTTCTCCAGTTACATTTTGAGCTTTTTAAGGGTTACTCTGAACCTTAAATAATTTAATTCCTAAATGTAGAAGTAACTCTTTTTTAAGTTTACTGTCAGTTTCGCTTTTTTAAGAGCTGTTAAAACTTATTATATATATTTTTAATATTCTTTTAAAGTTTCGGAATAAATTAAAACGTTATTTAAATATATAAAGATACACTTATTAAAGAAGGGGTGGAGAACACTGTTAAAAAGGCCTTAAAAGGTCGTGGGGGTATTTATTAATCTTATTAGTATAACACAGTACTGGTAATACCCGTTATAAGTCTGAAAAGCTATTTTATACTCGTCCTCTTCCTTTACTCTAACGTAATTAAATCCTATAGGGAAATCAAGGTTAAAGAACCAGTTTACCTTAATAATCCGTTCTTACATTTCTATAATAAGTGGTAGTAGGTAACAATTCTTAATTATATCCTTATTTAACGTTTAGTAATTTATAACTATATGTAACTTATTATCTCCCTTTTTTAAGATAAATAGCACTAAATACCTTACAGGGGATTAAAACTCCACGATAAACTTATTCTTTAGGTTTTTATTAACGTACTCCCTTAAGGCTTCGGCCTGTTAAGGGTTTAAGTAGTAAGGCTAAAAACTGCAGAGTTTCGCTCCCAGTTTTAGTTTAATTTTGTAATCTTACAGTCTGTAATCTAGTAATTACAGTATCTTTTTTTAAAACAGGGTAAACTTCCTATACTTTACAGGTACTTTAAATAAGTTAACTTTTTCACTTATTTATAAGTTAGCTTCTTACTTCTTTCCACCTTTTAAATCGTTATTTAAGTAATACAGTAAACCTTTTAATCCTTTAACTATCTTAATAAACCTAACTTAAACTGTGCTTAGTTCTAAGGGTTTAACGTGCCTTTAAGTGCTTCGTGCGTCTTTAGGGCAGTTCGGTACCTTTTTAACTTTCTTTAAATAGTAATTATAATTAAAGGATTTGTTAAAAGCGAGGTAGCCACTCCTCTAATTAATTATAAGGTTATACTTTTCTAGCTAGGGTAGACTTAACATTATGTTATATCCTGTAACTGGTATAACGTTAAAATCCACTTATTATTTATCCCTGTCTACTTTAATTAAAAGTAGTAAGTAATAAGTAACTTTACTGTTATTATACTAATATAAGCCTCCTTCTTTATTTTAAATAAGAATAATCTCTTTATACTTTTAATTAAGGAGTTTCCTTTAATTAACTAATAAGGGGTATATTAGGTTAGAAGCACTCCTATTATTAATCACTACTTTTGCCCTAAACGGCCTCCCTCTTCCGTCTGTTATATTAACATTAACGGAATAATACTTATATTTTTTTAATATTTAAGTTATAACAATTATCTGTCCTTAAGGTCTTATCTAACCTAACCTTTAAGTACCTCTCCTTCTTTTTAAGGTTTTTACTAATTAGTAAACTATTAATTTCCGGCCCTTCTAAAGGGCCTGCAGCCTTTTCCCAATTCCTTTTAAAAAAACAGGCAACTTTAATAAACCTAACGATTAACCTTTCCTGGGTTTTTACACCTTAACATCTAATTAACTTTAAACGGTATAATATTCTTAAAGTCCTTAATAAGTTAATAATACGCTTTACAGGCTTAGATTACAGTAATATCTTTTTACTCTTAGATCCGTTAGTAGTTTTCCCACTTCTGCTATTCCCTGGCTTTCCCGTTAAGGTGCAGTAAATACATTACGATTAAGTAATTATTAAATATTCCTCCTTACTAACATATAATAAAGGTTTAGTTAATTATAGTAACTTTTTACTTATTACTAGATTCTCTTATTAAGGAGTAGGAGACTTAGTAGTAGGCTAGTTCTAACTCTACTTTTATAACGGTGTAATCCTGTCTTTATACGCTAAAAAAGTAGTTATAAAGGGCCTTAAGTTTATAATACTAATTAAAAGTATAGTTATTATATATATAGTTAATCTATAATATATCTTTATAATTAAGGTAGTTGATATTAACTGTGGGAGTTACAGTTGTGGAGTACGGAATAGGAGAGGTAGTGCCTTATTCCTTTCCTTCTTTTACTTACCTTTAAGTTTATTATTTCTCTTAAACCTTTTCTTAAAACTTAGGTAATAGTAATCTAGCTTATTCTTTTATAAAATGGTCTTTTTTAACGAAGCGGTGTTTAAGTTAATTAATAAAGTGAACTTTATTATAAAGTTATAACCTAATCTTTATTACTTTATCTTTAAACATTATAATAAGACCCTTAACTTATAAGTCCTTTATTTCATTTACTAACTTTTAATGTTTCTCTTTTAGCTTTTAAACCCTTTATTAATATACTTACTTTGCGCCTTCTTAAGGGACTTTTAAGGTACTGGTTTAAAGTACACTACCTTTAATATAAAATAGCTATCTAAGTTATCCTTCCTCTAAGGAAGTAAACGTGTTAATCTACTTAGCGTGTTTAAAATGTTTAAGAGTTTTAAGAGGTACTGTTAAGAAGAACTTCCGTTTCTCCAGTTTAATTCTCTTAATTTATTCTCTTTTACCTTTTAAAACTTACTTTACTATTTAGGTAGCTTAAAGGGCTAGTTCTTTAACTCCCTTTACTATTTTAATACGGTTTAAGTTAGGGTCCTTTCTAGACTTCCTTAATTCCTAGGCTTATAAGATAAGGTTTTTAAGACTTATAACAGCTAATTAAAATATCTCTTCTTAAAGTTAATCTTTTATTACTTACACCTTTAATAGTTTTAAATTTCTACTTTAAAGTCAGTTTGTAATAACTTACACCTTTATAATTAACTTTACTAAAATACCTTTAAGGATTAAATATACTATATCTTAAGGTTTTTTTTCCTTCTCTTCTTTATCTCTTAATTTGCATTTATCTATCTAGATATAATCTTCTTTATTACTTATTATCTTAATATAAACGTCTCTTAAATTAAACTTAACGTACTTCCCTCCTTCCAAGACAGGTTTCTAACTGATTTATTTTAACAATAGGTACTACTGTATTATATATCCTTTCTTATTACAGTTAAAACACTAGATTTATAATAAGTCTTTAGGCTGCTTCTGTTACTATTATCGTTAAAGCTTATCACAGTTAGGTTAATTCTACTAATTCACTATATTAATATCTATTAGCCTAGGGTGGTGACCTGTAATAGTTAACTAGTTCCACTTCTTAAGCTTACTTAACTAGTAAGGGGTTTGTTCCTTTTAGAGGTTTTTTTAATAGTAATAATCATAATACTAATTATTAGCCTTAATAACTATTTTAACTAGTTTTTAAAAACAGTTCGGCCGATCTTCTTGGTAAAGGTCTTTAATAACGTGCTCCTTTAGACCGCTTTAGAATAGCATTACTAAGGCCTTTTAGCTAAGCTTAGTCTTTATTACTTCTAGTTTAAAGCGGGTAAAGAACTTAAAGATTAAAGATGTCTGTTTTAAGGTTATAAGGCGTTACTTAACCCGTCTTAAGGTGTTTAACTTTTTAAACTCAGTTTAAAGTTAATTAATAAAAATATTAAAGTTATTAAAAAGGGTTTAAGTCTTAAGGGCCTCCTTTCACGCTTTATTTAGGGAAAGGTTATTAATAATTTTCACGTAAGGTTTATATTAATAAGCGGTTACTTTATTTAGTAAAGCTTTTATAAACTTAACCTTTCCTTCTTCTTTAAAGAATTACTTATTATAATAGGTAACATAACTTTAGAGTTAGGTTATTTAAGACTTTAATTACATAGAGTCTCTTTTAAAGCGTAATAATAGGGGGAGTTTCACTCGTTTCTTTTATAAACCCTTAAGGTCGTTATTCTCCAGCTTAATAATGTTAAGTTAGGTTTAAAGTTTCTCGATAAGACTAATATAGCTTTTAATATCTCTAAGAAAAGCTTCGTTAAATTCCTTAACTAATCCTTACTAATTAAGGTTTAAGTCTTTAAGGTGTGTAGCCAGCTTATTAATAATAAGAAGCTGAGGTTAAGTTTACACTCCTTTAATCTCCTTACCTTTTTTAAAGGTTAATATGTTAGTAAGAGAGAGGTAGTGTTTAAGAGTTTAATAAATAACGTTTAAAACTAAGACGTTAATATTATATTATAACCTGTACTTAATATAGGCCTTAAAAGGATTAGTATAAGTTAAGACAGAACGTATAACAGGACGTTAACAGGTAAGGGGCGTTTTGAAAACAGCTTATTAAGCTAGTACTTTTAGATAGGGGGTTTAATGTTACTGTAGGTCGCTGTTATTATAATATATAAAGGTAAGTCTGAATAGTAGGACATAAATGAATAATTAAATACTAATATAAGGAATTAAAGTCCCTTACGGTAGTTATAAGTATAATTATAACTATTTATATTAACTAGCCAGAGGTACCTTATACCTTACTTAGTAGCTTATTACTTAATAAGGAACTGAGCATCCTGTTATTAAGCACCTTTTACTTAGGGGTCCTACGGATGCTTAATAGGTAAGCACTCCTGTTAAGACTGAGCAGACGCTAGTTAGTTGTAGGGGCTTTGGGTCTTTGTACCCCTGGCCCAGTGCGTAGTACCGTGCGTACTGTCTTCCTACACTGTTCCTTCTGCGGGAGATCCGTCGGGCCGCTCCGGCCCAAGTGACGGCCTGCAGGGTCGTCACAGTTACATAAAGCACTTAAAAGCACATTAAACCCTTAAAATTAAGCACAGTTTAAATTAGATTTACTAAAACAGTTAAAGGATTAAAAAGTTTACTATATTACTTAAATAACAATTTAAAAGGTAAAAAAAAGTAAGAAACTAATCTACAGATAAGTAAAGAAGTTAACTTATCTAAGGTACTTGTAAAGTATAGGAAGTTTACCCTATTTTAAAAAAAGATACTGTAATTACTAGATTACAGACTGTAAGACCATAAAATTAAATTAAAACTGGGAGTAAAACTTTACAGTTTTTAACCTTACCACCTAAACCCCTAACAGGTTAAAACCTTAAGGGAGTATATTGACGAGAACTTAAAGTATAGGTTTATTATAAAGTCCCAGTCCTTAATAAGGTACTTAATACTATTCGTCCTAAGAAAGGGAGACAGTAAGTTACATATAATTATTAATTATTAAACATTAAATAAAGATATAATTAAAAATCGTTACTTATTACCACTTATTACAGAAATGCGGGAATGGATTATTAAAGTAAACTAATTCTTTAATCTTAATTTCCCTATAGGATTTAACTATATTAGAGTAAAGGAGGAGGATAAGTATAAAACAGCTTTTCAGACTTATAATAGGCATTACTAATACCATGTCATATTAATAAGATTAATAAACACCCTTATAACTTTTTAAGGCCTTATTAACAATATTCTCCACCCCTTCCTTAACAGGTTTATCTTTATATATTTAAATAACGTACTAATCTATTCCGAAACTTTAAAGGAACACTAAAAACACATATAACAGGTTCTAATAGCTTTTAAAAAAACAAAGCTAACAGTAAACTTAAAGAAAAGCTACTTCCACGTTTAGGAATTAAACTATTTAAGGTTTAAAATAACCCTTAAAAAGCTTAAAATGTAAAAGGAGAAGATAAAGGTAATTAGGGATTAACTTACTTTAAAAAACTAAATAGAATTATAAGCGTTTATTAGCTTTATAAACTTTTATTAATACTTTATTAAGTATTTATAAAAATTACAAAACTATTACATAAGCTTATAAGGATAGGTAAACTGTTTAAGTGGACTAATAAGTAATAAAAGGTGTTTAAAGACCTTAAATATACCTATATTACAGCACTAGTTCTAACCCTCCTTAATTTCTTAAAACCTTTTTAAGTTAAGACAGACTTTTTAAAATTTATAATTAATAGAGAACTTAATTAAATCCAGGATAATAAGAAACACCACTTAATTACCTTTTTATTAAAGGGAATCTATAACCCAGCCTTATAATACCTAATTTATAATAAAGAACTAATAGTAATTATTTAATATTTTGTTAAGTAAGTATTATACTTAAATGGTATAAAAGAACCAGTCCAGGTCTTTTTAAACTATAATAACCTTTAATACTTCCTAATAAAGGAACTTAACCTACAGTAAATATAATAAGTAGAATTAATAGCCCTATTCCACTTCTAAATCCATTATATTAAAGGAAAAGATAATAGATAAGTTAATACCCTTAATTAAAGATAGGATTATAAAGATACTAATCTGGTCCTAATCCCTATTATTATATTTAATAAAGTTAAGAACAGCACATTACAGTATATGTTATAAGTGTTAGATAACTAGATACCGGAACAGACTATTAACGTTTATTTAAACTTATAAACAGAGTATAATATTATTATTATTATTATTTCCTACACCGATATGCCCGCAGGCGCGCCGGTCCTTCTACTGCTATGTACAAAGGAAACCGTGCCGTATAGGCCGGATAAAAACCTTCGTCAACTCCTTCGAAGCCAC
>Ga0247770_1001699_pt1 | contig 15692 bp, 19 predicted proteins | sample UWRJL136409B6_FD_179943 | JGI IMG/M metagenome (GOLD analysis project Ga0247770, IMG submission 179943) | Plant litter microbial communities from Arlington Agricultural Research Station in Wisconsin, United States - UWRJ-L136-409B-6 | ecosystem: Environmental > Terrestrial > Plant litter >... | reverse complement strand
CCCCTCCATCCTCCTAACCCTCTTCACCAACCTCCTCATCTCGGGAACCGTCATCTTCGGCGGCGGCCCCGTCGTCATCCCCCTCTTACGCGAAGTAAGTCCTACCTACACTCCTTTCCACACGGTCCCTCCCCGCCGGACCCGTTACCTAACATCCCACCACGCAGTCAATTGTAACACCAGGCTTCGTCTCCCCGCGCGACTTCCTCATTGGCCTCGCAATAATCCAGTCCCTCCCCGGACCAAACTTCAACATCGCCGTGTTCCTGGGGAGTCTCACGGCCTCCAACGCGGGATATCACCCCCTTCTGGGGGCGGTGCTAGCGTGGGTGGCGATTTTTCTGCCGGGGATGGTGCTTGTGCATGGGACGTTGGGGGTTTGGGGGGGATTGAGAGGGATCAGGGGGGTGAGGGCGGCGCTGAGGGGGGTTAATGCTGGGGCGGTGGGGTTGATTTATACGGTTGTGGTGAGGATTTGGGGGGTGGGGTTGGTGGAGGGAGGGGGGGACGGTGAGTTCGTTTTCTTATTTTAGTTGGTTTTGCTTTGGGCGGGGTTGGAAGATTTGAGCTGATGATTGACTTCCAGGGCGAAGTCTAGGCGATGACCCGTGGTGGGTTGTCATTGCGGCGGCAAATTATGTGTTTGGGCGGTGGTATCGGGTGAGCCCGCCCGTGACGATCATTGCTGGGGCTTTGATGGGATTGGGCCGATATTACGCGGTCTCTGCCTGATGCATCGAGGTTCTGGTTTGTATGGCCGAGGTTGCTGTCGTTGTTGCGGTCTGGAAGGGGTAACATGAATGTGTTTGGAGAGTAAGTGCTGCGTGTCAACACGCGTCATCATCGGAAACTCTCTTTCCAGAGCAAAGGGAATGCATTTTGCAGGTGTTTCATCATTGCATCAGTTCTGGGAGCGCTAGGTAGAAGAACGCTAAAGTCACCAAAGGTAGCACATAAAACTTCGAATCCCTGCTGGAAGTTTCCTAGACCACTTCTCTACATATCCACACGGGCATCTTTGTAGGGTGTCTCCTCAACCACAGAAAGTATACGAACTGACAGCATTGCTGCCCCCATTCTGGTTCGTAGCCCTGAAACAGATTCCAACCGAGATCACCTCAGCGCAAGAGGTAGACGGCGTAACACATGCATGTCGGTTATATGCCGTGAGACGCTGGAAATCACCCCCACGCAAAGTGATTCGATAGGACTGGAATCCTTTGGTCAGGGCGCACGTGTTGTCCCAGACATTGCGGGAGTCGACGAGGTCGCTGCACCCTTCGTCGCTGAACATGTCGACGATGACAGCGTTTATGAGGCAGGCGGATGCCATGAGATTGAGCGAGACTTTTCTGAGTAACATTCTGTAGAGTGTCAGAACGCTAGTCGTGTCATGCTTCGCCTCTGGGGAGTTGACCATACCCACTTGAATTAAATTGGTCCGATTTTGATCTGGGGTAGAGTGTTCGGGTTGAGAGTAGTACGATACCGACGCAAATGAATGCTCTCGGCTCGGGAGGATGGGGGGTGTCTTATATAAGATCCTGTCGTGTCTGCCCGGTTTCGGCTCGTCATGTGTAACCGTGGTCAAATTGGCATGTCCCCCCCACCCAATCACACGTATCTCCAGCCTCCTTCCTGCTCCCAATAATGTCACGCAGCAGCTCATCCGCTGGCTCATCAGACGAGCGGTCATCATACGAAACACATGTCGGGATCGTACTGTGACAGGTCCTTGAGCTTAGTGACAAGGTCGTATACCAGCCGGAGCTTCGTCAGCTCGTCGCCGTTCTTCCGAAGCAGTTCTTCGATCGCATCGAGGAGCGGACACATCGTGTCGCTGAAGTCGTCCGAGGTGACAGAACCGCGCTTGAAGTTTTCGCCGTACGAGTCGATTTTGTCTACAAGACGGGAGTGGGCCTTTTTCATGTTCTTTCTGATAGCTTTGGCGAGCACGGATTGGCCCCGCTCACCTTGCTGCAGGAGAGCCTTGATCGTGGGTGGCGCGCCTGCCTTGGATTGGTAAGGGATGGTTTTAGGTAAAGGATGTATGATTTCCGTCGCTTACTCAGGTAGTTTGTGTCTGTCTTGACGATGTGGTCCACGACCATGGCCTATTCGGCCTTGAACATGTCGATTATCTCCAATGCGCCCTCGACCGTCGTGGGCGGCGACATCTCAGCCGCGAGCCGTCTTGTTTTCTTGGCCGTTGGAACGGCACGCTAGCTTGGGAGATTGTGTTTTTGTTGCTGCATTGCGAGTTGTTTGCTCCTCAGCTGCGGTGAGTTCCTTGTGGGGTCGTTGTCAAACCTTCGGGGTCTTCACCTCCTAGTTGACCGGTGGCTGAATTTTGCTCTGTCAAATCCCGGAATAATCCGTATTTCCAGCCGAGACCACATCATCCCTACGAAATGAAGGCTCACCCTCTGAACCGATCTGCTCGGTTACACAGTGGCTTGCAGCCCGAAAAGGGAAAATGGAACTGTACCATTGAACAACTTTAGCCCTTTAGGTCATCGAAGCCATTCGGACTCGCATCAAAACACTCCACCTACAACTGAGGTAGGTACGCAACTAGACTTCAGAGCCAGCTAGGCAACACGATTGGTTCTAGCGCCTTCGGGCCCGGGATCTTAACACAGGGGATATTCACAACAGCAGGGATCAATCTTACAACTTAAGCGATAAATTAGTGTTGGTGCCGCATAATTCAGCTATTGTGAGTTGTGGTACTCAGTCGCTGAAGGTACGCAGGTGTTCCAAAGCTTAGACTGCGGCCCAGTAAGTCCAAGTCCGTTCCAAGTGATAAAAAGTCATGAAATGAATGACTGTCTCTTGGTTTAGACTCTACTCTCTGGTAGATGCAACGTGTCCCAGGATGATGTGCCAGAATCATTATTACTCATTTTACTGGCTCTGGATATGTGAGAGAAAGATTTTCTAGTTATCGACCTTATTCTGTTTTATCGGAAACTAGAGGAGAAGATCTCCGCTTTTCCCACAAATTCCTAGCTTCGCCCATAAGCTGCCGCGCTTTTCCCTTCAAGTTCTGTGTGCGAACCTCCCAGTCCGTCGCAAAAGCGTCAATCCCTTCCCCCATGTCCGTGTAGCTTCCGGATTTCTGTCGGCGAATCCCGCGACGGCTATGCCGCTCTTCATAGAGGATGTAGCCACAGAATAGTCCAAAACCGTACTCCATCTCTTCAATGCTTGCGCTAGATTTCACGTCAATGCGGCCGCTGCCCCTCTTCCGTTGCCACATGCGTTCCCCATCCATAATTCGCCGTAACCGCTTCCAGCAACCCCGTGCCCAGAAAAAATCTCCAGATAGATGCTCCCAATCGAACATTTGGGGCGTGGCAAGAGGCAGTCGGCACAAATTTAGATCTGATGGCGGATACCAATCGTCCCGCCGATATGGCAGCTCCTTCGACACGAGCGTAGAAAGAAAAGTAAGGGAAACATATAAGCTCCTACACTCGTCCAGCCAGGTACATCCTCTTCCGCCCGGCACCGGAAGCAGCGAACTAGCGTGGTATCGATGTCTTTTCTCGACTCGCTCCAACATTTCAAGCAAAGGGTCCACGCGAAAAGGAATAGACTCTCTTAGACCCTTGCTGATATTGGGAGATGTTAGTATGACCTGTTTCCACTGCAGCAAGTTTTCAAGTAGTGGTAAGTTGGTCGCCCGGGGTCGAGAGATCTCCCATGCGTAACTTGTGGGTTCGCTTTTAGGTGCGTTCTTTGCGTTGTTTTTGTCGATTGCCATAGGATGTTGCTCCGAGGTGTAGCGTGAGGTGTCTTTGATCGAGGGTGTCTTTCGTATTGAGGCCTGTCCCAGCAAACTTGCTGGCCTCCTTGCCATGATTGAAGGCTCGGCGCTGAGTCGCGGCACTGAGAGCAGGGTTGCAGTCTCAGCGCTACCCATGAACCGAAGGTTGTCCTCGGGCGGGCGTCCGGCTTTTGCGTACCTTCCGGTGTACAGCGTGGCGGTCTCGGAGTATTCGGTGTAGTTCTTGATATAGTTCTCAGCAATCTCCGGCACCAGTGGATCTTCGACGTTTGGGCTTGATAGCAGGCCGCATATAGCCACAAGGAGCGCGCCAAGCGAATAATGGTTCGCCCGCAGCTCAGAAAACCAGGGGGCGCTCTGGTCCTCCTGGGTCCACATGTGAGCACTCATATCAGCGTTGGTCCACCAGGAGGCATAATCCGCGCAGAGATTTCCGGTACAGTCAATATTGGGATGGTAGATCCGTGTCTGGAACCGAAGGAGAGGTGGTTTTTGGAGAACGAGCTGGACTGTGATCCAGAAAATCCCCCCCTCGTAGGGCGTTCCGGGCGGCCCTTCGACACTTGCAAGAAGGCGGTCCAGGCGATCTTGGACCGGCGCAGCACTGATAAACGGAACATTCGCTCGGCGGATGCTTCTGACCTCGGTGAACATTCGTTGCGCGAGCGACATGCCGCCATCCGCGTGAACCAATAGTTTGGCAGAATTAGCTACCCAGACTTTCTCGTCCGCCTCCTTGTAAGTTGCTAGCTGTTGTCCATATGCGTTGTCGCTGGCTGGTTCGAACTCGTTCGTGTTTTCTTGCCTGGCGTGTTTGCCGAGTAGGGCAGCAATCCAGCGCTGGTTCTGAGGCACGTGGGACTCCCCGACAATTTCGAGCCCTTGAATCACTGGTCGAGTGTTGATCGTCCCCGTCCGAGTCCTTATAGACGACGTTGACAGTTCAGGCGCCCTGCTGGGGGCCGTGTGGTATGTCTGTGACCCAGAAGTGATGAAGGAGATTTGCTGGCTTGCTCGATCAGACACAAGCTGCAGGACAGCTGAGGATGCGGCCGAAGAAATGCTCTGTAATAGTCGAAGGCTCTGTGTGTCTGAGATGGATTCGATCTCTTCGATCAGACGAGCCCTTTGCTTCTCAAGAACACCGAGAGTGCTGGTGACACTTTCGAGGCCATCGATGAGACTCTTGATGCTCGTTACCAGATCTCTGAACTTAGCGTGATCGTGAATCGCCCAGAGTGTGACCTGTAGCGTTGACTTTTCCTTTTGGTTCTGGCCCATCCTCGACCTGAGCTTTCTGAACGACTCTCGAAACACAACCATGCCGAGCGAGGTTGAATCAGAGAGAACAAGAATGCCGTCTTCGGTAGTTTCGGACAAATCATATCTGCCGGTGACCACATCGGCCTTGGTGAGGAGATTTTGCAAGTGAAGGAGAGCGTCTGTGACAGCCCTTTGAACCTGAGGTCTTCGGTCCAATGCGCGGTTCAGTGGAGGCTTCCTGCCGTCTTCGCCGGGTACAAACCCAAGCGACTCGCCCCACAAACCCAGTCGAACTTGTCGGAGTGACAACTGTGGAAATTGTTAGTGAGTCGAACCTATGCTAACTTGGACTCTTTCCCGCAGGTTGAACTACTTACCTCCGTGCACAACAAATCGAAACTCTCCCCGAAGTCTCGTGCCCGCACGACGATGTCGAAATTGTCAATGCACGACTTGAACAGCCCCGCGATACCGAGCACTCCAAAGGCGAGTCCTGCGATCTCTGCCATTGGGCCAAAGGGAAAGAACGTCAAGAACAGGTGGGCGCGCGGAACTAGTGTAGAACAAGCAAGAATCGAAACAAAACACAACGATGATGACTTGCGCAAATTGCGAGATAAAAAACGATTAGGCTCAGACAAAACGCGTGCGGGGGCGGAGCCAGCAATGCCACCGCCGTCTGGCCGGCCACAACGCAGCTCGGCAGGGGTGATGTAGAAGGAGCGTCAAAACGACTGCTGACTGGGCAATACTGTTGAGAAGGCCCAACGAATGTGTGCTTCAAGTGGTTTTCGTTTTACCCCCCAGGCAGCAATCGGAACCTTCCCCCACTGCACTGCCAGTGGCGGCAAGAGAAATAATCTCGGGCAGCCACGGCAGGCAGGTGCGAGGGACGGCGTCCTAGGCTTACACTACCCCTCGTCACTGTCCTAGGCGACGTCATCGCCTGCCGAGTTCGCGGCGTTCATGCTCGCTGATAATGACCCCGCTTCCCAATTACGCGCTGAACGGCTTGTATTGGTCAGAGGTTGCCAGCTTCTGAAGCTCCTCCCCTGCAACCACAACCGCTGTATTCCCCGATCGATTCGTCAACAAATACCATCCGCCTCCTCGAAATTCAGAGATGCCAAGACGGCGGTATCGAAGGATCCTTGACACACTGTGCTCTAACCCCACCCCGAATTACATCGCTCTGTCGTACGCCTGGGGCGACGCCGAGAGCCCCCGGGAGACAATCCGAATCAACGGCGTCACAGTCCAGATCCGCGAGAACTTGCGGCACGCCCTGGACTCGATTATTTCTGTCCGCGATGCAGTCAACGACGGACCAGCAGGTCTGTGGATCGACCCGATTTGCATCGACCAAAGCAACACAGCCGAAAAGAACCACCAGGTTCAGCAAATGTCGAACATATACTCAACCGCTACCACTGTCGTATCCTGGCTTGGGCTCCACACACCCGAAAGCGCGATATTCTTTCAATGGGGGATGCAGCAAAGTTCTGTCCGGAGGGGCGAGAACTGGCGACACACGCTTAGCCTGGGGCCCACGCTCAGCCTGAGGCCCACGCTTAGTAAAGCCGTAGAAGAGCTTCTCTCGCGCAACTATTGGAAGAGGCTCTGGATAGTGCAAGAGGTGCTGCTCGCGCTGGACCACCAAATTATGTGCGGAACCGATTGTGTTGCTGGGGACGATTTCTTCAACCGCTGGATTACTGCACCTGGGGGTGTTCCGCTGCATGGTCCACCCGGCGAGTTCCAATGGTTTGATAAGACGGTGGAACCTCCGGGGTACCGTCTGTTACGCGAGAAATGCAGCGGCTATGGGGACATCTACGATTTCCAATCCCTATACCGGTTCTTTTGTGCCTTTCACCGCCAGGAGTGTATGAATCTCCTTGACAAGATCTTTGGGCTACTGGGCATCATCACCTCCTATGGAAGAGAGAGCCCCATCGCAGTGGACTATGGTAAAACACCTGAGCAGCTGTGCTTCGACGTGCTAGATGCTGTCCGGAGCGATTTGCGTCACGAATCGCCTTCCGATGCCGGTTCGTTCGCGTTTTCGCTTTTGAAAGCTCTTCAACTCTACGAGGATGATTCCGATGAATCTGGAACCGGCTCGAAGAGCTCCATCACAGAAAGGGTGGATGGGTATCTTGAGAATCTGGGAAAGGACAGACCCCCGACGTGGGATGGTGATGGCCGGCAAGATGGGAAGACAGGACGAGCAACTGATACCGTCAGCATAAAACGTGGGTATTTATTATAAATTCGGTGATTTCGTACCTTACCCAACTGTGCCGAAAAGGTTGGCAGTGCAGCGGAACATTTGATTCATGTGTCTACGGCTAGCTTGAATTAGATAAACTCAATTCACTGTGTGCCCCTTCGTGCCTCTATAATTTCCCCAGGCTCCGAGCATACCCCGACAATCTGACTTGCTCACTCTAAAGGGTGAAATTGTTAAACAGCGGACTCTCAACGACACTCGCCCCCAAGTCCTCTAAGGACGCCTCCCAACAGGCTAGCAAGTGAGAGGTTATCCGGCATGGATTGAAACACCTTCTGAGAAAATTGTGAGGTCTCTGTGTTTCCATAGGTCTTGAATTACTTATGGCACTAGGTTGACTCCAAATCCCAGCCGCTTCATCACCCATGCCGCTCAGGCGCTCTGTTCCACCCCCTTAACACACCCCAGACGCTGGTATACAACTCCAGTACAACCTGTCCGTACATAGCAATCGCTGCAACCTGCCCGAATCCCCACTCATCGTCGACATACGAAGTCCCCGCCACATCCTGCTGAACCCATCTCAGCTGGGCTGCCTCCACAAGAAGAGCGATCGAGATCGCCCCCGGCAGGACAACCGCGACGAGCGACGATACCGGGTTCTGCTGTCCGCCGAAGTTCTCCCACAGCTTTAGTATTTTGTTCGGTTGTTGTTGCTGAGGTTCCACAGATGTGTTGCCCAAGACCACGTCCCTCCTCTCCCCATTTTGGCGGTTCCGGGCGATGTTACGACGACGGCCCGAAACGAGCCGCATGAAAACCAACGCTGCCGGCGCCCCCGTGAACAACAGCGTCATCAGCAACCAGGCAACCAGCGCCAGAGTGAGGATTGCCACATCATTCGAAGACTGGGGTGTACCTGAGGGCAAGCATAGGGAGGTGATAGCATCGCTCTCCGCTTGCGTGGGGAGCGTGCTGCTCCCGTCTGTGCTCCCAGAGTCTCTCAGATAACCACTCGCCGCGAGGAAAACGATCATGATGAGCTTAGTGTCCGGGTAGATCGCGAGAATGGTTGACACGAGTACGGTCAACGCCGTCCGGCGGCGCCCCTTTCGTTGGCCTGAGTCTGCAGACTTCCTGGATCGCAAGAGGAGAGTGGGCGCAACCAGGGGGAGGAGCGCCGCTGTGGATATGAGCCACGCTATCTGCATCGTGATGCCGTTGCCGCCCAGCTCCTGCCCGCCTTGGGCAAAGATGATGATGAAACACGCCAGCTGGATGGCGAAGGAGAAGCCGGTGGCGCTCTCATAGAAACTGGCGAAAACGTTGGTGACCGCATCTTCTAGCACTGCTGTCTTGCCCCTCTTTCCGAACCGATCCAGTATCCAGACTGCGAGACCAAGGAGCAGGCCGAGACCGGTCTCGATACAGCACGCCACGAAGACCTACGTGAACGTCAGTCAAAAATCCCTACTGGCAGGCACCCCTCTACACTTCAGGCAACCTACTCCTATGCCGGAGATATCTGGGAATCCGCTCCCATAAACTGCAAGGCAGATCTCAGTGCGGCACTGCTCTAGAACGGTGTTGTTGAAGCCTGTCTCGTTTCGCAAGGTGACAAAGTAGAACTGGTCGCGGACCTCGGCGAAATGAGAACAATTGGCTGCTAAGGGGTCGGCCATGCTTCCGGCCGGTATAGATGCGTTCTGGGGTTAGAGTTTTTTCGAGGGTTGTATGCTATTGTGGGGGCTCGATCTGATAATGCGAGAGGGGTGCAGCATGGAGTGGGCTGTACCGGTAGGTTTTATTGCTGGAAGTCAACGGACAAGCTGCCAGTACAGTTGCATGTGGGCTTCGGTGGATGCAGCGTGTTGGCGCCACACAACATTTTCAACTGCACCATTGGAAAAGCAAGGCGAGACAAATGGCCTATCATGACGCTCAAGTGGCAGGTTGCGCCTAATCATGCATGCTTGAGGTATGTCGCTGTATTTGGGATAGCCTCCAGCCCTCGTATTCCTCGGCATTGACAGGATTGGTGGGGCTGCACTTCAACTGCTGGGTGTTATCGCGGTTACACAGAACTGACCTTTTTGGATCAACAGATACCGGACCGACTCCGGAGGCTGGCAATGCCTTCACTTCATTAATTGTTGGCGCTTGCGGTGAGGAAATCACGTAGTGTTTGGGTGGTTTCATGTTGTTCTGCAAATAATGTCGAAACACATCCCTTTCTCTGCTGAGGCAAGCATTTTCCAACGAGGCCTCCCTGTAGGTATTCTTCACGGGGCATAGTTCAGGTAGCATTTACACCGCAGTGTCATTCTGAATCCACAATAAATCCCTATGTATTCAACGGTTCATCATTTATACCCCAAGCATCCCCGACAATCTGACTTGCTCACTCCAGCATGATGAAATTACAAAACAGCAGGCTCTCAACGACGGTCACCTCCTCCAAGTCCCCCAAGGACGCCTCCCAACAGGCCGCCAACGCCTTGCGTGACACCACCAACAACCGACCCTACGCCACCAAGCAAATCACCCTGACCAATCTTCCCAACGCCATCACCCAGTCCACCAGTGATACCCGTCACAGCACCTCCGACACCTTTCCCCAATCCTCCAACAACACCCCCAACGGGGCCTCCCACGGCATCGCCAACTCCACCAAGCGTGCCACCAACCGTATCACCCTGTACGCAAAAACAATCAGTCAGCATGAATTACACTCCCTCAACCAGCTCCGAATCCTCTCATCCCGCTACACACCACCAAAAGTTAGGTACCCCCGGCCACGACAAAGGGAACAACGTTCCTTATGCTGCAACAGCAACTGCAACTGCAACTGTAACATAAACACCCCGGGAAAAGGGGCAGGGCACACAACCAAAGACGCCGCACTCCGGAGCAGAAAATCGGAAAAAGACTCACCAATCCTTTGCCTACCCCCCCAACAGTCCTCCCCACTCCCCCCGTGAGACCTCCCACTCCGCCCAGGACATCTCCCCTCCCCAGGGCACCAGTCGTATCTCCTAACGTCCTGCCGACGCCGCCTACTGCTTGACCGGCGATGTTTCCTACTCCCGAGGTGACTCCCCCCACGGTCTGGCCTACTAACCCGCCTGCTCCACCTGCACCACCTCCTCCTGCCCCGGCTTGCTGCTGCCGCTGCTGCTGCCGCAACTGCTTCTGGAGCTGGTACTCCTGATAGTTCTGCAGGTTCTGCTGCTGCTTGGCTGCGGCGTCGCGCTTGGCGTGTTCGGTTGTGGAGACGAGTGCGCCAGGGGCGTATTTCTTTTCTTTCTTGGCGGGCACGGCGGGGGACGGGGCGGGGGCGGGAGCAGGAGCGGGCTGGATGATTGGTGCTGCTGCGGCGGCGGGGGGAGGGGCGGATGCTCGGAGTTTTGTGGTGGGTGTTGTGGTGGCAGGGACGCGTCGTGAGGGAGTTGTTGTCGTAGTAGGGGGTTGAGCTGCGCGGGAAGTGGTCGTCGTGGCTTGGATGCGTGTCGAAGACGGAGTCACAGAGGTGCGGACCTTGGAGACCACGGGGGACGGCGGTGTCGGGAGGATTCCCCGGGCGGCGTTGAGCTCGGCGGACTTGCGGACGGCACGCTTGATGTGGGCGGATGCGGTGGCCGGGCGGAAGTTCGGAGCGGGAGAGGAGGACGCGGCGGGTGTTGAGGGGGTTGCGGGGGCGAATCTTTTAGCCGGAGTTACGGCTGCCGCGGGAGCTTTGGGGACCGCTTCGGTCTTCTTGTGGTGGTGGGTGGGTGTGGATTCGTGCTTGGATGGGGACTTTTTAGTCGAGGTGGTTGATGGTTTGGTGGAAGAGGAGACCTTCTTGGTGGCAACGACGGCGACGGCGGCTTTGGTGTGCGTGGTCGAGGAGGCGTGTTTTGTCTCCTTGACGGCTTTGGCGGCCTTTTCGGTCGTCGCTTTGGTCTTGGACGACGAGGAGGGCTTCGCGGTAGAGGACGTGGTCGGCTTGGTCTTGGAGCTGCTGCTCACTTTGGGCTTGGACGAAGACACTGTGTGGAAGAGAGTTAGTTGGGCCAGTGCAGTGGAAAAGGGGTAAGCGACTAACACGGCACAGCATCGTGCTTCTTTGCGGAAGTGGGAGTCGGCATGTTGGCGGCGTGTTGTTGTTCAATGGTATCCTTGTCAAAATGAGATTCGACTATATGGGAAAAGAACTAAAGTGAAATGGAATATTAAGAAGGAAGAGTGGTACTGGAACCTGCAAGCTGGGTCAAATCCAGGTTCATCTGATATAGGGCGAATCCGTCCGCGCGGTCCATGACGTCAATACACTGACCCCGCTTTCAGTCTCGAGTCTTGTGAAACAATCGCTGATGTAGGGATATAGCGGCCAGGAAAAGGGTGGGAGGCGATTTGCGAGTTGGTTGCATTGATTCGCTGACGTTGCGGTCCGAAAGTGCGGGGGGCATCCATCACAACAAATCGCCACAGCAATGCACCCAGTGGAGCTGCAGGGATCGGACCCGCAACATCATGAATCGGAGGACTGATGGAACACGGGAGGCAACAATCCATGATAAGTGACGATAGGGTACGTAGGTAAAAAATGAGCTGTGATTTCGGCCCGACGTAGCTCGTTTCCAACCGACCTTCAACTCATCAACCATTTCTGCCGTGACAGTTCACGGTCAACGAACTGCATCTTCTCGTTAACGGCCAGATCTCCGCCACTTGTGTTTTATGTCCACAGAAAATAAACACCATGTTCCATCCACCATCGCCGTCATCTTCGCCAACCAAACTTGAAATAATCACATTCACCACCCCCACCAACTGCACCATGTCATCTGAAATCTTCCTCTTATCTTGTGCATACCTTGTAAACATACGTGCGTCCCCCCAATGCTTCCCATCCAGGAAACTACCCAATATTCCCCGCCTGGTAGTGGTACTTGCTCGCAATGGCACCATACTGGTCAAAACGAACCGGCTCATACCGACCCGGATTCTCGGCATCCACAAAGCGCGGCAGCGTAGCGACCGTGTGCGACGGCACAGGGCCGGTAAAGAAGGGGATTGTGCGTCGACCAGGGACGCCCTTCTCTCCGACCACGCCAGGAAGGACTACCCGATGCACAGCCGACTTGAAGTAATCGTTGGTAAACCGCCCGAGCATGTCGCCAATGTTGACCACCAGCGTGCCCTCTTCTGGCTCGGCGTGTAGAAACTCCCCCGTCTGCGGATCAAGTAGCTCCAGCCCGCCCGTTTCGTCTTGGAACAGCATCGTAAACGTACTATCACGAAGTCAGCCATATGCAATATCACATCCCTCACAAGTAGGTACTGTAATACGTACCCCCAATCATTATGCGCCGCCAGCCTCCTTCCCTCCTCCTCCCCCTCCTCACTCTGCACCCTCCCCCCCTCCACAGCCGGATAATGCATAAACCTCAACTGACTATGCCTCCTCGACGCCAACTCCATCAGCGCCTTCTTCTCCCCCTCATCCAGCCCCAACCCCACCGCAATCGCAGTCAAAACCACCTCCGCCACACCCGCCATCCTCTCATAAAGCCCGTTCGCATACGCCCTGAACCCCGGCAGCGTCTCCTCCGGCAGCCAGATATTCTCCTGCTGATCATCCTCCTCGCTTCCAGTCTCATAGCTCTCTTTGAGTTCGCCGTCGGGGATCCTCCCGGAGTAGCCGCGGTGCGGGAAGGGCCCCGGCGGGTGCGGCGCTTGCATCTTGGAGGCGTGCGGGAGGGAGAAGAGGCGTTGGTTCCAGGTGAATGCGGAGGAGACTTCAGAGGGGGAGAGGCCGTGGTTGGTGATTTTGGTGAAGCCGTAGCGGTGGAGGGCGGTGACGAGGGCGGTGGAGGCGAGGAGGCGGGAGGCGGGGGAGTGGAATGAGGGGGAGGTGAAGGGGGCGAAGTCGATGGTGGGGATTTGGGAGGACATTTTGAGCGCAGCTAGTGTGTTTGTAAACTTCGACTTCAAACGTGGAGATGAGCGTCGACGTGGTGTGGCTGGCGCCCACCGTAGGTATTTATGAGTGACGCGCTTCGGTTGAAATTGTCAGTGCGGGGTGGTGATGCGAGTGCGGTGTAGCGTTGGGTTTCTACAGGCCGAGATACGACTTGTGGAACCACAAAAATGCTCGCTTGATCTGCAGTCGCATTGTAGGAGCTGCTGTCTGTCCCTTGGGTCCATTTTCCGAGCGGGCTCACTGATTTGCTCCTTCGGATTTCCCTTTGATGGAACCCTAGGTAAGATTTCTGCACCGAAACTGGTCTCGTATACCTAGGCTACTTTGTGCGTTGCAACACAATGCCCAAGTTCAACGATAACAGTGATATCCCTCATGTCTCCTTTCATTCAAAATCTCAATGCTCAACGTCGACACTCTATTCTCGGGTCTCTTTTTCACTCAAAACCTCAATCCTCTCAAATCCAAGCTCCACCAACCAATATCCCCTCTTTACCGCGCATCCTCATATCCCCTGTCTCCACTCTTACACTACTATCGAGACAACTATTTTTTCAGTATAGCTACAATAAATCAGCCCGACTACCCAACAACAACGGCACTCTCAATCCCCTGCGCCGTAACCCACTCCCCCGTGGTCCCATTCTTGACAAAACAATACGCATTATTCGTGCCCTGCAACCCATGCAGACTCACGTCCCAATTTCAGCTAACACTCACACACTTGCCGCGATAACTTGATGGAAACAGATTCATCTGCGCGTACAGCGCCATGCAGTCCTCCATGCAGCGGACCGGCCAGCGTCCCATCTCAAAACTTTTGGCGAAGCCGTTGCAGCGGCGAGAGAAGGCAATGTTGGTGCCGGGGACGGTGTAGTTTGGGAGTGTGTAATTAGTGGAAGGGGAGGCGGCCTGCAGGCAAGCCGAAATGGCGGTGCCGTAGGCTAGACTTTGGTTGAGTATGGTTGACTCGGACACGTGGAAGCAGACGTTAAATGAGTCGGCGTTGGTGGCCTTGATGGTCGAGTTCAATTTGGGAATGAAGGTGGGGGGTGAGGAGGTTGTGAGGTTGGAGGCCGGTAGTGATTTGCAGAATTCGGCCTCAGGTGGTGTTTTCGAGTTGTTTGCCATGTTCATTGTTTAGCGCAATAAAATCCCCATCGCGATGAGGGCGAGAACGAGGAGGAAGTTTGTGATGGCGAGAGCGAAGACGGGCCGTTGCATTCCAAGGATTCGCTTCCGCGGTGTTTCTAACTTGTCGCTTTCGTCCTTCGTCATCGTCGTCGTTATCTCACGGGGCGCTGGGCTCGCCGACTCGGACACTCCTCGCCCTCCTCAACCATTGCCTTCAAGTACTTTAGGGATGCTTCATTCCCGTCTGGCCTTGTGACTCGGACCTACAGACCATCTAGCTCGCGGCCTGCGATAAACTAAAGGCCATCGGATCCGGGATCTGTAACGAACTAAGGACCATCGGGCTGCCCACCACACCATGTGCTGCAGTCCTTCCCATTACATGGCCTCTGGCTGGTATTGAGGTGGAGCCTGAGTGACCTGCTATCTGGTGGAGTCCAGGGGTTTTTCTTCTTTTATTACTCATCAACTCACCCAGAACTGCTGCCTCCTGAATGCAAGCCCTCTAGTAGCACAGCGTCGGGATCCTGAGAACTGAGGGCTCATGGGTAACACGATGCCAATTTGAAACAGGGGCTGCGGTAAAGAGGTCAATAAGTGGAAATTGGTTCCTAGCCCCAAGTTCAGACAGCGTTGTACAAGACAGCTATTGGGTACGGGAGACAGGTAACCGGCAACAATGCGCTGGTTTGTGCTCAGGGGAGCGAGGAATTGCGCTCACTCGAATGGATCGGTGACAGAAAGGGAGAGTCATCCATCAGGGTTACCAATGAGGTGACGGAATCGGGGGGAGTTTTAATGTCGCCAGGGTTGTGGCTGGCAAGGAAAGATCAGGCTGGCACACTTACCAAAGAAAGAAGAATTAACTCTGACCAGGAGCTGCTGTCTGTCTCTCGGGTTAGTTTCCAAAAGGAATGGCTGATTTGCTACTTCGGATTTTCCCTCAACTAGCTTCAGCATGTTGGGCAACAGTCACTTCTCCAGTGGATTGCCGGGGAATCGGATCCGCAACATCATCAATCAACACAAACTCCCATGTTTATCCCCCCTAATATCTAAGAACCCTACCTATTAACACCCACTCTCCGGGACCCTAACCAAAGAAAACCTCAACCCCCTAGCCCCCTCCCCCTCATCCTTCTCCAACCTGACCTCCACCCCACTCGCAAACGCAGTCATCTCCTCCAGACTTCCCCGCCTCACCCCATCCATATCCCCCCCCTCAAACCCCTTCAACCTCAACATCACCAAAGCCAAACCACTCCCCTTCCAAACCGGCAATCTACCCCCCATCCCTTCCC
>Ga0247770_1001698_pt1 | contig 15700 bp, 13 predicted proteins | sample UWRJL136409B6_FD_179943 | JGI IMG/M metagenome (GOLD analysis project Ga0247770, IMG submission 179943) | Plant litter microbial communities from Arlington Agricultural Research Station in Wisconsin, United States - UWRJ-L136-409B-6 | ecosystem: Environmental > Terrestrial > Plant litter >... | reverse complement strand
TGGGAGCTGGAAACCTTCAACCGCGGATTGCCTTTAGCTTTACAGTATTCTGTGAATCTCATCAACACTGTGAAGCAGTGTCTGTGCGACGACCCGAATGACAGGCCGAATCTTGATCAACTTTTGGCCCAAATTCAGCCGTATCTTGGTCCTCATAACTACCCCGCCAACCAGGACGACAACAGCTTGCGCAATTGGATAAACGTTCACTCTATCGTGGTAGTCCCTCCGTCGAGGCCTGCGCAAGACATTATCAACGTGAGTCCATTCTTGTAACTCTAGCTATCCGCCCGGGGCCTTCAAAGTGCCGATAAGTTCAATGCTAACTCTGTGACTGCCGAAAACAGTGGATTGACAATGCGATAGTGCCCATTAACCCACCTATCTAGTGCTTGCTGCCGCGAGGGCGGCGAGGCGTTCTTGTATATTTTTATCAAGCATATTTTAGCTACGAGGTCCGGCAGAAGAAAGTCGAAAGGCAGGCGTTGCAAGAAGCATCAAGGTCTCTGGAACGATACCTATCTAGCTGGCATCTCGAGAGTAGAGATAGGGGGTGGCGTTGCATGTTGACATATACAGGGGGTTCACATATCTAGATACCTGTGGTTATTTCTCTTTTCTTCATTTTAGAGGTCCTCTTTATTAGAACATTATGTACAGTCCATACAGTCCCCTCTCTACTCCCTGACGAACAACCCGCTCATACCCATGCCAGTACCAATACACATGCTGACAACACCCACCTCCCCACCGCTCCTCTTCAGCCCATGCAGCAACGTGCTCGTCATACGCGCGCCCGTCGCTCCAAGCGGGTGACCCAACGCAATCGCGCCTCCATCAGGGTTGACCCTCCCCTCCTCCCAATCCTTCTCCAGCCCCAGCTCCCTCACACAGTGAATCGCCTGGCTCGCAAACGCCTCATTAAGCTCCCACCGCTGAACATCCCCATTCTCCAAGCCCAACTGCCCCAACAGCTTCGGAATCGCCAACGCCGGACCAATCCCCATCTCATCGGGCGCACACCCCACCACCGCGGCGCCCACAAACTTCCCAATAATACTCCCCGTCAACCCCAGCTCTGTCGCCGTACTCCGTCTCATCAGCAGCGTCGCTGCCGCGCCATCACTAACCTGGCTCGAATTCCCCGCCGTGCTGCGCCCCTCAGGCTTAAACGCCGGCTTCAGCTTCGCCATCGCCTCGAGACTAACCCCCACTCTAATCCCATCGTCCTCCGTGACGGTGATCATCGTCTCCTCGCCCACTTTATTCCCTTGCTTGTCAACCTCCTGCCAGCGCGTCGTGACCGGTACAATCTCCTCCTTGAAGTATCCCGCGGCGCGCGCCCGCGCAGCGCGCACGTGGCTCTCCACCGCGAAGGCGTCCTGATCCGCGCGCGAGATGTTATACCGCTCGGCGACGTTCTCGGAGGTGAGGCCCATCGGCATGACGCAGTCGCGGGCGTCTTTGACGCTCGAGGCTTGCAGGGCGGGCCATGCGTCGGTTGGGATGGCGCGGGAGCCGTAGTTGCGCGTCATGCTCTCCATGCCGGCGGCGATGCCGACGTCGACCATGCCTGAGCGGATCTGGGAGGCGACGAGGGCGACGGAGTGGAGGGAGGAGGCGCAGGCGCGGTTGGTGGTGTAGAGGGAGGTAGTGTTTGGGAAGCCGACGTGGTTCATGGCCATGCGGGCGGCCTTGGAGCCGCCGAGCTCGGAGAGGACGACGCCGACGGCGACGTCGTTGATGGCGGCGGAGGGGAGGTTGGGGTTTGCGTCGAGGGTGGCGCGGAGCACGACGGAGAGGAGTTCCTCGGGGTAGGCGTCCTTGAGGCTGCCCTTGTAGGAGCGGCAGACAGGCGTGCGCAGGGCCGAGAGGACGACCACGTCGCTGGGCGACTTGGCCAGGACGGCCTTGATGCCCCTTGGGAGGACGGCCATGGTGAAGGAGAGCTTGGGAGAGCTTGGGAGGGGCTGTTGGGGTTTGTTTGGAGGGACTAAAAGGCGCAAACGCTCGACTGCTGGACCGAAGCGCAAAATAAGGAATGGGTATCATCAATTGGGGAAAAACAATAACAATAAACAGGAGAAAGAAGACGCGCAAAGGAAGTGTTGGAGAAAATAAAGCACCGGCAACGATTACGAAACTAGCCGGTGCCGGTTGTCCCCCTCGGGGAAGATGCGGAGTTGCGCGCTGCCCCGGAGTGGGGTTCAGGGAAAATGCAGAGCCGGGTGGCGAGCGAGGCGGCAATCAAGTCGGCAGCGCGGGGACGCGGTACCCCTGCAAGCGCCAAAAGCATTTCCCCGACTTGCCCGGTCTTCCGAGACATCTATCACGAACCCAACGTAAACAAGGCGAGCAAAGACGTATGAGCAAGTGAGAATTCATAGCTATATTGGGGGGTATTAGCCAATCTGAGAGGCATCCATGATCGTGCCTGTTCCCTGCAATAGCGTCGAAAACGCAAGTTGTAAAACTCCGAATCAACCCAGTCCCATTCCTGGGGATTCCCCCTTCATCATAAGTGTCGTAGTGTAATATACAGGATCTGCGTAACCGAGTATCGTTAACCGCTCCCTTCCGTCCAGAATGAACACCGGCATCCGCCGGTCGTGAGCTCATTAGTATCGTCGCCATCAAAAATCTCCAACCATTGTTGGCACCCGTGTGAACCGAATCGTAGCTATGATACAACCGAAAATAAACCAGACGCTGTCGACCTTGTCATGCAAGTAATATATTCAGCCCATCGTCTGTCTCTCTGCCCTTCTGGCTGGCATATCCGATGCCTCCTAGGCCTCCTGGCCATATCGGATGCCGAGACCGACACGCCCTGGATCCCGAAGACCGCCAGCAACCCTGAGCTTCTTCGTGGGGCTCATTTGGGGATCCCGCGTTGACACCTCCTCCCGCATATCCCCATGTCCGCTGAATTTGCGCTTCTCGCTCGTCGCCAGACCGCTCTTATTAAGCCCGCCGAATAACTTCGCCTGGAGTTTCGCACTTTTATCGGCCGGCGCCGGCGTACCGTCCCTGGAATTGACGGAGCTGGCAACCTCGAAGCTTTCACGAGGGTCTCGGCGCAGCATCTCTGAAGCGGCTTGGCTAGCTTGGCTCTCAAAAACCTCCTCTCCCTCCCCGGACTGTTGATGAAGACGAGAGTCGCTCCCACGCGAGGCAAAGGAGACAGAGGCAGCTGCAACCGACTGGAGGGCTTGCCGGGCCAGCTCTTCGTTGTCCTCCTCGGCTGAGATCGTGCTTTCTCTACTCTTCCGCCGTTCCCGGGTCTTCCCCGGAGGTGGGGTTTCTGGTACGAACCGTGCCCCACGGTAAGGGGGCTCCGTTTGCGGTACTAGATCAGCCGAAGGAAGCAGTCCGCCGTCGAGTCTGGATCGGGCGATTGGTGTTGTCGGCAACGAAGACATGGACTGTACATTCCTCGTGTGCTTCGACTGAGCGCGAGCGATTGGGCGATGGCCGGGAAGGGGCGTTGAAGGAGCGCTATTGTTGTTTTGGTCTTGGTTAAGGGCCTCAAGTAGAGCAGTAAACTTCTGATTGCTGTGGTCTCGGTCAGGGCGAGCTTCTCGGTGGGTAGCAGATCGAGGCGTCTGTCGTGGGGTTGCGCGGTGTTGCACCGGGGTTGCAGCTGCCTGTTTGGGGGTTACAGCTCCGTGGAACATGCCGCCGGGGCTGCAAAGTATGTGGAAGTGCTCGCGGTTCTCGCGGATACGATTCAGCAACATGTCCCGCTCGTCCGTCAGGCCCGCTACCTCTTCCTCCTTTTGCTGAATGACTTTTCGAGCAGCCTTGTATTTCTTATTCAGTGCCGTATTCTCCGACAAAGCCTGCTGGTGCTCGGCCTCCAGCTGGTAGTACTTCGCCTGGGAGGCATCGGATGAGGTCGTCAGGTCATAGCGAGCTTGCCGCGAGTGTTCGGCCATCCGCAATGCGTCCACCTCCTTCCTGGTCATTTCATGCTCCACTGCCGCACGCTTCGAATTTTCCTCGAATTGAATGCTCAACAAGCTGTACTGGAGCTTGTGGTGTGCGGCTTCCATCTTAAGTCTGGCGTGCTCGTTTACGCAAGCTAAGAGCATGCTGCGGAGGTCCTCGGCGGCGGCAGCTTCGATATGTGCGATTGTTGGGAGAACGAACTCGGCCGTGGCAATAGCATCTCTTAGAACTCCATTCAGTCCCGTCGCAAGGGGCGAGAAGATTCCGGTACGTTGAGAGGCGGGATATCCAAGCGGGTTGATCGCGCCGGCGCCGGCGCTGAGCGGCAGCTGGGATGATGGGGGAGGAGTTAATGATGAAGGGACAACCGATGCGCGGTCATCGTTGAGTTCTGTCCTGAATGATGATGCTGGGTCCGCTGCCGGTGAGTTCGGGGCCTCGGTCGAGGGGATCGTCTGCTGCGATAGTGCGAGGGAGTCGTCATCTGGCGGGGTCGCGAGGTCGTCAATCAGGCCCGACCGTTCGTCGTCGAGGACACCGTTGACGATCTGCGCCGACTGCTCAATGTCTTGCGACATCTTGTCGACCGTGGTAATGATATTGGAGCAATGAGTAGCGTCTGGACGTTGTAGTGAGGATGGTGGAAGAGGAGGGCCGATGCGTCGCCGACAGTTGCTCCGAAGAGGGGGTCTGCACGACCACGTCACGGAGGTCACGGCGCTTCACGTCTGTGGCAGACGCAAAGGCCAAGAAAGGGGAGGAGGAGCGGCGGTGGAGAAGGGGAGATTCCAACAGAGAGCGGAGGAGCTGAGCAGCTTCATGAAGCTCTTCTCGACTGCGAAATGATAGACAGCGACGATTGTGGATGTGTGGGTGGGAGGTGGAGGTTCTGCCAATGCCAATTGTTTCCGCGCCGTTGGTTGCCCTGTGGATGAAGGCGGCGTGGAAAATTGGAAGGAGGCTGGCCTGCCCGCACTAAGCCGAAAGCGTTTCTGGCACCAATTTTACCGCCCACTGTCACCGCTTTCAACTTGATAAGGGTGCCAGTGCGGGGGCCCAAGCGCGCCAGTGCACACGAGATGGCCCAAGCTTCTTAAATCACCCTTGCAGCTGGCCTCGATCCTCCGTCTTGGCACTCAATCACGGCTTGGAGCTTCCGCCGCAGTTCTTTTTCACAGGTTGAGGCCAGGCGGGCTCCTTTGCTACAAGACCTCTGAAACATCCGGGACGGGCAGGACCTCCATGACCCGTGGGGAACCAACAATGGGGAGATAAGGGTATGGCCCGGACACACAAGACGCCACAATTTCGACGTGTGTCATCCCAAGTCCTATCTCTGGGACTCCCCAAGTCCTAACCGACACCGGCACAAAGGAGGTGGCATAGTTGCGGTGAGACTAGCTGGCCCTAACCCTAGTGCCGGGATGGTAAAGACAAAGTCCACATCGACTCGAGTCAGGAGTTCAAGGCAGCTGCTTGATTTGGCCGCCTCCGCCTGAGTGGGTATCAAGGGGGGTTTTGGAAGTCTTGTTCTCAACAAAAAAAACATGGTCGGGTGGTGTAGTTGGTTATCACGTCAGTCTAACACACTGAAGGTCTCCGGATCGAACCCGGGCTTGATCATCATCCATCGAACTCCTCGATTTCGATGCATTTTTGTTGTTTTGGTATTTTTCTCTTCCCAGCTGTGACCACAAACACAAATACATTTTGAATGATATAGTGCTAAGGGGAATCTGCAAGTCGGAACCAACTTTTTTTCCTCAGAGTGGGCGCGGAAATCTATCGAAGACTTTTTTGCTACCTAATACGAATTATCTATCTATACATGTTTGTCTATCCAGTTCTGTTGTGAAACATAACAAAGGGGAAATTGAAATAAGAGATGCAACCGATCAACAAAAGAAATCCATTCCTTTCTAACCCAACACCATGAATGCTCCGATATCCACGCTCAATGCCATGTTACTGAAATAAATACTCCAAGTCTAGGTGGTCGATGCAAGGAACTAGCGGGTTGGTTGGTCTGAGATAGCTCCACTAATCGGCTTGCACTCGTTGGTTGTCGCGTTGAAATATTCGTACATTTGAGGGTCGTGGGTCGTGTTTCCCATGACGCTTCCGCCGTAGGTCAGGTAACTCTGACTTTCCTCGAACGGGATCGTCGTCATGTCCTTTGCATCACCGACAACCCAGACCATCTGCATACCCATCATCATGTGGGCCAGGATATGACAGTGAATCATCCACACTCCGGCATCCGTCTTCCGGATGCGCCACGCCCGCCAGCCGGCGACCTGACCAGGGTTGGTGGTCCCGTTGTACATGAATAACATGGTAGTGTCCCGCTTGACCGGGCGATACCCAAGCTTCTCAATCTTGGCATTGTTCGCATCGGCGTCGTACGCGCCTTGCCCGCTGCCAATATCGTAGTAGTGCTTGCTGTGGGCATGGAATGGGTGCGTTCCCAACCGACCCGAGTTGCCGATCAGTGCTCCCCTGTTTTGCAACACAATCTCGATGACTTCGCCGACCTTGGCAGGGAAAGACTTTGTGGCAGGGTCCCAGCCGTAATTGTTCAGAGCGGCGTCGTAGTTGGGCACGGCATCCTGGCCGCGCTGGTAGATATCGACAAGGGCGGGCGTCTGGTAGGTACCCTCTGTCCACGTCAAGTGTGCAAGCTGCCAGACGACCCTTCCGGTCACGTTGTCCTGCACCAAATCCACATCGATGATAACACGACGGGTCACCTCATCGGCGGTGGGCGCCTTGTTCCTGTCGGGAAAGAGCGGAGTGAAGGTGTACTCCATCCAGTTGCCTACCTTCTCGGGTAGGGTGATAACGGGGTTTGTTGGCGCAGCCGGGATCTCAGCCGAAGGGTTGTATCGAAGAACGCCGTATCCGCGAACGGTGCCCGGATCCTCGCTATCACGGGTCTCCCACTGAACGAAATAGGTAGACTTGTTGCCGTCCGCATTGAGCTCTGCCTGTGTCTTGGTCTTGAAGAGTACGTCGTAGCGCTGACCTGGACCAAACTGAATGTGATCGGTAGTCGCGGGCTGGTTGTACTCCGAGCCATCCACCTGGACGATGGTTAAGTTGTCGTGACCCTCAAAGCCCAAGGTCAAGTACGACAAGCCCATGGCGCCGATAAACCGGAACCGGTATGTCTTGCCAGGCTCAACATCAATGACGCCCAAGGTGCAGGCACCCGAGGAAGCATCGTCCCGTGCACGGAGTCGATGTCCGTGGCCACCCTGGCCACCCTGGCTTTGACTTTCGTGGACGCTGGGGCCGGCACCTTTTCCGTGGGACGAGCTGGTCGTGGCTGTCTTGTCGGCCGCAGGGCCCTGGCCATTAAGAAGGATTCCGTCTGTTTTGCCGGGCCATTTAAAAGGATTGCCCGTCAGGTCGTCCACCATCGTTTGGTCGGTCAATGAGAAGAAATCCTCGAAATGAAGAACGCGTTCACCATCGTAGTCGTAGGGTGAGGTTCCGCAGTCGTCAATAATCAAGGGTCCGGAGCAAGTCATGGCCTGCATGCCGACGTGAGAGTGATAGTAGTATGTGCCTGAGTCCTCTGGGCCAGTGAGGAGTTCATAGTCAAAAAAGTGTCCAGGCGGGATAGGCCATTGCGAAGCCAGCGGAGTTCCGTCTGCGAAAGGGGCCATGCGCTGCGACAAACCATGCCAATGCTTTCACAAATCGTCAGTTTCAGATGCTCTCTATGGAGTGCCACAACACCGGAGCAACTCACCATAGTCAAGTTTTGGTTGTCCATGTCGTTGTACACTCTGATCCAGGTGACACCCCCGGGCAAGATGTGGAGCGTGGGTCCTGGACTTGTTCCGTTGACGACCACGCTCCTCCGAGTCTCACATGCATCTTGAATGTCGGAAACGCCTACCCTGAGGATGTGATCAGGAGCAAAGCTGGAATCGTGAACAACGTGTCCTGTGGCGAGTGCGGTCGCGGACAACCAGCTCCACGCTAAGAGGGCTGACAAGTAGTTGGTCCTCATGTTCGTTTCCTGTCAAAGTATCCTGGAGAAACGGCGAAGAAGATGGTGCATGATTGGGATGAACATGAAGAGAAGGTCCTTTGCGCGACGAGGTAGTTATATGCCAGCCATAATTGCCAGCCAGGTCCGTCTGCTTCGGCGGTTGCCTCGCCACTGCCCAAGGGCGAGCTACCTTAGCGTCCCAGCTCATTACATGAACCATGCTCTCCCGCGGAATGGTGCGAGGCCGGTGCGGGAAGCCAAAGCCTTCGCAGCTTCGCGCATTCAGGGGGCTCTGCTGGGCCTCGCGGAGATGGGAGATGCGGCATTGCAGGTGGTGGATCGAGCCCCTGGTGATGGTGGGCAGCGGCTCCCCGATCGCGCCTCGACGGTTCATCGTGCCACCGCGCACTAGTGAAGAAATCAGACCGACTGCCCATGACGCACTGCCCTCGGTCTCTGGCAGAAAGGCAGCAGAGGGCCCAAACGCCGACTTCCCGAGAGTCGGCGTCGTGTCTTCCGCTGCTCCAGTACTGAAGAGTTTGAATGAGCATTAGCGGCCAGCGCTGAGAAGATGCTGTGCGCTACGTGGAAGATACGAAGATCGCAGTGTTTGTGTGCTCCCATTGACACTTGCAGCTCGACAGGAGCGGCTCTATGGCGGCTGCCGCTTGGCGTCGGGTGTGTGGCTTGGTACTTGGCTGTACAAAGTACCTTACTTGGCACGGGTTCGTGTGTTTGGCGGGCCAGCGGGGCTCGCCGCCACCTTCCGAACTGCTAGCCCCTGGCGGTTCCCGCCCTCAACATCACTCGACTCGCTGTGTCGCAAACCTCGCCTGCACCACCTAAAACCTAGTCATTGACGTCCAGATAGAGAGTGGTTGCCCATAGGCGTCCCCACGTCCCCGCGTCCTCCTCTCAGCCTTCGGACCTGAAGCAAACCCCGCGATTCGGAGCCGCCAGTCATTTGTGTGGGAGACCGACCTTCTGTCCCCGTGACGTCAACCCCCTCCGCGGAAGCCCACAACCTGCCATCCACAACCTCACACCGCGCGGACTGCGCTAGCGTCTCTGGAGCCCCAGGCTTGTTTTGACCAGATCGATGCCCTTGGCACGCCTCGATCTCCAGCCTCACAGTGCGCCTAGGCTGGTGTGGAGCTTTGGAAAGATTGAATTCAATTCAGGAGGCGCACCAAACGGGATAATTAAGCTAGGGTTTGACGACCGCCATGTCGGAGGGTTTTCACGCCGAACTCGCGAGCCCTGTGGGCTGCTCGCCGCCCGCAGTCTCAATCCCCGACATTTTAACTTCGTCTCAGCTTCACGCACTCTTCGATATCCTCACCCACCACGAGACATATGCGGAGGTAGAGAAGTTTAAGGACGGGGGCACCATTGCCCACTATGGCTTCCCGTTCACCCGCCGCGACTCCGACGGCACAGTCTCCTACGCCACGCGGTCGTCCACGCCCCTACTTGCAGACCTCCTACGAAGCATTGTGCTGCCAATTCCCGGTGTTCGGGATCTGCCCCCTGGTTTCTGGCATACCAGATTCCAAGGCGTGTTGACCAAGCTCAGTGATGCCGAGCTCTCCGAGAGCTATGACAAGGGCGCGCTGGGTACTAGGAAAACCTTAGCGACCGCCGCTTCCGTCGTTCACGAGGCTGTGTCCAGAGGGATCCTCGGCGGTATCCCAAGCCGTCCGAGCAGAGACCTGAATGTTCCCTACGACAAATCTAAAGCAGCCGATCTTGTGCGCGCGTGGGACGATGCCATCCACGAACTGGTCTACGGAAGCCTGGTTGACGAACTCTTCAGCTGCGCAGCGGAGCTACTGAGTCTCGAAGAACACTCCCTCGCTGTCCAGGCCGCTGCGGACTATGTCATTATCCAGTAAGTGCGACCACAACCCCCAAGGCAATAGTGTATCTCACTCAGTCCCTTAGTCTTGCTACCTTTATCCACCATGTCTTCGTTCTGACACCTGAGGGGCCCTATCTGTTGAAACTGGTGGAGTACATTCATAAATTGATACCCTACACCATGATCCGGCAAACCTTGCGGATCGGAAATGCGGCGCCCATGATCAACGGCATGACTAGGCTATTGCTGGCCAAGATGGGCGTTGGTGCGGTCTCAAACTGGTTTGGACTAACACAGAACGCGGAGGATGGAATGAATTTGTTACAAAGGTAAGAATATTGACCGCAGAAGAAGCCGTCGTCTAACATCCTACAGAATCATCTCGCTAGTGCTGTCATGGGACTGCTCCGAGTTTCGCAAGACTGTTGATAAGATCGAAAAGGCAAAAGATGGCCCGCCTAAAGAGCACCTCGTCGCAATCAAACAGTATGTTGGCAGGAGTAGAATGGAACACGACAGCTCTCGCAACAAAAGCGTTCACTCTCATGCTTCAATCATCGCAGTTATTCTCGGGAACGCCAGTCATGGCTCGCTAGAATCACTGTCAGCAAGTCAACACGCCCAATGCCTTGAATACTATTCCGCTCTCCTAGGTATTCGGGACCGTGAAGAGATCACCAAAGCCCTGTGTCGTCAGAGCCCCGATCTTTTCAGCCAGGCAATCCGAGAACTTGTCAACACTTTTGATCACATGATTCGCTCGCTCCACGAAAAGGTCGATCTTCGTGAGCACATATCGGCCGCCGAAACTTTCATAGCCGACTTCATCGAAACCAGCAAGGCGAAGAGGGTGCCAATATCAATCAATACAACAGCCGATATTAAAGAAGCCGGAATGAGTACACGGGCGCCGTCGATTGAAGACTACGTTAGCCTGTTGAGACGGAACCGTCACCTTCTCTACAATTGGCTCCACCAAGTCGCCAGCCAGTGTCCTGAGATCCGGGACGAGTTCCGAGTGTGGGCCAACGATACCATTAAAGTCTTCAGGCAGACCCGGCGCGCACCGTGCCCGCCAATTCCACCAGTCGCACCTGTAACCGGTATTGATACGCAGCGGAGAGGTGCTGCTGGGTCATTGAGTAGTAACCTCCAAGCCCTTTACACCGCTTTGCCCGCCACGGTCAAGGGGCCTGTTATTGCGGCTGTAGACTCTCACGCTGCATATCTTACAGCTCTGGAGACGCTCTCGCTCAAACGTATGCAGCATATCCTAGATGACATGCCAGAAGGCGGCGTTCTTGCTGTAGATGATAGCTTGGATGATGGTGCTAGCAAGAGTAGTATCAGTGGCCCGGGCATGTTTCTCTCGCGGTGGCAGCAGCTGCTAGACGAGACTGTTGTGGCCCCCAATGTGCCCGGCGGGCCTCTGCGTGGCGGGAGAGATGTGAAGGGGTCACTTGCTCAAGGGAAGACGGTTAGCGCAGCGGCCAAGGACGGCTGGGATCCGTCTGCACTCGCAAGGTTGGCTGAGCAGGGCGCGCCGTCACCACCAACCGTGGCTGTTGTAGTCGAGGCGTTGGGAGATCAGTTTCGGGAACTGTTGGTGGATCTTCTCAATAGAAGGGGGCCCGGTTAATCACCAGAGAACACCTAGTTAGAGTTGCAGCATCGTAAGACTGGAGAAAAACGGCATGGAGTTCAGAGCAGAACTTTGAGTACGAGCATCACATTGCAGTTTCTTATCATGATCACACATGTCGACACAAGGAATTTTCGCAACAGGGCGAAGATGAATATACCAAAAAGGACAGACTTTGATTCTACTGATCGTTCCATCTGCATTCCTGCAGTTTCATAACGAAACTACGTCAAACTTCAAAATGATGACCCGTGGAGCCTAGTATAACCGTAACCGTGCATGACTAAACTCGATGCCATCAAGGAGCGTTGGCGGGTGGGCCGAAGAGATGCTAAAACCCGAGACTAGCCGCTGCTATGACCCGTGCCGAGGTATCAAGGGAATCGTGAAAGATTGGAGATAAGAGCAGCTTATTTGCAGCCGGAGCAGGTGCCTGCGAATGGGCGTTAGTTAATGACCAACAGTTGCTGGGGTGAGGGCACACGAACAATTGCCGGAGGAGCAGGTGCAGGAGCTCGACGAGCCAGAGCAGCCACAGTCACCCTTCATTTTGATGGTTGTGTTGGGGGTGGGGTCTTGGAGACGAAGATTGTTGGATGCGGGGTAGCAAGGTGAGATGTTTGGATGTTTGCTTGTTGATTGTTGTCTGACTTGGATGTCCGGAGTGAGATTTGATGTCTCAAGGGGGGAGATTTCGGCGGATACTTATAGATGGGGTGGTATGGCAGTCTGACTTCACGCTTTTGCGCGGGTTGTGCCGGTTTGCGTTCTTTGTGCTGGTTCTTTCCGCTTCGGGACGACCCACAACCTTCCAGCAGCGTCCACCTTCTCTGACGCCCGGTGGATGGAGGGCTCCGCCACGTCGGGTTCGATTGTCATGCCACCTTGCCCGATTTCACCGGTGGCAATCGGCCACTGGGAGGAACACGGGATAGATGCTGTCAGAGGCGCGGCTGATAGGCTTGCCCTGGGAACTCCAGCGTCGTGCGACCCCAGCTTCGGATCAGCAGCACGCGGGGTTGAAGCGCCAAGGCCGAAAGTAGTGCGTCATGCTGCCCTTGCTTGAGAGATTTGTGCGTCGCTCTCGTCCAGCGACCTAGCACCTAGCCGCCGCGCCATGCCATCTCATACGTCCCTTTCTGCCAGCTGCCGACTGATCATCCCAATGATCGATTGATATGTCCCCGAGCTTACCTCTGTCGAAACGCTTCCGCCAGTCACCGTGCAACGTTGAAGTCATCTTCTTGCCCCGCATTTGTCATCGAACCCACGAAGCCCTAGCGCCCAGGCACTGGCGGTTTGCACCCCACGCGCTTACGGCAGCCGTTCTTCCTCGGAGCTCTGGCACTTACGTTTCTGTTTGTCGTTTGGGCTGAAGTTGAAGCAACTCGGCCTTTCCGTGGGATATTCTAGTGGTGGCTGGGCCAGATCGATGATGCGGGCCTTGGGCGCCCTGCATGCCCGCTGGTTCTGCAGGTCATTTGACAATCGCGGATCTTATCGCTACAGCACCAATTGTAGCGGTCCTACATCGCTGCCCGCGGCAGGGGCACCAGAGACTGCCGTTCCACGCCCCGAGCGAGCTCGGCGATTGCGCTGCAGCTCAACCTCGGGTCGTTCTCGGTATCGGCGTCACCGGCTTGAAAGCTTCTTGTCGTCGAGGACAGATTGCGCCCAGCGCAAAGCTATTCCGAGGAATACGGAGAGTTTTTTCCCTCGTAAATTTCCAGATTCGTGCCACTCCCATGTCAGGCGGTTTCGGCGGGCTGAACTCAATTCTTCCGCTACACGGTTCGGCTACCAACGTCGACAACGGGCACCAGCATGGAAACGGCCAATCCTCTCCCCTGCACGGCAAACAGCTCAATGATACATCCTGCCATCTGATTTTGTAGCTATGTACGAACATTCAGTACTTCGTGCGATGCTCGTCCGTCCATTTTGCACGGAGCCAAGCATCTCACACACTGCATTGGGGCCATCGTGCCCTCACCACGCCAATCACTCTGACACCATCAAGCGATGATCCCCTTCCCGGCTCCTTATCTTCAACGGCGCGAGAGAGGGTGTGCGACCAGAGATGCTGCTCGAACCACAAGCGCGAAGCGGCCCGTGCGATGAAGTCATCGCAACGAAGTCATCGTATGTTTTGCAGCGGGGCCAGGGTGTTGAAACCAACCTGAAATTTGGGTCAGCCTCTATCGAACGATGCTTGATTTCGAAAATCGCCATCGCCATCAGCTAATGTATCTATAAAAGAAGGATCATTAGGCATATTCCCGAAGATTCAATGCTTTTTTCCCTATCATTTCAGTACAGTTGTAACGCCTTCGGCGACAAAACCAAATCCCTTCAAAGTCAGCCAACCTCAACATGTCATCACTTCCGAGTCATCGCCGAAAAAACTCCACCGATCCCCGTCCTGGCAGCTCCAACTTCCCCCGAATGTCGATGAGGTCGAACTCCACGGACCGGCCACCGCTCGGATCATCCACGAACTTTCAGCAGCCAAGACCTGCACCCCGGCCAGCTCCCCGGACCGCGCCGGCGCGGAATGACGGCGCGACCAAGACACAAATAAACCAAACTCTCGCCATCGCCATGATGGCCAGTCCTATCAACCCCCTACCGTTTGGACTGCCGATCCCCCTTGGCGTGGCTACGCTACTCGGCCCATCTGGTAGCAGAAACAACAACACATCAGCTGGTACGAGGCACTGATTACACTCGTCATGTTATCCCGATATCCCGTGCTGGTCGCAGGGGAATTTGGCATGCTCCTAAATGACACCCTTTCGGGAAAACATACACGGGGACCCAAACAGCAGGCTGTTTGGAAACATGCCTCCCTTCGGGGGATTCTTGTTCCTAGGACTGCCAGTCCCGAGCTGTACGGACGTTATTGATGCCACCGATCAGAGGTTGCGCCTCAGTCTAGACAAAGCCCGACGGTGAGACTTTGGGGAGGTGTAAAATACCGGTCATGTGGGAGTATGCTCTCCCTACCCTGGAGGATTGCAGGAATGCCGGCATTTCAGGGCCTTTGTGCAGTGCACATGCCGCAAAGCAATGATCGTTTCGTTGACCTCTACAGTTAGTGGATCCGAAGGAGAGCAGCAGTTCAGATGGAATGGAGAATTTCTTCTTTTCTGCAACAGTACTCATGTATTCCCCTTTCAGGCGGTTACTTCAGAAATATCGCTATGTATTCTATCGTGCTCTCTACAACATGATAATCAAATCATCGCCTTCTCCGTCTTTGTTGGTGCAGATGTCAACGGCGAAATTGAGACCCGACATATGAATTATCTCGGTTAGGAAGTCGTTATCTAGCGAACCGCTCGACCATTTGCCGAGCGTAGGGCTGATTTCCATGAGTGCTTCAGGGGCACTGCTCGCACCATCGTCAACGCTGCTAGGTGGACCTGCTGCCACTGACGGAAGATCGAGCGATGGCAGCGGCGAGTCACCAGTGGCCACAGGAGCAAGTGGAGGTGATGGTGGCAGGCCCTCCCCCTTGAGAAGAGGATGGAGTAGTGGTGGTGGTGAAAGCGACAGCGCGGGAGGAGTTCGATCAGCTTCCAGGAGGTTTGGAGGGGGCGGCACTTGGGATATCATGCCGTCTGCTCCGCTGTCGTTGTCGTCTCTGTCCACAGACAGCCATGTCATCTCGTCGCCATCTTCGTACCCGAAGAGCTCGCGCTCGTACATCTCGTCTTGCTCTTGTCGATCTCGTTCTTGTTCCGAGCCTGCCCAGTCCTCATCATCGTCCCCGAAGAGCTCGCGGTCGTATATTTCGTCTCGCTCTTGCTGGGAGTCTACCTCCTCCCCAAGACCCTCGTCGCCGTCCTGTTCCTCGCCCTCGGCTTGGACTTTCTTCCCAAGCGCGTGGAAGCTTACGTTCTCGTCTCCGCTGCCTTTCTCGTCCCCGCTGTAATCATAAATGTTCCAGTCCTCGCCGCCAGGTACATAGGCAGGAGTTCCACCCCTCTCCGGCTGCCTTTCTTTCACCTCATTCACCACCTTTCTCTCCTCAGCCCCCTCCACCGCCCCTTGGTTCGCTGCCGTCCTCCCTCTGTCATCCACCACCTCCTCAACACCCTCAACACTCAAGCGAACCTCCTTCCTCTCTTCAACTATCTCAATCTTCTTCCTCCTTCTAAAACTCTCAGCATTCCCCAGAACCCATTCCCCCTTCTCTTCATCCTTCTCCTCCTCCCTCCCCCCCTCCAAAGCCCACCGC
>Ga0247770_1001697_pt1 | contig 15705 bp, 15 predicted proteins | sample UWRJL136409B6_FD_179943 | JGI IMG/M metagenome (GOLD analysis project Ga0247770, IMG submission 179943) | Plant litter microbial communities from Arlington Agricultural Research Station in Wisconsin, United States - UWRJ-L136-409B-6 | ecosystem: Environmental > Terrestrial > Plant litter >... | reverse complement strand
CCACCGCCGGCGCCGCCCCCCTCGCCTGAACCACAAACAAACTCGCCGTCATGACACCGCCCTCCTTGCTCTCCCCCTGCGCCGCAATGACCCGCGACGCTACCGGCCCAAGAACCGCGCCGCCGTCGAATACCACAGACGAGGAACCGCTAGGTGCTGGTGACGGGGTGGGTGGGCCGGCGGGGGTTTGGGAATGTGAATGAATGTCCTGGGGTGGTGATGACTTCAAGCAGGACGTGCTAGTTCTGAGCGAGCTAGAAGGCTAGACACACGGCGTACAGGTCGTCGTCGGTTCCGGTGTACAGCACGCGGATGAGCTTCGGGCCGCCGCGGTCGGCGGAGTGGAACTTGACGGCGTTGTCGTGCGCCTCGGCGAGGCTGACGGCACCGGTGGCGGTGTCGCGGGTGAGCTGGCGGGAGAGGGGGGCCGCGGGAGAGGGGGGCCGCGGGAGAGGGGGGCCGCGGGAGAGGGGGGCCGCGGGAGAGGGTCGGTCAGGAGGGAGGGATTTGTCGATGAAGACGCACACGCCGGCGATGGGGTGCGCGGCGGAGAAGATCTCGCTGGTGAGACTGGCGAAGCCGGGGTCGTTGAGGAGGTCCGAGATGTTGGGGAAAGAGGAGAAGAAGGAGGGCATCTCGGCGAGGGTGCCGGTTTCGCTCCAGGGGACGGGGATGAGGTCGCTGTTGCCGCGGGCGGCTTGGGTGGCGAGTGCGCCGGCGAAGGAATCATCTAGGACGACGGCGACTTAGCCGGAGACGAATACGTCGCGGCCGGTGTTACCGGCGGTTGAGGTTCCGAAGGCCTTAACGATAGGGTCTTGACCGGCATGCTCTTCGATCTTGGAGACATTCATGACGGATGAGTTACGCTCTGTCAGCTCGACTAGACGGCACCCGTGCACGTGGAGCGGTGTTGAGTTTGCCGAGGCGTCGGAGATGCTGCGCTTGTTGTCGCCTGTGAAGAGGGAGACGAGCGACTGGATGCTGGACAGGCCATCTGTGCGGAGGTAGACTAGCAACCGAGTTGCCGCATCGCCCTGTTGGTACTTCACCTCGTTGTCAGCTGCGCCGTCGGCCGGCACGATCGGGTTGTCGTCCCAGTCAATCTTGCCCCTTCTTCCACAACTCCAGCTTCTGCTGGTACCATGGGGGATACAATCCAGCTGACAAGCGGAGTAGTCGCAAAGGTCGTGACCAGCGCCATGGCCGCAAATATGGTAAAAGTTCTGGTGCTGAGGATCTTGGCCTGCAGGCCAATGTTAAGCACGATGAGCTCGACGAGACCCTTGCACGACATCAGGGTGCCGATGGTGGACGACCCGCGCCAGACCATCCCGTTCAGGCGAGCACCCAGTGTGCCGCCGATCATCTTGCTCAGGAACGCCACAACAGTGACGGCAATGACATAACCCCACACAATACCGCTGTCAAGGAGCGCGAGATTGGTGTTGATGCCGGACAGCGCGAAAAACAGCGGGATAAACAGGGTTGAAGTCAGATCCTCGGTCTTCTCGGTCTGCTTGATGGCAAATCCTCCCTCGTGTGGGCACATCAGGCCGACCATGAAGGCTCCGAAAATAGAGTGAACACCAATGACACTGGTGAAGAAGGCAGACGCGAGCACCAGGAAGATGGTCAACGCGAAAACACCCTCGGTCGGCCCGTTCTCCAGACTGTGTGCGTTGCAGCACGGTCATGAAGGCCGGCCACACCGCATACACAAGAAACAAACTGAGCCAACCGACATGAGCAGCACCCACAGCGCCGTGATGCCGGCTCCGGCATTGATCAACGTCACGCACAGTGCCAGCAGAATCCAGCCTACGACGTCGTTGGCGATGCCCGACGTCAGCATAATGACTCCGACCGTGGTGTTGAGTAGCTTCAGCGATGTGAGGATGCGGCACAGGACAGGGAAGGCGGTGATGGCGATGGCGACACCGATGAAGAGAGCAAAGACACCAAAGGACACCGGGACCGTGCCCGGCTCGCCGGCGAACTGGTTATAGAGCCCGTAGGCGAGGGCAATGCCGAGGCCAAAAGGCACCGCCATGTCTAGCGTTGCCACGCTGTGAAGCCGGGTATACGTCCCATGACTGACGGTCCCAGGATGATGCCCTGCGGCTGTGAGCCAGAGTTCAGCGGCGGGAAGAAGGAAATTTGCTCACTGTGATGACCTCTACAATGACCCGAGGCTCTCGGATCTTGGCCAGCGGCCAGTACAGAAGCCGGGTGAGGGCAATTACGAGGGTCACCTGGATGATAAACAGAATGATGGGGTCGGCGGGATTGTAGATTGTCAGATTGAGGCCCTCGAAGATTCCGGCCTGCGCGGGGGCTCTCGCCGCCGTGACCGTTGCCGAAGCGGCCGATGTGACGACGGAGACCGCCGTAGTCACCGTAACCGTCGCCATGTTAGTATTTATTCCCGGCACGAGTAAAGATGAATCTCCTCCAAGTCTCCGTGTTGAGACAACGAGAGAACAAAGACTCCGGAAACCCGCAGCGATCAGGCGATGGGTTTTGTCTGTGTAAGGGTCAGAGAGATAGTCGAGGATTGGGAACGGCGAGCAACGAGCCAATCACATCGCCCGGGAACGCCATGTTCCAGACCGTTCGGCGGCTGGGATGCGTGGGCCGGCTGACTGCAACAGCCCGGGCGGCCACGACAAAGGATTGTGGCTTGCCTCCTTCCGGCCTTGGCATCGATACTGAAGCAAGTTGCCAGCCAAAGAAGAGTCCTGAATGGTCATGTTATCATTTTTCGTGCACAGTTGCGGATGGGTGACAGAGAGCCCGAGTCCACAAATGGGAATTGACTTGAGAACATCGCGAAGTCGGCGATGCAATGAGACAAGACCCTAACGAGAGAAACCGAAGTGATAAACCGGACTCGCTTAGGTGCCGTAGGTATGAATGGAGCAGGATGTTCTTCACCGTGTCGCCGGCCCTGTTGGTCGGCACTGTGGAGCACGCACCATCCCCTCCGGATGCGGCAGCGGTGTGCTCGAGGCCGGAATCGGGTGGTCCACCACGGAGGGGTCGCCGAGCCTGGCGGTGTCGAGAGGACAGACAGTCGACAACAACAAAGGCGACTCCGCATCGAGGCCGGTGGATCCGCATCCATCTGCCAGTGCGACACGTACTCCGCACCGGGGCGGCGACCGATTTGCATGTGGAAATCCCGAGCACAGCAATCTCCTCCCACATTGCGTGTGGCAATTACGCATGTGAGCGGGGTACGGTACGCCCTACCAGTCGCATCGCGCGATCAACTGGTTTCATGCCGAGTCCCTGGTCCTGCAGCAGCTCGAGCGACCGCGCAATGTGGGGGTTGCGGGTGGATGCGCCGCAGTTGCTGGAAGTCAAATCACCTCATGCGATGAGGTGATGGTAACAGTAACAGCTCAGCTTGCAGTGGGCGCCGGTCTTGGGCCGGCGCGGGGCAGGCAGCACTGTGGATGGAACCGGGGAAACCGTTCGGGCGATCGAGGTGGGCGCTTGCAAGCCACCGAGCATCGGAGATGAGCGCTTCAGACACGTCTCGGACGGGTAAAGGTGAAGCAAAGAAAAAAACTCTGCAAAGTGAAGCCGTTGATTGAAGCCACGGCGAGGCCGCGTGGAAATCTCTGTTTGCAACCATTTTGGCTTTCCAGGAGGGTGCAATTGGCTGCACCATTAATGGCGCTGTGTGTCGTTATCTGTTGGGGGGGGAAGAGCCCTATGAGACGCAGCGATATGGGTGGATGGTTGCATGCGATGGCGTGGTTTTCTGCGGGCTTTCTGGTGCCAGCCTGCAGCGTGCATGCTCCGGAGTTCGGGATTCCTGGCCAAGGCAGAAGCTCGCATTGGCGCTGATTGGTCGCGCCTTCGTTCTTGGTGGGACCTTCCCCAACCTGCAGCCAACTGTCGAGCTTGTGAAAAAGCCATTTATCTCGCAGGTCCCTTCGCTCACCTTTCCGGAGTTCCTCAAGCATCGCTTCGTTCACCACTTCGCCAGCCGCCAATTCTCCTCCTTCGACCTGTCCTTTGCGCCATCTGCCCAGAGCTGATTTCGTGCTGTATTCCATCCAGGACAGCCGTTGTTGCGAGGAGAATCAGCCAGCTCGAGCAGACCGTCCCCACCGAAATCGCCGAAACGCGAAAAATCAGTGCGCCCGGCCTTTTCCGATCCCACCGACCACAACCACCACCACACACACCACAACATCCTGTCAACCATCACGACGATGTATGCTACTCGGGTCCTCCGCCAGGCTGCTCAGCAGGCCGAGCGCACTCCGTCGATTAGGTTTCTCGGAAAGCGAACCATCCCTGGTGCGTAGCCGTTGTCCTTTCCTTGGCCGTCTGCCCTCGCACGCGACTAACTTTTCTCTCTACAGTCTCGGTCGATCACACGCCGCAGCCCCATCCTGCGTCGCCGACCCAGTCGCTCCCGACCAACTTCAAGTCGTCGCACACCTCCTTCAGCTCGTACCGCGACCACGCGCAGCAGTTTGGGCCGCTGCGCAAGACCATCACGGCCGCCAACGCTGGCATTGGCGGCAAGGCTGGCTCCGACCTCGGGCCTGTCGCCGCGCCCCAGGGCATCTACTTCGACCGCAGCGAGCTCCCCGCCCGCTTCCACCGCGCCCCGCTCACCCTCTCCGAGATCGAGGCCATCGAGACGGGCGGTGCCGCTATGTTCGCGTAACTGTGAACACACCATGACGACCTAGAAGCACACGACATTACCACCACTACCACCCTCTGCAGACATCCACATCCCACATGTCTCGCTGGGACGGGGAGTGTCACGCACATCGGATATTACGGATACCACGGAAGACGACCAGGGTCGGTCCTGTGTACGAAAGACCGCCGGATCATGACTAAAACGAAGCGCCACGCTACGGGGCAGCGCGGGGGACCCGGAAAAACGGCTCTTACGGCTTTCTTTGTATTTATAACGGCGGGATGGGTGGACGACAACATCATGGGCGGGCCTGGCCCTTCAAGACCGAGCTGAGATGCCGGCATCTGTCGGGCTGGGCGAGGAAGACTGCATATAGGTAGCGAGGTTGGGCGACCGAATGCCGGGATGGAGAGCCTAGCTGGCGCCTAGCGTATAAAATTAAAACATTATACCCTCTCTATCTGTGCCTGCTGGCGGTGCTGGCGTGTAGTCGCCGGGGTTGGTGGCCTTACTAATGGCATCCGAGTTTCCCGGCGTGTGGGTCCTGGAGTCGGTGGTCCCAGATCGTGTCACTTCCAGGTCAATGGGTATCAGGAAGCACCCGCAACCTTCACCTCACGAGCAAGAAGTGCACATGAGTTGCACGGCCCTCTTCCGCTTTCTGCTCCTTCATCCCCCATCCTCGTCTAAACCAGAGTTGAGTTGTCACAGCAGCCGGAACATTTTGCCGGGCCGAGAGCTGTCATGAATGCATGTGCAAATGGCCGTTTAGCTTTGAGAGACAAGACCATCAGACTCACTCCCCTAAATTCCACGTGGCGGGCTTCCATCTTCCGGTCCATCAACCTGAATCCTCGTGTTGCTCATGCTCGGAGGACGGTTTGGATTTCGGTCCAAGCGAACATGCAACTCCTGCCTGCCTGTACCTACCTAGGTAGACTCAGATGTTGAGACCCGACTACCATGGAACATGTCGCCGCAAGGTCAAAGTTTCAGGAACTCGTGTGTGCAAAGACTCTGGCCGCCAAGTGAAGGTTCTACCATGCTCGAGGAGGCAGATGCCGTCTTGTTCTCGGGACTTCTCCCATTTTCGATGTCAAAGGCTTTGCGTTGTCTTCGCTGGGCCTTGTCGTATCTTTGCATGGCATTCTCCATTACTCGAGTACACCCGGGCCCATTGTAACACAGGTCGGGCTGGGACACTGTCACAACGTGCGCCAGGCCCTACGCTTTCGGTGTATGCTACCAACACCCTCCCCAAAGCTTCCAAAATATGCAGAGCATGGAGGGGTCCTCCTTGGCTGGAGCCTCCTATCTACAGAGGCACCGAGAAAGAAGGTTACCGACCTGCCGTTGATATGAGCATGTCTCTGGCGATGATGGAACCTAGTGGCCAGGACCGCAAGTCGAGCTCGAGTAGCTGACTGCCCGCGTTATGTTCCATTGCTTTACACGACGTGAGAGCCTGTACGCCAGCCACTTGAGAGAAGTAAGGCTTGCCGCGGCCCCGTCTTCACGTCCTCTGTCACACCAAAGACTTTTGCTGGGTGAGATCTTGAAGCCTGTGAAGGGTTTTCGACGATGCAGTTAATTGGGTTCCGGCTGAGCTGCGGCAGGAAACCCGAGTCTTGCGCTGACTCTCGAAATCCCTGCAGCAGGAGCTGTCGTCCGATGTCAGGGATCGCGCGTTGTGTGACGACAATGGCGCGCAGCACGGGCCCACAGAAGCTTCCCGCAGCAACAAGTGGGGCTATCCTCAGCTGTCATGACCCTGCCGCCAAACCGCCAGCTGTTAGAAATTTCGTTGCTCGAGCTCCCTAGATTTCGTCCCTTGGCAATCACGACGCCAGCTCGACTCAGCATCCTCACCACCACCTAAAATGCAGCCATAATGCAGACCACCGACCTGCTCGACACCGTTCTCGTTACGAACGACTCCCCGATTCATGCCGCAGCCAAAAGCGCCAACCCCACCACACACCTAGCAACCATGAAGGACGCAAACGCGAGCGCCTCCCCCGACGAGGAGAAATGCCCCGTCGACCACAAAACCCGCGAAGCCTGGCTCCAGCAAGCACGCGCCTCAGCACCACCCGCAACGACCTCTCCCTCCTCCCCGCCGCCACCCGCCGCTCAATCCCAAACCCAGCCACCCAGCAGCAGCAGCAGCTGGTCCTCCTGGCTCCGCCTCCCATCCTTCTCGCGCCAGCAACAACAACAACCCTCCGCCTCAACAACCACACCTCGCCCCCCCTCCCTCGGCGAAGCCCGCGAAATCTCCACTATCCCGCGCTCCTCCAACCCCGGCGCGTCCGCCTGTCCCGAAGCCCCAGCTCCCGCCCCAGCCAACAACGAGCTCGAGACCGGCGCCTCCCCCACCGGCAACTGGATCTACCCCTCGGAAAAGATGTTCTTCGAAGCCATGAAGCGCAAAGGCCACACGGCCACGCCGTCGGACATGAAGACGGTCGTGCCCATCCACAACGCCGTCAACGAGCGCGCCTGGGCCGAGATCTTGCGGTGGGAGGCACCCTTTGCGACGAAGGAGTGTGGCGGGCCGAGATTGCATAGCTTTGCGGGGGAGTCGAAGCGGCTGACGCCCAAAGCGAGGGTGAATACGCTACTGGGGTATACGGCGCCGTTTGATCGGCATGATTGGGTGGTGGATCGGTGCGGGAAGCAGGTTGAGTATGTGATTGACTTTTATGCGGGGAGGAATGATGGGCTTGGAGCGGGGAAGCTGAATTTCTATTTGGACGTGAGGCCGAAGTTGAACACGTGGGAGGGGGTCAAGATGAGGGCGATGAGGGGGGTTGGGTTGGCGTAGGGGGATGCCTGGTGATGGAGACCGGGGAGGTGTATCAACTTTGTATTATTACTACCACTGCGTGTAGGCTCCGCTCATTCGAGAGATGGGGAGGACGGACGGGGGAACTCGGCGTTGAGGTAAACGAGGAAAATTGTATCTTCCATTGTACCTATATGCAGAGAAGTCATGGACAAAAAATCACAGATTGTGGTCTGCGTGGTATCTCGTGTAGTAATGCATGTTGTTGCCCGCCCCGGTTTCCGTCTTTCCCAAACCCAACCACGCCAATCCTGTTCTAACAATATCTCCCCATCTATTCTCAGTCGTGTTTCGCCTCCCGGAGCCCAAGATGCGCATGGTCCTTCTCTGATACTGCAGCTCCTGTCAGGTCACCATTCATGTTAGCATTGCGTCACCCCTCGTCAGAACCTAGGAACTACACAAACCTTTCTTTCCGTCGCCCACTCGCACCCGAATGGGCAGCCTCGTCTCCAGGGCATTGGTATCCAGGTCCCAGCCGGCGACCGTAAGCGCCGCAAAGATGCTCCCCTTCTGCTCCTCCGACACATAGCCCAACGGCATCTCGTTCTCGTAGTGGCTCTCCAGCCCGTCCTTAAGCGCCGAGTCAAAGTGATACGCATGGTTCACCGCATCAAACCACGCCGACAGCGGCCGCGTCGTCCCCTCCTTGACGGCAATGCGTATGTAGAAGTTCCCACCCCGGTGCCAGACCCCCAGGAAATACCCAGGCGCCTCGAACTCATACCGGTGGAACCCCCGCGGATTCCACCCTTTGATATCGCCATACGTGCCGAAATCACAAAACCCCGTGTACTCGCCCGTCTTACTGGAAATATTCCCCCGCCCGCGGTACAAGATACTCTCCCGCTGCGCGACCTGCGCCGGCGTCAGCACCGCCCCATGATCAAGCCACTCGCGAAATACAATCGTCGCCCTCTGCCGATTCAACGTCCGCATCTCCACGCACCGCACCGCGCGGTAGTTCATCGCCAGATGCACCCCCACCAATAACACCATCAACACCCACACCACCTGCTTATCCTCCACCATCCGCACCACCAGCGACCCAACCAGCATCCCCAACAACGACACCACCGTCTCCTGCGACGCCTCCTTGGCATTCAGCTCCGCCAAGTTCCCCGTCACCGCAAAATGCGCCGACAAACTCGCCTTGCTAGCATTCGCCGCCACGCCGCACAAGCTCCTTAACACCCCCGCCGACACAATCACCCCCACCTTCGGCAGGTACGGCATCGCCGGCGTCAGCAGGTCCAGAAACTGCGCACTATCATTAAATATATCCGCCAGGAACCGGTAGAACTTGCACTCCGGCTCGATGGCCTGGCCCATGCGGTGCGCGAAAAGAATTGTTGCGATGCGAGAGATCGTGTCGCCCGTGATCTTGAGGATCAGCGCGCCGGTCGGGGAGGACGAGGAGTCGCCGACGCCGAGGCCCTCGAGCACGGCGCGGTTGGCGAGGAGCGAGGTGATAGAGGAGGCGAAGGCTTGTAGGGAGTCGTAGGTTTGGTACGCGAGGTAGTCGGAGGTTACGGTGTGTGGGTAGCCGGCGGGCAGGAAGGCGTAGAGGATTGCTTTGGCGAGGGGGACGGAGGTGTCTTCCTGGAGGGGAGGGGTGGGTTAGCAACCTTGAGGGGAATTGGGTTTGAGGTTAGGATTGGAATTGGGATCGGGATTGGGATTGGGATTGGGATTGGGATTGGGATTGTGGCCGCGATCGCGTGAGGGGAGGGGAGTGGGGGATGCGATAGGATGGCGCCAAACTCACGCTGCGCAGCGTCTCCTTCTCCGAGTCGGTGCCAGTGTACGTGGTGAGCACATTGCCCGCCGGGTCGATGTCGTAGATGCTCCGGCTCATCGTGCCGCCGACATTGATGTGGTCCCGTCCGTCGGGGTGCTGCAGCGCGCTGTCGCTAAGAAAACAGCTGGCAATGCGGTTGGTGGCGGTTCGCGGGCTGATAATTGGGGATGGGGGAATTGGGAGCGGTGGAGGTGCGCGTGGTCACAGCTCCCGCCCAGATGGGACCCCTGCCGGCTTGGCATCCTGACGTACTGTGTAAGGGGCATCTCACCCGCACCCCTGTCGGCCTGCCCGTAGTCTGTCCTCTGCAAGAAGACGCACACGCACACGCACGGGAACAGTCTCTAGCTGTACCCATCATTATCGCTTGCATGCATTTTTCTACAAGTTTACCAACACCCGCGTCAAACCCACATCGCACCTGACGCCTCATCTCTTGGCCGGAGTCCCGTCCTCTGCCACCAGATACTCGTCCGTTTTGATCGGGCCCTCCCCAACGCCCGTCAGGATGATCCGACTGACGCCCGCCTTCAATATCCCGGCGACGCCCTCATCAAGCGACAGCGTGGGCTTCAGCCCGCTGAGCACCTCCCTCTTCCAGCCATCGATGTCCCCCAGCACGTGGTAGAAGGTGCCGACCACGGCCTCGGTGTCCTGCTCCAGGTAGTAGATGACGGCGTTCGGGCCGGCATCAAACGTGTACGCGGCAACGGCCCTGCCAGCAGCGGCATTAATGGCCTCGACCGCGCGGATGGCCGCCCGCGACACGTCGTTCATGTAGAAGATGGGAGGGTAGGTGTCGGCGCACGTGGCGTGGAACGAGTTGGAGTCTCGCATGGTGACCTCGGCAAACGCGGCAAAGTCGCGCTCCTTGATGGCCTTCTCCATCGCGTCCATGTTTTGCGGCACCACGCGCGCGATGCGCTCCTGGAACAGCCCGGACGTGGCCACCGTCTGCTGCATGCCCGACGTGGAGCTGACGCCCTTCTTGGCGGCCGAAACCACCAAGATCAGCGCCCGCATCTCGGGCCAGTGCGCCGCCTCGGCCACCTGGTCCGCCATGGAGTCGCTGCCATCGGCCGCAGAGCCCATGCGCCACGCCACGTATCCGCCAAACAAGCTGCGGCAGGCCGAGCCGGAGCCCTGGCGCGCGATGAGGCTGAGCTCGGACGGCGAGGCCGGCAGCTCGTAGAGGTTGGCGATGGCCCGCACAAAGGCAGCGAAGCCGGCCGCCGACGACGCCAAGCCCGCAGCGGTGGGGAAGTTGTTCTCCGAGACGAGGCGAAGCGGCATGGTCGAGAGCTTGGGGAGCGACGGGTCGGCGGCCTCGAGGGCAGCGCGGCGGGTGCGTAGTTCGCGGAAGCAGGCCTGGACGCGTGCGCCAGATACGTCGGAGGGTTCGCCGTTGAGAAGGAGGGAGTCACCCTCAGCGGCGGGGTACGTGGCCGAGCAGGATGCGGTCGTGAGCGTCCGCAGATCGGCTTGCGAGAGCGTCACCGAGAGGGAGCTGTTGGTTGGGAGGTTCAGCTTGGGATCGCGCTTTCCCCAGTATCTGTCATGAGTCGGTTGGTTAGCAAACGTCGGGCGCGGAGGGGTGTAGTGGCAGATCGTACTTGACGACGGCGATGTTGACCGGCGCCGTGGTGCTGGCCCGGTAGATGGTGGAGTCGGCCATGGTGTCGCAGGTAGGTGCTTCTGTGTGGGAGAGCTGAAAGGGTGTAGGAGGGCGAGCTGGCGTAGATAGTGTCAACTCAGGAAGTTTTTGACTTTGTCCTGGCGGTCAGGGTCTTCGATGGCGGGGTAATTTGGGAGAGATTGGGAGATTGCGCGCGGGATTGTGCCCCACAAAACGGGGCTAGTGGGGGCCGACCTTCCCAGCCAGAGGGGTCAACCTCGCGGGCGATTGCAAGCGGGCAGCATTATCGGCGACGATGGAGCGCGGAAACAAAGTCTGAGCACCGACGGCCATGTTTTTACAACTCAGCGTCCCCCATCCCGTCCTTTCCTACCAAGCCGCCGCCCCACCCCTGTTTACTAATACATCTACTAACTAACTGCAATCCAGGTGCCTCTCTCTTCCTCTCCTCCAGCTAAGAACAAGAATATACCTAACTAGCGCCGAGTCGTAGTGGCGGTAAAAAGGAGCTGTTAGCCATGCTAAATGGCACAGGAAAGACCGCGGCAATACGTAGCAACATCTGAAGCTCAACTACACGTCATCCTTACTGGACATGCTCAACCCTACAGCAACCCAGCCCATACCCCAACCAGCAACGCCACCCAAATAACTGCCCCCTTCACTCCCATGTCCCTCTTCCACGAACTACCTCCACTAGCCAAATGACCCCCCTGATCTCCGATTTGCTGGTATGATTCATGTGAAGACAGAAGGAAAAATCCGACTGGATGTTGCTCTGCATGGAATTGCTATGCAGCTATGACTTGGGCACCTCGCACCACACGTAGCACTGCTTGGTAATCTTGACGGGATTGGCGCGCAGCATCTTGTCATGTCTGGGTCCGAGGCATTAGTGCCAGGGGTGAAGACGGTGGTGATGTTATACGGGATGGCTAGCGCGTTGAAATCCAGGAGTTCGTTGCTTGGGGGTCAGGTTGCATTGGGTGCTGCCATGATTGTATGTGGCGATCGGTGGTTGGGCGGGCCACCGGTGTGTGAGAAGTAAAACAAGGATTTTGAGAAGTCTGAGGAAGGAAACTTCAACTCGCCAGAAAATGTTGCTGTTTGGGCGTCACGGTGAAGGCGGGAGAAAGAAAGCGCTTCGGGAAAAAGGAGTAAGGGGAACGCGCAAGGGGTCAGGTCGCGTAATATATTGGGTTTCCGGGATGGCGCAGCTTGCTTAGACTCGCACATCGAGAGACTGCCGGGGCTGCTTTCCAGGCGTTCTTCCTCCGAAATCAGAGGCAAACATGTCATCGGCATGAGTAGGACCTCCTCAGTCGGCTATATGTCAAGCTTGCATGAAGATCATTCGACAACCCAAGGAAGGGGGAGCACTTATTGGCTTGGCAGAAATAAGGCCCGCAGACAAATTACCAGTTGAGCCGTTACCGTACTGCTAGGTACGGCAAGCACCACCGACCGACGTCGGCAATACCTAGCTTCAAACACCGAGGGTTTATCATCGCTAAGAAGCCAACAGAGCTCACGGCCTTTAGCCGCAGTCTGCCCTTGGACGGGATGAAGCCATCGTGATGGTTACAAGGCGCTTTTACAAATTCGTTCTGTTGCTGCCGACCTCTTCAAGGTTTCAGGACACCAGAACGACTTACTCGAAGGCGGAAGCATGGCGCTGCGAGTGCTGTCGTTTCTTGGAATAGTGACGTCGACACCTCGGCCTGCTAACAGGACATCAGCGCTGGTTTAACATGCCCCTCTGACGAGGCTGTTTCTTAACAAAATTACACCCGAAATATTTGTTTTCTCAGCCTTCCGGGGGTTCTTCCAGACCTCTCGAGAGGAGACAAGGTAGATGCCGGGCGTTCTGAAAAGCCCCGTCTTGGAAGGATCGATGCGGTTCAAAGGAATATAAAAAGGACGCAAAGGGCGAGAGTTTGGGCATGCCTCGATGCCTTCTCAGCTTCCCCAGGAACCTCTTCCTCCCAATTCCAAGTCTCCAACCCCTTGTCCACCTTAGCAATCATCAATTGTCACTCGCGGCGATGAAGCTGTCCAACCGCTTTCTCGTCAAGCCCGCCCTCTTCACGTTGGCCGTTTCTGGCTCCGCTCCTTTCCTTCTTACGGCCAACTCGAACGGCGCCAAGGAGTTGAGCATCGAGCGCCAGTACGACAAGCTCACCGGCGACTTGTCTATTGCAGTCTGGGACAAGGATCGAACAACCCTTTAAGGTCACTCCTGCTCCACCGTCCTCGACACCTTCCCAGACAACCCCATCTCTTTTGACGTTGACCAAAACGGCAGGGGTAACCTTAGTATTTGTTCGTCCAGCTTTCTGGTCCACGAGGACGTCAACCTTGCGGGAGTCCTGTCTTGCAGTCGCATGCACAGTCCCACCAAGTCGTGGGGTGTCTGCGCCATTCCATGTGTCCCCGACGCTCCCGCTGTCCCAAGTGAGCAAGCGAGGGCTGGCTGCGTGCTTCCCTACCGCCCCGCATCAGCTTGGCCAGGTTCTCGCGGGCCTTAAGAGCGGTCCATCCTAGGCGGGACCAGCTGATTATAACGCCAGCGCTCACATCGAGTCGGCCCCGCTGAAGAAGCGCCAAGGCGCATGTGGCATCTGGAGCCAGGTCACATACCGTGTCGGTGATGGAGACCCCCACCAAAATCCCATGAATGTGCAGCTAAGCGTACGAAGACACCGGTTTGCAGTTTGCCAAGAAGGGCGTGGCCAGCTGACCTGAACACAGTTCCCTATGAAATGCGGACAGGGTATATGCCGGGCCGGCAACTCGAAATCGTCGTCCTATTCTGTTTCGTGGAGCGCCGGTGCCACAGCGTTCCAGTGGCTCAGCGCTGGCTTCGCGGTGGAGCAATCCGTCGAGACCGGGAATAACTACGAGTGTGAAGGTGAGCACGGAGAGACCATTTCCGTGTGGAAAAACCAGGCCCAGACCGCATATACCGTGCAAAACGGGATTTACAACACATGCTCTGGTACCTCTGATAGTGGCAACAAGTATGTGATGTGGTCGCCGAACTCTGGTGGGAGAGGCTCATACTACTATTGTGTCCACGGTGAGCAGTATTGCCGTAATAAGGGCGATCGCTGGTTGGACATGGGCGGCCGAGCAGGCGGTCCTTAACCCTCTTTCTCTATTTCTGGCTGGTTCGGGATTTCTTTTTCGCTTGTTGAATAATCTGCTTTAAAGATGGTGTTGGAAAAGGATGTTCAATTTGCTTGTGGTCACCGAGTTGGAATCAATCTCTTATTCGACAAATGTACGAAAACTGTCTTGGCTATTATAGCTAGAATCTGTTTATGAGTAGTTGGTACTTTCGTCAATCGGTGATGAACGTCTATGATCTCTCCTATGACGCCAGATGTGATTTTACCAGCCCAAAACACTAACATGTATACGGCAAATTTGCACGAGATCTTATTACTATCGTTTGGCCCCTGCCAACAGTCTTACTGCAGATTTGGTACGACCGGCGTTAGAGCCACCGCGTGGCTGTTAAGATCTGGTGCCACGGGAGATAAGCGAGCGGATAATTTTCACCACAAAATGGCCATGATGTTGGTTAGAAGGCTTCAAGCTTCAGGACCTAGAGATCCCATTTTCAGATCTCCTGACCCACAAATAAGACTTCTAGGCAAAAGCAGCCGATTACAATGTGCAGAATGTTGAAGACTACAAAGCGACGATGAATATGTCGTACCGCTATGCAACACTGCTATGCAATACAGGCTGCATCGATCGGAATGATCCCCAGACCTAGCGAAATCCTCCAAAACCCATCACCGAAACACGGGCCGGTACTCCTCCATCCCTGGCTCCTCACCTCGAAACTCCCAACAATCCTTCCTCACTACCATTTTCCAAACTCCTCGGGCCTCGCCTATTCTCCTCCATCAAGCCGGCCGGCGCACGAACCGCCGGCGCAGCCATCACCTGCCTCCTCTGCTGCTTGCGCTGCCTCCGCCCCCCGCGCGTCCCGCGTCCCTCCAAAAACCTCTCCCGCTCCTCATGCTCCCCCAGCGGATCCATCTCCGCCGTCACCAAAATCTGCACCGGCTTGCGCCCCGTGATCCTCCTCGTTTCCTGGCTGTACACCCCCGACCCAGGATGCGCCCCTCCATTATTCTCACTGACCTCCTGCAGCGTCGACGCGGCCTCGCGCCACGACACCACTCCCCCCTCATTAAACTTATTATCCTCCCGGACGTGTGAGTTCACCACGTCCGCGCCACCGTATGCCTCCACCATGTCAAAGATGTACCGCTCAACCTGCTCGTCGCTCGCGTCCATAAAGAATCGCACGCCCTGCTGGTCGATCTCGTCGTTTCTAAGGGCGAATGCAAACCGCCGACACCGGAAGTGTCGGATGCGACGCTGCCGTTGCGCGGGCGTGTCGAACGCGAGCGGCACGAAGGTGTGGACTTCGTGGCGGTCGGCGCCAAGCCGGAAGTGCTTGGCGATGTATTGCGCGCAGAGGACGCGGCGCCAGGGGGCGAAGAGCGCGTCCGAGGCGGCGTTGGCATGGTCGCGGCTGAGGAGCAGGAGGCTGGCGAGGGCGGCTTGGTGCTCGGCGGAGCGGCGGGCGAGGGAGATTTGTGGGGTGTCGGTGGCGGAGGAGGGGGAGGGCGGAGCGATGATGTTTTCTTTTTCGGTGGCGAGGAAGTTGTCCCGGCTGATGGGGGGGTTGAGGGCCTCGTGCAGGTGGCGCGCGGAGTCGTTGT
>Ga0247770_1001696_pt1 | contig 15706 bp, 16 predicted proteins | sample UWRJL136409B6_FD_179943 | JGI IMG/M metagenome (GOLD analysis project Ga0247770, IMG submission 179943) | Plant litter microbial communities from Arlington Agricultural Research Station in Wisconsin, United States - UWRJ-L136-409B-6 | ecosystem: Environmental > Terrestrial > Plant litter >... | reverse complement strand
CTGAGGACTGCTATCGATGTGTTCGACCGATGCTCGGGAGAAGAAATCCGTCGATTTTTTGGTGGTGTAGATCCAAGCCGGGGGAACACCGCCTGCCGTATTCGGGTGGTCTGAGGAAGTGGGCTGCTGAGCGTTCCACGAACCTCAAGTGCGACGTTGTGGGGCTTGGGGCCTTTAGTTTAGGTCGACAGGGGCTCGAATGCTTCCAGAATGCCCCGAGTTACGAATGAAATGGCTATTTCGAGTATTGTTCTTTAGAAAAGCGGTATCAAAACAGGTCAGCAGACTGCTTGCAATTTCGATGTTTGCGTTGGAGTCACTCTTTGTCCGCCGACGATTGCCGCTGGAGCAGTGCTGATCAGTTCGGTAACTCGCCTACGTCAGGGGGGAGCTTGGGCCACAGTTCCGGGATTTCCTCGTCGGAACCCGGCTCCACTCCCATTTGCTGATCGAAGCCCCCCACTGGGCAGCTGACCACAGTCTGAGCCAAGACCGTTTGCCCCCGAGGAATCACCGATTGGGACAGCACGTTCTCACAACCTGGACGCCCCGACGTTTCGACGGCTTCAATTCTAACAATACTTTGCAGATAAATGCACGTAATAACCCCCAACTCCATCAGCGACATTATTCAAGAGAATCTGAAACCAGAACGTGCCTTTGAACATGGAAAGAAATGGCTCAACAAACGCCGCACTACTCCGAAGTACCCAATCTCATCCTACCGGACGACTGTCGCCCTCGCATATTACACGCCCCAGAAATCACCGCCGAGCCACGAAACGGCACGAGCGGCCTTGGCCGTGTAGTCTTCGCCGTGGCTGGCGGGGCTCCGCTTCATGGCCGAGGGCGGAAAGGGCTGCGTGGGAACCAGCGCGGTCCAGTCATCGTCCGAATCGTACGGGGCGCGAGAGTCACTGCCGGAGTCGACTGTGACGGGCCGATAATTGGAGCCGCCCGACCTTCCAAGGCTGCTGTTCTCATATTTAGCATCCCGAAACTGCTGGAGGGTGATGCAAGTGCATATATACTTGCTTACCTGCTTGCTGCCGCGACACTGACAGCTTTTTTGACATTAGCACTTTGTCTGGCCCTACTTCTCGTCTGCACCCCTGCTGTTTCTGTGGGTGTTTTCTTCGGTGGTGCAGTTGGGTTTACCTTCGTTGATTTTTTAGCCCCCGTCGGCTTTGTTGCTTTACTTCCTGTCTTCTTCGTTGCTGCTTTGGCCCCTGTCTCCTTCGTCTCGACTACTGGGTTCTTTTTCGGCCTCTTCGGCGGCGGCGGGCTCTCGTCATCATCTCGCGTAACTGCCTTACCCTTACGCTTGGTGGGCGGTGGAACTGCCTTATCGTTACGCTTCGTGGACCGTGGCGGAGGAGGGGGAGGGCTTGGTGATACTTCTATCACCTCGCTCTCTTGGCTCTCCTCGTGCTCTTGGTTCTCTTCACTCTCCTGGGCCCCCTCGCTCTGTTCGTAAGTTCGGAAATCCTCCTCCCCACTCCACCCGTCGTCGAGGTCCATTTCAGCCTCGTACGATTCCCACAGGTCAATCGGGCCGAGCGCATCTGTACTCGGCTTTTTATAGCAAGTGTTGATGTGCGCCTTAGCATTTGTGAGGTTGTCCGACATAGTCTTCCCGTCCCACGGGCAGAACTTGAACTCCTCGTGCCCATAGGGCTTGCAGAACGCCCTGTGCTTGTGCTGGTAGGGACGGGAGAAAATGCCAAGTGGCAGAGCGCAATTGCTACAGAAGGGGCCATCCTTGGAGAGGTCGTCCGTCTCCTGCTCGTGGTCGTGCTTGTCTCCGGGTGGGAGTTTGTCGCCACAGTCTTCGCACGCTGTCCAGCGGGCGAAGCTGCCTAGCTTGGGGATCTCCGGGTAGCACACCGAGTCGTGCTGGTTGCGGTCGAAATCCGCGTTGAGAACGCTGTGGTCGCGTCCGCAACGGGAACAGAACTTCCAGGCAGATTCTCTGGATGCGTCCACGCGCGACTCAGGTATCACGTCTGGTTTGGTATCTCGGTCCTTCTTGGACGTCTGCACGTCACTGAAGTAGGAGGCATGCTTCTGGACAAAGTGCCTGTAGCGGTCCTCGGGAGTCCACCACGCGAAGAGCGGATCGTCGCAGAAGTTGCACCCTATACTGATATGGACATCGCGGAGGTGCTGCTGCATCGCTTCGGGCTTGTTGCTCGAGTATAAGAAGGTGCACTCGTCGTACGGGCAAGTTTTGGTGCGCAGGATATTTACGTTGCGGATCTCATAGTGCTCTTTTTGTAGCTGCCGAACGTCTGATGGCGTGTATACCCCGATAGACACCTTGGGCATGCTGCTGCCCCTGACACTGAGGATTTTTTCCAAGGGTGGCGCGTTGACGGGGATGTTCTGAGAGTCGTGGACGCTGAGAGGGTGGGCGTAGGACCGTTCGCGCAGGCGGATGGCCTTCTCCATGGGTGTGAGCTTCACGGGACGCACTGGGGGGGCGTCTGGAAGTTCTTCGGCATCTCCGAAGACATCTTTGCCATGCTCTGCTTGAACGGCAGCCTCATTATCGTCTTGACCGCCCATCTCTTGGTCTTCTTGGTCCAGGCCATCTTCTGGGTCGTCAAAGACTTGATCGTCGAAGCTATCATCAAACTGGCCAGAGGATGCACCTTTGGGACGACCGGTCTGGGCGTCGTTAGCTACAAGCTCATCAATCTCGGCCCGCCGCTCTGCAGTCAGATGAGAGGTTTCACGGGCTGCGCCTTTCTTGGGTGGGCCTCCAGCTGGTTTGGTCGAACTATTCTTGGTCGGCCTCGCCTTAGTCGGTGAATCTGTGGCCGGAGGAGTGGGGAGCTCTTTGTCTCTTGATGTGACGGGTCCTCTGCCTTTTGGTGTGACGGGTCCTCTGCCCCCTGACATCTCCGGTGGTGTCTTTCGGGGCGCTGTGGCAGGCTTGGTCGTTTTTGGTGGAGGTTTGGGCGCCTTGAGCTTCCTAGGCACCTCGCGCGGGACCGTCTCCTGTTTTTCCGATGGCTGGATTGTCTTGAACCCAAGACCCCCCTCCGCGTCCTCCCACTGGAAGTCCTTGTGGCGCGGGAAACGTGGCCATTCGGATTCCTTCTTCCCGGGGTAAAGATACATCTTCTTAGTCGCATAGACGTCGCGGTGGCCCCAGATTGGTCTTTTTTGACTCTCAGGTGGCCACTCTTTAACCGCCTGGACGATGATCTGGGGCATGACGATGTACTTTCGCATCGCCCACCATTGCGACTCATTGGTATCATGTCTGATGACAAACGTTGGCTTGGCTTCCATCGAGACTTCCTCCGCCGAAGTCTGTCTAACAAGGATGAACTTTTTCTTGAAATTACCCTTCGATGCCTTCGGCTTAGTTATGCTGCGCACGAGATCGCGGAAGCCATCAAGGGTGGTCGAGCTAGGGTCCCACTCAATCCCCTCTTCGGGACTCCCCTTATCTCTGTGGAGGAGATATTTCCCGAAGACAGGCCGCAGCGCGAGAAAGATTGGGAATTCCATAAAGCCTAAGTGCTTGTCCTTCAGCGCAGCCTCTGTTTTCTTCAGGCACATCATAAGCTCTGTAATCGATTGCTTTCTCTTATTGTCAGAGCCAGATAGCGAGAGCACAGTGTCGGGTGCTGCCAAGTTTGGGTCATCGCACTCCAAGAGGAATTTCTCTCCGACATAAATCTCGATACCCGCCAGATTCGCAATGGCTTCCGCTGTACTCTCCTGTCCCGTCTCGGTTGGGGGAAACCCGCTGGCAATGGCGTTCTCGATGATGTTGACGATGCGCTTCTTTACGACCGCGGAACTTATCTCGTTGTGCAGCAGATAATGCGGGTACTTTTCACCATCATATGACCTGGGGTCGTATCCGGGGACGAAGATGTGGAAGCGGTCGCTGGCCAGCCCGAATACTTTGCCTTTGGGCCCTACGTGAGTTGTGGCGGAGAGTGTGACTGTTCTGGCCTCGACATCGCCGGCGGAGTTCTTCTTCCACCTCTCAAACAACTCGCTCCAGTCGGCGAAACATAATCCGCCGTAAGAGCCGATTTTCTTCCGATCCTGCTCCGGACGCTGGATGTCAATGAAGGCGTCAGGAATGGCTGGTCGACCGGGTCGGTTCTTAATACGTCCCGGAGCGAGCAGACGAATCGCCCGCTGCACCATGATGCCGTAGTAGTTGGTGAACCATAACTTTGGCTTCTTTTCGGGAATGCGGAGGTAGGCCACGTCCGCGCGGTTCAAATCAGGAGCATCAGCCCACTCCAACCTCAGCAGAAGGTGGTTATTACCCTCAGGCTCGATGGCTCCGGTGTTCGGGGGTTTCTCGTTCACCTCAGAACTTGCGTTGGTAATGAAGACGGCCTTGTAGTAAGGCCAGGCGTCCTCGTCTTTGTCGCCGTGGTTATACGGACACTCTGCCCATATAGTTTCGCGCAGCCACTCCAGGCCCTTCTTGTCGCTGCTGAAATCGCCCACGCCCGCGCAGTTGACGACAGTGCTAAGGGCTTCAGACCAACCAGGGGCCCCGGCCTTTCGCTCTCTGTCGACGAGATAAATCTTGTAGGCCACGCCCGTACGATTATCCAAACCCAGCAGGCGGTCCACGGCGTCAACGAAGCCAAACACCGAGTTGATGGGAAACCAAACGATGCCCTGCCAGCCATACAGCGGGATCCAGGTCCCGTCCCCGGGGAAAGATGTGTTCATCTCGGCGTTGACATCAATGCCGGTCTGATCCAGGACGCTCCGCAGAGTCACTCCGAGGTCTGGCGTCGCGTCCGGGAGCCCATGCGTGGGGTTAAACCTATACTCATAGCTTGGGTCCTTGGGGTCATCGCCATCGTCGCTATCGTTGCCCATAACTATAAAGTTAGACTGTCTCCTGCCGGCTCCACCGCGCAAGCTAACAGAGCGGGCACGCGGCTCTGGAGAGCCTCCGGAGATGACATCAACAGGTTTGCTGTTTCCAGAAGTGCGCAAGTTCTGGAAAGCATAAAAGGCCTCCAGCGCCGGATTCGCAGCTGCTCGGCAGTCAGTAACCAACCTCCCCCAAAGGTAGAAACAATTACAACGAGAGGAGAAACTCACATCTGCTCCCATCCCACTCAAACATCCTCGCAAAATACCCGTTCAGAAACCTCAACTCCCCCTCTCCGCTCTCCCCGTCTATTCCTGTCCATTTCCCCACATCACTCTCATCCGTCAACATCCCCTGCTCCTGCTCACTGGCACTCTCCCCTCCCCACATCTGGTAATAGTTCAGCCTCACCGGCTCAACCGGCACCCCATAATACATCAACGTCAGCTTAAACACCAAATCCGCCCTAGCAGCCCACCCCTTAAACCTCTCGCCCTTCAATAACTCCGCATACAGCCGCGCATTCTGCTTCTGGATCGCCGCCATCGTGGCATTCCGCTCTCTATCCACAGGAACCAGCAGCTCCCTCTCGTACGGAGAGAACTCTGACTGCAGGATTGATGAGAGACTGCTGTCTTTCTTTCTGGAGGAGAGCAGACGGCGGAAGTGGTCGAGGGTGTGGGTGAATTCGGGAGAGGAAGGGAGGATGGAGGGGTCCCAGCGGTCCGGGACCGCGGCGGTGAGCTGCTTGTCGAGCTTCGCTTGGGCGATGGCATCGGTTTGAGCTTTGCGTGTGGCGAGTTTGTGGGCGTGGCGGATGGCGTCGAGTTTGGCGGTGATTGGTGAGGGGGGCGAACGGGAGGGTGAGTTACTGGCGGGGGTAACTGGAGGAACTTGGATGGGAGAGGGGCGGGATTTCTCTTTCTGACGTTCCTGAACTTGCTTGCGGATTTTGGTTCTGGCGGTTGTCGCTGTGTCGGCGGCAATGCTGGCACGGGTGTCGGTGTTGGGGCTATCGTCTGCCCGTCGCTGGGGCCATGGAATGCGCTTCCAGAGATCCATCTTTGCGCTTCGTCTCACTGGTCGGGATATGCGGTGTTGAGTTGTCGTGGCGATCAGAAAAAGCGATCACACCCCAACTCGAAGGCGAAAAGTGAAGGAGAAAGAGGTTGTTATCAGATATTTTGGTTGGCAGAAAGAAAAAGGCGAGTTTCTCCATGTTCAGTGTGGTAAGATCAACAAGCACTTTTTCAAGGAATGCAAGTCACAAAGGGGTGGTCTTGGGTGTTTGCATTCTTGTCGCTGAGGTGCATGAAAGAACGGGGGCCAATTGAACAAAGCATTGCTGCATGCGGCTGTCTGGTGGCAGCTACGGGACCAAAGAAAGGAAAGGGGGAGAAAAAAACAGAAGAGACGATTGCGGGGTGTGCCGGAAGGGGTAATGCCATTTTGACAAAGGGGACTGCGAGTAGGATGGGCTCGCAGCCTAGTTTTGGCATGTTCAATGAGGGTGGCATTTGAAGGTTGAAGTTGGGTTCGCACACCACAAGCTTTGTTCGGACAGTGATGTCTGGGAAATCAGGTGTCTGGAGTCTTCCGTTTGGTGAGTACCGTGGTCATTTGAACATTTGGACGTCTATGCTTGGAAGTTGGTCGATACCGCGATGAGTTGAAACTGGGCGGTTTGTCGATTCTGCATGAAGCTCCCACATCAAGAGAAGTTGCACGGGGAGAGGATTATGGTTGGGCCTAGGTAGCTAAACACTTCTCCGAGCTTCCAGTTGGCGACGGCGCAATGTCATCCCTCCAGGTCTTTAGGCAAGAACTACACCTGACCCGACATGCTAAGAAGCTGCCGCACCTTCCTGGGGTGTCAACCTCAATCCCGAACAACACCTGCCTCCTCAGCCTACGTGATGAAATGGCGGTTTAAAGAGTTCAACAAAAATGGGAGTGAAAGAAGCAAAAAAGCATAAGTTGGGGTCCCCCCGTGCCAGGAATTGAATTCCTGACCCGAAGAGACCTTATGAAAAAGTAGGGGTTTTTCTGGGCTGGCTATGGTGTGTTAGGAGCGAAACACACCACTGCTTGACCAAACGCCTTTTGGTAAGTCCAACTTGACACAGGACCTCTGATTTTGCGGTTCATATAGGCGCGTGTGAGCTGCTATCCGATGTTCACCACTGATGCCAGCTGGCGGACTCGAGAATACAAACGTCCAGGTCTTGGGTAACTTGGTCAAGTTTCTACAGGCATTCAGATGTAGGCTACAGATAGGTACCTCAAACAGCAATGGATCTGGCACTCCTTCACCTTGAACCTGCCGTTGACAATGATCTGAAGCACATAGCTTTCTGGCGATATTCATGAATCTTTTGAATGAATCGGAAAGCACAACGTGACGTCCTTCCCTACCATGCCCCAGCATCTCCATAAACGATGCGAGGTTCGATTCGAAGTTCTCTACGTGCACCTGCTTGTGAATGGTACGTATCTTAAGCTTGTGGACGGTAAGAGGCACCAATCAATTTTTGATAAGCCACTAGATAAGGTAGGTGCTTAGATAACTGAAGGAGCTCGCGTGAAGAAATGCGGTTCTGTTCCCTCTACCCAGCACAGATTAGCCCGGAGATTTAGGCGGGCACATGAGGGAGCGCGCCGTGTGGCACAGCACAGCACCCCAGTACGGATAATAACCTCACGTCTGATCTGCAAGGCCGTGTCTTTTTTTTACCCCCAGTTCTCTCTCCATCCTCAACCTCACACCAACCTTACAACCACAGCAACCACCTCCCGAGAGAAAAACCCCCAAGAAAAGATGCCCAAACCTCTCCCACCCACCCTCACCTCCCGCAACGCCCTCCTCCATGACGTCCCCTCCCTCGCTTCCCTTCTCGTATCCTCCCCGGACGATGGGACCCTCTATCAATTCCCCAACGTGCTGGATTACCCCGAGGAGATGCACAAGCTACACATGAGCTGGCTTCGCCCAGAGATCCGCAGTCCAACCACACTCATCCGCGTGGCGGTGCTTCCTCAGGATGGAGGGGAGGATGTTGTGGTTGGGTTTAGCAGTTGGATGAAGAGGGAGATGGATCCGGAGGCGGAAGGGAGCACGCAGGTTGTTGAGATCGGGAGGGTGAACTGGGCGGACTCGGATGGTATGTATTCGGATACAAATTTCGTTACTTTCTGTTTGAATTGTGCTGACAAAGATATGCTAGAAACTCGGGAATCAAACGACGGAAACATCGCTGATGACAGCCAGCCAGACCTGGTACCTGGTTCAGGCCCCTCCAAGGCGCTCGAGCCCAACCCAATCCACAGCAAAGCCATCAGACGCGTCAGAAAGCGAGCACCACCATCCCCAGCTGAGTCGACCCCGGGCTATGAGCTCAACGGACTTGCCATCCGCGCCGAGTATCAAGGCTATGGGATAGGCAGCCTTCTTGTCCGCTGGGGTCTTGACAGGGCGTCTGAGGAAGGTCTGCCCGTGTTTGCCACCGGTGAGGCGCAGGGTGTGAACTTTTACGAGAAGGCCATGAGATTTCAAAAGTTGCTTGGGAGCGAATACTGGCTCGACAAGGACGGGCGAGATATCAGTGCCAGTGATGTTCAGGGTGGAAATGATGGTTGGACGAAGGCCAACGGTGGACTATCAGGGGCCGAGATGATCTGGTGTCCGAAGGGATACAAGCTCAACATTAGGGGGATTGAATACGAAGCATGAAAATGGGTATCTAGATGGGTATCTGCAAAGAAAAACTAGGGCCCTAAACTCAAACTGCTTCTGTTCGACTCCATGTCTGACATCATCTCGATATCATCAAACTTCTCGTTGCTCGTTGCGCCAAACAGGCTCTTGAGGTACTTTCTCTTATATCCGTACTCCCATGAAGCGTAGGCTACCAACGCAAAAACGGTGACGGGGATCGCAAGCACGATGTACCACAGCCACCCGGAATCTCCGAATGTCCCGCCGTTGGGAATGTTAGGGTTATCAGGGGTGTCAGGCTTGTCAGGCCCGTCTAGTGCTTTCTCAATCTGGGGGACCGCGAGCATCGTCTAGGGGGAACATTAGCATACAGTTCTACCAGTGACATCGAAGCCAAGATAACATACCGCGATGAAGGTCCCCGGCAGGAAAACCATAGTGAGAACAGCGATTGCTTTCATGGTCTTACCATCACCAATCGCGATCTCGGTATCTTTCCTCGAGAGCTGTGTGGTTTCCATTTGATACGCAAGAGACGCTCCTTGCAGCACCATATCACACCGTCCAATACGGTGGTCATACCGTGAGACCTGCTGTTCCAGATACATAGCCATATCCTTGTCAGTAACAACTGTCAGTTGATCTCTGAGCAGTTTGAGCTGGTCGCGCCATGCAACCAGCCCATCAGTCCGTAGGTGATGCACGACGAAGTATAGGTTAACTGTCTGATTCAGCTTTCGGCGCGCCGATGGCGCCTCGGTCACAGGCTCCTGCGAAACTTCGTGGAGGACGGTTTGCATCTCACGGACCGTTTTCCGGACCTGATGAAAGCGCCTTTCCTTCTCTACCTCGAGAAAGCTGACGACCAGCCGCGAGGGCGCCGAGGGGAAATGATTAAGCCTCTTCAGATTGGCTTTAAAGTCAGAGAGATCTGTCTCATCATACCCTGAGATCAAAGCATTTGTGCGGGCTCCGATTGTGACAGTAGTTCCGTTTATCTGTGTCTGAACTGAGGGAAAGTGTGTTACCGCGATGGCCGACTGTCTTCTCATGGCGTTAGATGTCCGGAGCAGGTAAACTAAGTCAACTATTAGCTACGACAAACATTTTGAAGAGAAATCCTAAGGGACAAAGTTACCCTGACAGGGACGATCCTGGATGGTAGAATCTATTCTGAGTGCACACGGGCTGCCTTCCTCAAGCAGGGAAATGTACATCTGGTGTATGCAGAGACGTTGAGCAATAAGAAGGAAACAGTCGCCTTGGACGGCGCTATATCTGAGAGCCGTCGGCCCATCCTCAAGCCTGTCAAGACCGGTATTTTTAACCAGTGATGACACTCTGTGAGATGTTAGCCAATAACTCCTTTGCGAATATCCACAAATCTGGAACGTACACAATGGCGAGACGGTCCTCGTCAAGTGAACCATCGGCCGGCACCGAGGTAGGGTCCAAAAGCTGTTATCATCGTTTAGTCAGAATATTTGGTATGCCGCACGGTGTGATATTCGTCTTTTACCTTGTGAGAATCTAGCCATGTTTCCCACTGACTAGAATCCTCAGCGCTGGCTTCAACACTTGTAAGCCAGTCCTGAGGCGGTGGCGCTTGCTGTTGTTGCTGCTGACGTTGGTGAACATATGCTTCCTAAACATTGCCGTCGTCAGCTCATCGCCCTCTCTCACACTAAACGCACTTCATCAGCATAACATACCCATCGTTTGGATCTCGAGTCTATCCTCCAGCACTGTCCAGTCCAGTGCCTTCTCTTCTCGCTTAGAGTACGGGGCTGCCAAACCGGAAACTTGATATTCCTCAAGTCTCCAGCTTGGATCTCATGCCCGTTGAACAATGCATCCATCTCACAGTAAGTGTCGTGCGGGGGTCAAGTTGCATGGGTGAAACCGATCGGGACAGTCCGGCGAGGTGCGGAGACAACAGGAGCGCAGGCTTCTCAAAAATTCAGGATTTGGCGATTGCGGCTCTGCACCAAAAAGAAAAGGGGGCCTTAAATGAGACGAGCGTTGGGCAAAGAAACGTGTAGATTCACGCATCGTCGGGCGTGAATCAGGTGGTGACTCGCACGAGAGCTGTCGGAGGCAGCCGGCCATGCAGCCTGATGCCCCCTATAATGCTGCGCGTGGTTGGACTCCCCAGAAATGACATCAAATGAAAAGCCCAGCCTATCGCTCGCCCTGTTTGACGAGGCGCAGCGGGGTGTCCGAGACAGTCACTCACTGCGGCCACTGAGGCCGCTCCTTCCCACCTGTAACACCGCTTTACCCCATCCGGCCACAAGGCTCTGGGACAGGCACCAAGACCCCCCTTCCCCTCGAGCCTCAGATCGATAACTTCCATGCAGTCACTGCATTAGCTCCATGCCCGTCCTCTCCGACCCAGCCAAGGCTTTATCGCGATGGCACGCATACAGGCAGCGATCGCTCTCCCAGGCCGACAAGGCTCTGGACAACCCGTACCCTTTTCAGGCAAAAAGGCAGTGAACTCCCCGTTCCACAACATCCACTCTGTCCAACTGCCGACGCCCCGTCCTCACTTCGCCGGGTGCCCGGCACGGGAAACCTCGCGAGGCTCCGGCGCCGCCTCCGTCGCACGCGACCCCTCGACTCCCAATCATCACTCACCACACGCATGCAAGCTGCGGATTGCTGCATTCCCTCTGTTTGTTTCTGACTCCCGCCCGCATGGAGAGAAGAGGACTCGGACAACTTGGAGCCGGACACTTGTCACAGCTGCCCCCGATGGCGCACAGCACCGTAACAAGGGCGACAGCACCGTACGCCTGGCCTCGCCCGTCCCAACACCAACTCAGACGGACTCGAATCCCCCAGTCTGAACTTAAGACACGATGTTTTCCGGCCCCTCGTGCTCCATTCTTTGCCACCCCCTGACAGACTGACTGCCGATGCCCCCAGCACTACTTACCTACCTGACCAAAAATACCATACCTACACACACACACAAACCGTCCATCCCACGTGAAACTCGATCATGAGTCTGGTCTACTCCTACGTCATCCCTTATACCGCCGACTCCAACTTTGATGAAATATCCGTCTTCGATGCCCTCGAGGAGTACCTTACTACCAAGTACATGATCAGATTTGACATCTCGGTGAGCCCCTTCTATTTTGCTTGCATCTTTTGTTGTTGGTGATACCTTGCTAACCGAGCCCGCCGACAGATTCCCAGGAACAGGGCCCCGCTCCTCAAAACAGACCTGCCTCTGTCTCCTGTAAGAACTTCCTACAGCGTAAATACCTGCAGTGACATCCCTCACTAACAGTACCTGTTAACAGGAGATGGTCAGAAGAGTGGAGAGGCTGGTCAACAAAGCGGGCAGGCGAAGCAGCCGCCGGTGATGCGTTAAAGGGGTAATAAACGGAAGATTGGAGATTGTTTTTCAAGCGCCTGAGCGTCGGGTATGTTAGCCTCATCAGAACGTGGCTATTGTGGCCATATTCTCAGAGGCGTCATATATTTGCATGGAGTTATGCTTAGCCAAAACAAATCCAAACAGCCCAAACCGACAGAGATCATGGGCCCGAAACATGCACATACAATGCTCACATCCCCAAAACACCCCAAACGCCATGCTATGCATACTATCCCCTGCTATTTTTCCACCACAACCCTCCCCGGCTTTGTCAAGCCGGCCTCCTTTGGCTCGAGACCACTTTGCACCTTCTTGCTGATTTGCTGCAGCTGGTGAAGCGTGTACTGATGTTCCAGAGTTGGCCGCTTCCAGTGCGAGCTCTCGAATGGGATAACATGGGCTTTTGAGGGCTTGAAGTAGTCGTCACCCCTTGTTACCATCTCCGAGAGTATCTTAGCAGCCTGTTTGCTGGTTAACCTGTCGGCGGCCGCTTGGGGCTCATCGCTGTACTTGACGCGCTTCTGCTTTTGGTTTGTGTCTCGCATCACCAGCATGTAGTTGACGGCGATGTGGCAAAGCTCACGGACAAAGCCGGAGCTTTTTTTGTGCTTGGAGAGGTATGTGGCTTGCTGCAGTGAGTTAGCGGGCTGTATCCTCTGTAGCATCATGTGTCAAGGTACCCACCTTCAAAACTCGTTGGTTGACTTCCACAGTCGTGTGGGGAGAGCGCCCTTGTGAACTACCACCAGTCGTGAAGGTAGCGAAGCGACACATATTCCCCCTGAGAACCGTCGTGAGACGCTCGTCTGCGAACTTCTCGTATCCTTCAGGGCCATCCAGGAGCCAAGTCGCGAAGTCAATAAAGAGACATCCAAAATGCCAAACGTCGGTAGCCGGCGAATGTGTCAACAAAAAGTCCGTCTCTGGGGCAGCGTAATCCAAAAAGGCGCCCGGAACATGCTGGTTTCCTACACTTAGGGTTGAGTGAAAGCTGCTCAAACCGAAGTCGCTGAGCTGAATGACCCCGAGCCTTTCGTCAACTGTGCCCTTGGGGTTATTATCCGTCTCAGGGTTCCAGTTCTCGTAATGCAACAGATTGTCGGGCTTTATGTCGCGATGCAAGCCATGTGTTTTGTCGTTTGTATCTTTATCGCTCCTTGGGAACTCATGGAGCTTCCAGAGTGCATCAGTCAGACCATAACACTGTCGAGATACCCACCTGGCCAAGTCTAGATAGCTCACTCCCCGGGTGGGATAATTCGACCACCACTCTCTACTTGTCCACAGATTCTCGACATTTCTGTCGGCAGCCTCCATAACAAGGTGGTAGTCGGATCGCTCTTGTACCGAGATAGAGCTTGAGACCTCGATCGTTGCGAGGAGCTTTGCTATATGCGGTGATGCTATTGCCGACGCCAAGCGCCCCATGACATACACTTCATTCAGGTAGGCCTCGCATTGCTCTGCTGTGCCCTTATTGTCGTTTTTTAGTGTTTTCACCGCAATCGGGTTCTTGTTCAAAGCACGAGTGAAGCGTGGGAGATCTTGCTGATCCTCGTGCAGCCCGAAGAAGCGAACATCCGCAAAGCCGCCGGCGATATCAGGCCTATCAACTCGTTTAAACGGCAAAACCTCTTCGGTAGACCGCAACTTATATCGGATACGTTTGAAGTAGGTGACGCGACTGACTCCATCCACCGGAATAGTTCTTGCCTCTTCGCTGGGCTCGGGCTGTCTCTGAGCAGCGACGAATGTTGGCCATAACTGCCACCGTTTGGACTTGAAGTCTTTGATGTCTCTGGAGCGCCAGCCGTTAAAGAGAACTGCGAAATGCCTGGATGTCGGCTTCAGCTCTTCAAACTCAATCCCCAACAACGCCCCGTCATTCAACTCAGCATTGACGAAAGCAAAGATCATATGTTCCCGCCCAATCAGGATGAGGGTCGCAAAAGTGCGTCGAAACTGCCCGTTAACCCCTACGAAGCCGTTGAGAGTATGTAGAGGGGGCGCGATTTTGTTGGCAAGGGCAGCCAGACCGTCTTCTGTAAGCCGTGTGTCATCTTGAGGGTTGAGATGGCGAAGCAGCCGCAAGACAGTTTGTGTGCTTAAAACCTGGTGTAATACCATCCAAGGTAGGAAGTACTGTTCGGCCTTATAAAAAAAGCTGGATAACTTAGGCTCCAAATCATCCTGGACTTTCTCGATAAGGTCCGCATTGGAGATTGTGTCGTAGGATGTCGGCTGGATCGTGTGGGCGACACGCGCGATGTGCTGGCTTTCAAGGTCTGGTCCCCGGTCGCTACGAATGGAAAATTCGGACGCGAGCCGGAGCTGATCTCCAAGGCCATAGTCATTCGTGTAACCCTTATGATCATCAAGACCGGGAATCCCAAGATGGCGGTTCGGGCTTTTTTGGCGGTTGTTGTAACTTCTGATAGAGGGCGAGGTGTTGCCGCCTGGCATCACCGCGAGGTCGGCCTCCAACCCCTGATTGGACTGGGGCGTTGCCCCTGGCTTGCTGAACTGTTCTCCCGCATTGCTTGTAATGTCCTGACCGCCCGCGGATGCGATTGGGTCTTCGGTAAGGCGGCGGATGTTTATTGTGGGTGTTGTTTTATGGACGAGCGGTTCGCTTCCATCATCAACATCCGTGCCCGCGAAAGGTTCAACATCTCTGCTGGGTTGTGTGGAACGCGATGACCGCTGTCGCGGTTGCGGCGAGCTGCGATGCGGCGCGGGCCTTGTGGAGCCTCGTGCCCCTGAACTGCGGGGGAGGGGCCCCAGAGATTTGGACGATGATCCGCTGTTCGTACGCTGCTGCTTTCTGGGCCGTGCTTCACTCATTTTTTCCGGATTGAAGGTCTTCGAAACAAATGAACTACAACGAGAGTTGGATTGAAAGAATCCGAACGAAAGGACTCCCGGAAAGCGCTGTGTGAGCGCTTCGAGGGGTTTCAGATCTTAAAGGCAGGAGCAATCCGGGTCTGCCGCCCGCCCCGCCATCCATCACGGTGTGGGCCACCCGGTCAGCTGTGAGCCCCTGCTCCAATCTGGGGAGTCTGACCTTGGAAACTCATCCTCAGCCACCCCCAGGGCTTCTTTTACCCATTCATACCAGGCTTTGGATGGAAATTCAGCATTGGAGGCCGCCACTGGAACGAAAATCGAGATCACGCAAACATCGCATTAGTCAGTACATGAACCAGTTCGTCACTTTGCATTACGTTTCTCAATAACATGAGGGTATAGTCTGACCATCATCGCCAGGAACCCAGCATCCGAGTGAATGGCGAATGCCCGACCTACAAACCGCCCCGAGCCCGTCCTCCCGTCAAGATTTCCGGGCCTGTAGCCCGGCGCCTCCGCTTCGGCCTGCTCGTACAAACGCTAGAAAACAATAACTCCATCCCCCATTCCCAGCTTGGCCTCCAAGTATCGCGCCAAAGCCCAAACGCCCAAACAGCCGCAGTACGCTCAAAGCCTGCACTTCTTTAATATCTCCCCAGCACTCAACGGCGAAGGAGTTGAGATCTGAAGGTTGCCGCGTCTCTGCTGCGTCCAGTTAGCATCGCCACCCCACCAACACCCAGAGCCTCGCCAACTCACCACCACGCTAAATTTCGTGTCGTCGCCAAACATGCTCTCCAGGAAGCTCCACAGCACCCACTCATTAACTGTGCGCATCGGCACAGATGTATCGTAGCGCTCTTGCTTCTCCGGTTCCACAACC
>Ga0247770_1001695_pt1 | contig 15707 bp, 9 predicted proteins | sample UWRJL136409B6_FD_179943 | JGI IMG/M metagenome (GOLD analysis project Ga0247770, IMG submission 179943) | Plant litter microbial communities from Arlington Agricultural Research Station in Wisconsin, United States - UWRJ-L136-409B-6 | ecosystem: Environmental > Terrestrial > Plant litter >... | reverse complement strand
TTCTTGGCTGTGCAGATCCACGGATGCAGCCGCGGAGCGGCTGCGTGGATCCAGCCACACTGTTCCAACCATACTGGCCGGGTTAGGGTTGTAAAAACCTAACATAATCCTAAGAGACTAACTTAGCACAGACCAAGTCTGTTACTTCCACTTACTCTTAAAAGGTTAAGACCTTAGCCTTACGAGAAAACACCTTCATTACCTTCACTTTAATAACACGTTATTAAGTTTTAACACATTTTAACTTTGTAAGGAAGTTACAGTACTTAACTATTACCTGATCGTATAAGGTGTTTAACTCTTTTTTCTTATTTATTAAACCATTAATAAACTTATTAAAGTAGCTAAACACGTTATATAAAGAAAGCATACTAATAAACTAACATTTACCGTAATTATTAGATTACGCTGTAACTTAACACAGTAAGGACTTAGTTTAGCAACAGGTATAGGGAGACATCTGCGAACTAAAGGCGTTAAGGGATTCTGCAAGATAAATATAACAGTCGTAAGAAGCCTTTTCCTATTTTCTTTATCTTTTACACTTTTTAATACAGTTAGAAGATATAACAAAGGTAGAGAAGGAAAGAAACTAACTTTATAATTCTTTATAGAAAAAGAATGTTAAAGAGGGGGAATCGTGTAATAACCCTACAGGCTGTCACTTAAGCTGGGGCGGCCTAACGAATCCCCCGCAAAAGAAACAGTGCGAAAGGACAGCGTATACCGTCCAGGCACATTAGGCCAGGGGTGTAAAGACCTAAAGCCCTTACAACTAGTAAGAAAGTGCTTAATAGTCTATAAGGACTAACAACACTAAGTACCGTTTAGTTAACTACTTAGCCATAACTGCGTAGTGTACTATTAAGCACGACGAGCTAAGTAAGGTATAAAGTACCTCCTAGTTAGTTAGTATAAATAGCTATAGTTATATCCATAACCACTGTAAGGGACTTTAGTTCCTTACGCTAATATTTAATTGTTCATTTATATCCTACTGTTCAGACTCACCTCTGTGCATTATAACGACAACAACCTACAGTGACATTAAACCCCCCCGTCTAAGAGTGCTAGCTCAACAAGCTGTCTTCGGAACACCCCTTACCTGTTAGCGTCCTGCTATACGTTCTGTCTTAACTTGCGCCAGTCCTCTCGAGGCCTGTGTCGGGTGCAGGTCGTAATACCTCATCTTTAGATTAGCGTTAGAAAAGTGAGGAAGGGTGAACTGTTATTGCTTGCCGATTGTAATTGAAGAGGCGCTGCGTATCCTCTAGCGAACAATCTCAATGGCATCTGTTAGACGGGCATCCCCCCCACCAGGGTTAGGGTTATATATGAGCAGAAAATTTCCACGCTCCCAGTGTATACGCACTATTCCCCACAATTGTAATTATGTTACCACTAACAACCTCTCAACTTCACCCAAGTTACCTAACACCTATAACGGTTCGTCACATCACCCCAGTATGGTTCCAGTAGCTAATAATATAGCCAGTCTATGCCTTAAAGCCTTTTGAAGCACAAGATTCCCGTTTGCTGTTAAGCAGTCGCCGAGTTCCGTAACTGCAGCAATAGCAGCTAATACAGGCACCCCTACTATCCCCGATAACGACAGCAATAACGAGCCGTATTACTATAGCGATATTAGCGAAGTTTACGTAACTAAGGAGCCTTTAAGTCACTAATCTAAGCCTTACTTTTAGCGTGAGGGCTTAGTTCAGCCTTTATATAAAGCTTTAAGCGTTACGAAAAGTCTTATACTGATTGATCTGCACGTCAATATATCCTTAGAACTGCTACAGTTTAATTCCAGCTTTAATAACGACTCTAATAACGACTCTACACATAGTTAAGGTAACGATTTAAGTGATAGTTACTTTACTGATAAGGACTAAGCTATCCTTAACCCTTTAAAGATAATTACAGTAAGTATAATTAAAGGTTTATAAACTGCTGTAAACACTTAAGTAAAAGATAAGAGCTTTACTGTTATTAGAAAGCACGGCTAAATAAAGAAGAACGGCTCTTATACTTAATACACTTTAGAATATAAATGGTTTAACCAGTTAAAAAAGTCTAAAAGCGCTAGATTATATACTTTAAACTCTTAAAAATATAGCTGCACTTAGATAGCTAATACTGTTTAGTTAATTAGTAGATAGTTATTTTAAATTTATAAAGACTTAATTTATTAAACTTATAATTATAATCTCTCTTTTAAGCTTACAGCTTATCTTTAACACTGTAAGGTCTTTAAGGAGATCCTTTAAGTTATTACCGATACTTTTATTTACCTTAATATCTATATAAAAGATGTAAGTAACCTTATTACCTATTAGTTCTTAAAAGGCACTTTTATTAACTTAGATATTTATAATATTAGGTTATTACTTAATTAGTAAAGGTTACATAGTTACTTAAGTACAGTAATAGTTATTAAGGACTTTAATAAGCTTAAGATATTATACGTTACTAAATAATAAGATAAGAAGAAAGAGGACTTTATTAATATTATCTTTATATATCCTCTCCTTTTCTCTTTAACAGTATTATTATAAGAGGTTATATATGTAAATATAACATATAATATAAATATTTTCAGCTATCCTCTATTTTAGGTTATAGTATTAATAAGCTGTAATATTACGTTTACGTTTATCTTTAACCTTATTAATAATAAGAAAAAGGAGGTGTTTAACTTCCTTTTTAATAATATAAAGTAACTTTAAGTAAAGATAAATATTCTTAAGCTTTTAATATTTATAACAGATTATTATATAAAGATAAAGTTATTAATTACCATGACGTTTCTTAAAGCCTAGTAATAGCTTTATATCTTTTATATTATTATAAATATACTTTATAACGTTAAAAAGAAGTGAAGGAAGCATTTTAAAGCTTATATTAAGGTTAACTTTAATAATAAGGAGTTTAATAATAAAGATAAAGATATACTCTTTATATTTAAACTTAATACCTTAATTAGGGTTTAAGAGAATAAGAAAGATAATAATAAGGTTTAAAATATAAAAGTTAAATTTATAGTTATCTTTATTCCTTATAACCCTTATAACGTTAAGGTAATATTTAAGGAGATAGTTTATACTGAGAGTGAAGATCTGTTTTTTAAAGCTTAGGTTACCTTAAAAGTAAATTTCTTGGACTAACTTATAATCTTCTATTATATTTAGAAACAGTAATTTCCTCTCTATAAGTAATAAGCTAGCTATTATATTAAACAGTATTATCATTTTAAAGCTAAAGTTACCTTATTAACTAAGTTAACTAACCTTAACGTTAAAAGCTACTTTATTAACAGTCGCACCTTTACCTTTTACCTTATTAACACTTTTTAAGCTTAACATTACGTTAAGTAAAGAAGTAAAAGGATAAGTAAACGCTTAGATTACGTTAAGTGTAATTATACGCTTAGATTACGTTAAGTGTAATTATCTTAGTTCCTTATTAATATAAGTATTATATAAAGCTTTAGAGTTAATTAATTATAAATATTGGTATATAATAATAACGTTTACGATAAAGACTTAGCTAACTAAGCCCTTAAGCCCTTATTAGCTAAAATATATAGTATCCCTACAGTACGGAATTCCATACCGTTATACTATCTACATTTAACTTATTAATAAGAAGTGCATTTACCTTTAAAGTATTCTGCTTTACTAACACCTTATACTTAGTCTTATAAGTAATTACTATTTATATTATTAGCGTTTCTAACAATCTTAAGGTAGTAGAGAAGCGGTGAGGAAGATTACGTAATAGTTATACTGTAATACTCCTTAAGTTTATAGTTACACAGACTATATTACAGATACTAGCGGTATTGTAAAAGGCTACCTTTAAGGCTTTATATAAACAGTAACCGAGAAAGACCTACTTTAGGCTTCCACGTAATAACTTAGCACGTATATAACTTAATATACATTATCAGCTGTCAGCTTAGGAGCTTAAACCTATTATAACCTGCACCCGACACAGGCCTTGAGAGGACTGGCGCGGGTTAAGACAGAACGTATAACAAGACGCCAACAGGTAAGGGGCGTTCCGAAAACGGCTTATTAAGCTAACACTCCTAAACAGAGGTTTAATGTCACTGTAAGTTACTGTCACTATAATATATAAAGGTAAGTCTAAACAGTAAGATATAAATAAACAATTAAATACTAGCGTAAAGAACCAAAGTCCCTCACAGTAGTTATAGGCATAATTATAACTATCTATACTAACTAACTGGGAGGTACTTCGTACTTTAATCACTATACTCACTTAACATAAGGAGTGATCACAGTGATTAAAATGCCTTTAATCACTGTGATCACCGTGCTCTTAACGAGATTAAAGTAATCACTTAACAATTAGTTATAAGGGCTTCGGGTCTTTACACCCCTGGCCTAGTGTACAGTACCGTGCGTACTGCCTTTCTACACTGTTCCTTCTATAGGGGATTCGTTAGGCCGCCCCGGCCTAAGTGACGGCCTATAGGGTTGTCACATAATTCCCCCTCTTTAACGTTCTTTTTCCATAAAGAACTACTTATACGTTCCTTCCTTTCTTCACCAGTTATTATATCGTCTAACCAGGTAATTAAGAATAGGAGAAACGTAGCGCCCTTATTAACTAAACGTCGCGTTATTAACGCTAAGTTTATTCTTACTTTCAGGATTATCATACCTGTAAAGTACAGTCACTGCCGCCACCTAAACCTACCAGACTGTAAAGTGGCCAGTAAGAGTAAGTCGTGCAGCCACTATATAGCAGCTAGTAGGATTACATACTCATCTTATAACGTTTATAAAAACGATCCGTCCGTCTTATATAGGGTTCTAGATAAAAAGAAGCGCCTTAACGCTAAGGAGCGTGAAACCGCTCTCCTTCTCCACAATATAACCTCTAAGCTTCTACACCTTAAGGACTAACAGAAGGGACTGGCGTGGCAGGCAGATAAACTTTTTAACAGTATTTGTTTTTGTGTGGAACGTGCCGGGAACTCTAGAGGAGGCCCAGCTTCCTTATTAGGTCTGAGGTCCTTTCAACCCTGGCTAAAGTTTTTAATAAATATCCTTCCATACCTATTAAGGAGTTTCCTGCCACTTCTTAAGCTCTAAATCCTATAATAGTCTTACTCTTCAGTTTAGCAGTTTAGATATCAGATCTTATCTTATTTTTCTATTTCCAGAGTAAACTGGTTAGTTTACCTCCTTAAGGCTACATTAACTAATTTAACCTTCACTTCACGTTCTTTACAGGTAGTTTTAATTAGTTTAGATTCTTTTAGTGGAACTCCACAATTAGGTTTAGGCACTTAAGGTTTTTAACTAGCTCCCATAAGTTACTTTCAGGGCTGTAATCTAACCACTTAACAAGATACTTAAACGTGTTCTTTCCCTTCTATAAATCCACAACTTCCTTAATGTCGTACTTATCCTTATCAGCGTTAACCTTAATCTTCTTTTCTAAAGGAACTCCCTTTAAGGCAGGTTTTAAAAGTAAGATGTAAAAAACCTTAATCCACACCTTTATACTAACAGGTAAGTTTAATTTGTAATTAAAAGTGGTAACCTTTTTCTTAATTTAAAATAATCCGTACCTTTTAAAATTAAGCTTTTTACTAAGTCGTTTCAAATATAGGTTTTATAAAAAAAGGTAGATATGGTCCCCCTCCTAAAGAGTCGGTCCCTTAACTCGTTTACTATTATAATAGAGTCTTTTCTTAAACGCTAATTACTTAGTTTAGTATTTATTAGTAAACTTCTTTATTCGTTCACATATAAACTTAAATTTAGCTTATAAGTAGTTATATAACTCTTACATTCAGTCTGCACAGATTACGGCTTAGGGGGCGCCAGTAAATAGGCCTTAACAGAGCTTAGGCTCCTTACCGTAATTAGTGAAGAATAATAACACACTTATTAACTTAATTAACGTTATGTTATAAGTTATCTATACTATTAATAACAGCTTAAACTAATTATCTTATTTAAAGTTAATATACACCTAGAGATACGTTGTAAATATCTGGTTAACTTACTTTATTTAACCGTCTGTTTATAAATAAAATGCTGTTAAAAGCTTACTCTTCACACCCATTTTTTATATTAATCCTTATTAGAACTTTAACATAATCAGCTTATCTTAATCCATAACGATGTTATCTGGCTAAAGGTGTTATAAAACTACTTTTTTCTTAAAAATATAAGTAAGTTACTCCACTATTATATCCTTTAAAGTTAATAAAAAGTAAACCTACTTTATTAATCTGTTAACCACTATAAGGACTTAGTTATAAGTAACTCTTATAATAAGGTCCTTAAACTTTAAAATCCCAGTAATAAAGTTAAGTAAGATAGAGCTCTATAATGCCTATAATACAGGAAGTGGTTTAAAAAGCCTATAAGGTTTATAACGCCGGTTTTGCTTTTAATAATATATATTACAGTTATTAACCACTTCCTCAACCAGCTTCTTTATTCCCAGGAAGGCATACGCTTACTAAGCCTGTGTTAAGGTCTTAACTTAGCCTATATATCCTCTAAGTTAAGACTTATAAACCTATTAGACGTACTTCTTTCTCTTAACCAGGTTATAAATATACAGTTTCTCTTAATATTAAAGCCTTACTCCTGGTTTAGGTACGCCGTTTACACCTTCTAGCAGTTATTTTAGCTAATAACTAGTTTTATTATAATTTAAATACTTTAAGCACTCCTTACTATAATCTTACATATACCCTGAAAAGTCTCCTAAGGGGCACTTATACTTACAGGTTCCTTCCACTAACCTTTTTACTTAAAAGTCCTGTTATTACTAATAAATGTTATACTCTGTTTATAAATTTATATAAACGTTAATAATTTATTCTAGAGTTTAATTATCTAACATTTATAATATATACTTTAGTATACTATTCCTAGCTTTATTAAATATAATAACAGGGATTAAAACTAGATTAATATCCTTATAATCCTATCTTTAACTAAGAGTATTAGCTTACTTATTATCTTTTCCTTTAATATAGTAAATCTAAAAATAGAACGGGGCTATTAATTCTACCTACTGTACTTATTATAAGTTAAGTTCCTTTATTAGGAAGTATTAAAGGTTATTATAGTCTGAAAAGACCTAGACTGGTTCTTCTATACCGCTTAGATATAGTACCTACTTAATAAAACATTAAATAATCGTTATCAGTTCCTTATTATAAATTAAATATCATAGGGCTAACCTGTAAATTCCTTTTAATAAAAAGGTAATTAGGTGGCATTTCCTATCATCTTAAACTTAACTAAGTTCTCTGCTAATTATAAATTTTAAAAAGTCTGTTTTAACTTAAAAAGGCTTTAAGAAATTAAGGAGGGCCAGGACTAATACTGTAATAAAGGCGTGCTTAAAGTCCTTAAACGCCTTTTATTATCTATTAGTCCACTTAAACGGTTTACCCTCTCCTGTAAACTTATATAGTAGTTTTATAACCTTTATAAAGTACCTAATAAAGTACTAATAAAAGTTTATAAAGCTAATAAAGGCTTATAACTCTTTTTAATTCTTTAAAGTAGGCCAGTCCCTAACTGCCTTTATCTTCTCTAGTTACATTTTAAGTTTTCCAGGGGTTACCTTAAACCTTAAATAATTCAGTTCTTAAACGTAGAAGTGGCTTTTCTCTAAGTTCACTATCAGCTTTACTTTTTTAAAAGCTGTTAAAACCTATCGTATATACTTTCAGTATTCTTCTAAAGTTTCAGAATAAACCAGAACGTCATCTAAATACATAAAAATAAACTTATTAAGGAAGGGGTGGAGAACATTATTAATAAGGCCTTAAAAAGTCGTAAGGGTATTTATTAATCCTATTAGTATAATATAATACTGGTAATACCCGTTACGAGTTTAAAAGGCTGTTTTATACTTATCCTCTTCTTTTACTTTAATATAGTTAAATCCTATAGGGAAATTAAGGTTAAAGAACCAGTTTACTTTAATAATCCGTTCTTATATCTTTATAATAAGTGGTAATAAGTAATAATTCTTAATTATATCCTTATTTAATATTTAGTAATTAATAACTATACGTAGCTTACTGTCTCCCTTCCTAAAGATAAATAATATTAAGTACCCTATTAATAACTGGGACTTTATAATAAACCTGTTCTTTAAGTTCTTATTAACATACTCCCTTAAGGCTTTAACTTATTAGGGGTTTAGATAATAGGGCTGGAAGTTGTGGAGTTTCGCTTCCAGTTTCAGCTTAATTTTATAATCTTATAGTCTATAGTCTGGTAATTATAATATCTTTTTTCAAAATAGGGTAAACTTCCTATACTCTATAGGTACCTTAAATAAGTTAACTTTTTTACTTATCTGTAAATTAGCTCCTAACTTCTTTCTACCTTTTAAATCGTTATTTAAGTAATATAGTAAACCTTTTAATCTTTTAACCATCTTAATAAACCTAACCTAAAGTATATTTAGTTTTAAGGGTTTAATGTGCTTTTAGGTACTTCATGCATCTTTAGAGCGGTTTAGGGCCTTTTTAGCTTCCTTTAAACAGTGATTACAGTTAAGGGATTTGTTAAAGGTAAGGTGGCCACTTTACTAATTAATTATAAGATTATACTTTTCCAGCTAAGGTAGACTTAAAATTATATTATAACCTGTAATTAGTGTAATATTAAAGTTTATTTATTATTCGTCCCTGTCCACTTTAATTAAAAGTGGTAAATAATAAGTGACTTTACCGTTATTATACTAATATAAGCCTCCTTCTTTATTTTATATAAGAATAGCCTTTTTATACTTTTTATTAGGGAGTTTCTTTTAATTAACTAATAAAGGGTATATTAGGTTAAAAGCACTCCCATTATTAATTACTACTTTTACCTTAAACGGCCTCCCTTTTCCGTCTGTTATATTAATACTAACGGAATAATACTTATACTCCTTTAACATTTAAGTTATAGTAATTATTTATCTTTAAGGTCTTATTTAACCTAACCTTTAAATACCTCTCCTTCTTTTTAAGGTTTTTACTAACTAATAAACTACTAGTTTCCAGCCTTTTTAAAGGGCCCATAACCTTTTCCCAATTCCTTTTAAAAAAATAGGCAGCTTTAATAAACCTGGTAATTAACCTTTCTTAAGTTTTCACACCTTAACATCCAGTTAACTTTAAATAGTATAATGTTTTAGAAGTCCTTAATAAGTTGATAATACACTTTACAGGCTTAAATCGCAGTAATGTCTTTTTACTCTTAAATTTATTAATAATCTTCCTACTTTTACTATTCTCTAGCTTTCCCATTAAGATATAATAAGCATATTATAACTAAGCAGTTATTAAATACCCCTCCCTACCAGTATATAGTGGGAGCCTGGTTAATTATAGTAACCTTTTACTTATTATTAGATTCTCTTATTAGGGAGTAGGAAACTTAGTAATAGGCCAGTTTTAACTTTACTCTTATAACAGCATAATCCCGTTTCTATACGTTAGGGAAATGGTTATAAAAGGCCTTAGGTCTATAATACCAGTTAAGAGCGCAGTTATCATACACGTAATTAACCTACAGTATATCTCTGTAATTAAGGTAGTTAATGTTAATTATTAGTATTATAATTATAAAATACAGAACGGGGGAAGTGGCACTTTATTTCTTCTCTTCCTCTACTTACCTTTATATATATTATTTCTCCTAAACCTCTTCTTAGAACTTAAATAACAGTAACTTAACTTATTCTTTTATAAAGTAATCTTCCTTAATAAGTTAATATTTAAGTTAATTAATAAAGTAAACTTTATTATAAAGTTATAACCTAATCTTTATTACTTTATCCTTAAACGTTACAGTAAGACCTTTAACTTACAGGTCCTTTATTTCGTCCACTAACTTTTAATATTTCTCCTTTAACTCTTAGACCCTTCACTAATGTGCTTACTTCGTGCCTTCTCAGGGGACCTTTAGGGTTCTAGTTTAAAGTATACTAATTTTAATACAGGGTAGCTATCTAAGCTATCCTTCTTCTAGGAAGGTAAGGGTGCTAATCTACTTAACATGTTTAAAGTGTTTAAAAGTCTTAAGGGGTATTATTAAGAAGAACTTCCGTTTCTCTAGTTTAATTCTCTTAATTTATTCCCTTTTACCTTTTAAGGCTTACTTTACCGTTTAAATAACCTAGAGGGCTAATTCTTCAACTCCTTTTACCATTTTAATAATTTCTAAATTAGGGTCCTTTTTAAACTTCCTTAATTCCTAAGCTTATAAGGTAAGGTTTTTAAGGCCTGTAATAGTTAACCGGAACATTTTTTCCTAAAATCGGTCTTCTATAACCTACACCTTTAATGGTTTTAAGTTTCCACCTTAAAATCGGTCTTCTACAACCTACACCTTTATAGCTAACTTTTCTAAAACACCCTTAAGGACTAAGTACACTACGTCTTAAAATTCTTCCTTTTCTTCCTCACTTCTTAAGTTACACTTATCTATCCAGGTGTAATCTTCTTCATTACTTACTATCCTAATATAAATATCTCTTAAGTTAAACTTAATATACTTCCCTCTTTTTAAGACGGGTTTTTAACCGACTTACTTTAATAACAGGCACTGTTATACCATATAGCCTTTCTTATTGTAATTAAAATATTAGATTTAAAACAGGTCCTTAAACTGCTTTTACTATTACTGTTATTAAGGCTTATCACAGTTAAGTTAATTTTAACAGTTCACTATATTAATATCCATTAACCTAGGGTAATAACCTGTCACAGTCGATTAGTTTCCCTTTTTAAGCTTACTTAGCTAGTAAAGGGTCCGTTCTTTCCAGAAGTTCTTCTAATAATAGTGATTATAATACTAATTATTAACCTTAATAACTATCTTAACTAGTTCTTACAGATAGTCTGGTTAATCTTCCCAGTAAAGGTTTTTAATAACGTGTTCCTTTAAACCACTTTAAAACAGCATTACTAAGGCCTCTTAATTAAGCTTAATCTTTACTACTTTTAATTTAAAACATATAGAGAACTTAAAGATTAAAGACGTTTACTTTAAGGTTATAAGGCGTTACTTAACCCACCTTAAGGCGTTTAATTCCCTAAACTTAGTCTAGAGTTAATTAATAAATATATTAAAGTCGTTAAAAAAAACCTAAGTTTTAAAGGCTTCCTTTTATACTCTGTTTATAAAAAGGTCGTTAATTATCTTTACATAGGGTTTATATTAATAAGCGGCTACTTTATCTAGTAAGGCTTTAACAAACCTAACCTTTCCTTCTTCTTTAAAAAACTACTTATCGTAATAAGTGACATAACTTTAAAGCTGGGTTATTTAAGACTCCAGCTGTATAAAGTCTCCTTTAAAACGTAATAATAGGGGGAGCTTTACCCGTTTCTTTTATAAGCCCTTAAGGTCGTTATTCTCTAGTTTAATAACGTTAAGTTAGGCTTAAAGTTTTTTAATAAGACTAATATAACTCTTAATGTCTTTAGGGAAGGTTTTATTAAGTTCTTTAACCAGTCCCTACTAGTTAAGGTTTAAGTTTTTAAGGCGTGTAACTAACTCGTTAATAGTAGGGAGTTAAAGTTAAGCTTACACCTTTTTAATCTCCTTTCCTTTTTTAAAAGTTAATATATTAGTAAGAGAGAGGTGGTATTTGGGAATTTAATAAACAGCGTTTAGAACTTAACATTAGTATTATATTACAACTTATACCTAACATAGGCCTTAAAAGGACTGGTGTGGGTTAAGACAGAACATATAACAGGACGCTAACAGGTAAAGGGCGTTCCGAAGACGGCTTATTAAGTTAACACTCTTAAATAGGGGTTTAATGTCACTATAGGTTACTGTTATTATAATGTATAAAGGTAAGTCTAAACAGTAAGATATAAATAAATAATTAAATATTAGCGTAAGGAACCAGAGTCCCTTATAATGGTTATAGGTATAACTATAGCTATTTATACTAACTAATTAGGAGGTACTTCGTACCTTAATCACTATACTCACTTAACATAAGGAGTGATCACAGTGATCGGAATACCTCTGATCACTGTAATCACCGTGCTCTTAGCGAGATCAGAGTGATCACTTAACGATTAGTTATAAGGGCTTCGGGTCTTTACACCCCTGGCCCAGTACGTAATACCGTGTGTACTGCCTTTCTGCACTGTTCCTTCTACGGGGGATTCGTCAGGCCGCCCCGGCCCAAGTGACGGCCTGCAGGGTCGTCACAGAACCTTCCCTAAGCTTTAAAAGGCAGCCTCACCGTTACCATAAGCTAAGCGTTAAGCCAGAGGAAGAGGCAGCTCCTAAGTTAGAGGCTGAGGCAGAGCCCTTAACGCCTTAACCTTAAAGAACTGTTCTATGTAGCTACTTATGCCTACGCCCTTTATTACTTATAGCTATAAAGTTAAGAAAGCGGGTTGCCGCGGGCAACTCAACTAACGAATAGGTGGGAGAATTAGGTCTAAGCTATAAGAGGCCTGTTAAGAAGTGTTGGGTTTTCACAACCCTAACCCGGCCAGTGTGGCTGGAACAGTGTGGCTAGATCCACGCAGCCGCTCTGCAGCTGGCTCCGTGGATCCACGCACCCACGAAGCCACTAGCTTCGTGGATCTGCACAGCCAAGAACGCCAGACTCCACTGCCAACCTCGTATTTAGTTAGCCAACCTCGCTTCATAGAAGCGAGTGTGGCCAATGCACTTCGTGCACTAGCTACCCTCACAGCTATAATACTACGGCTTCCGCTCTCGAAAGATAGAAATAATTAATCACATTTAAAACACACTGCTTTCCAATGCCTTAACCCCTTTTGCATCTTAACAAGAAGACTAGGAGTGGCCGTACAGTGAAACTGACGGAGAAAGTAAGGGGTGCGAAATGATGGAACGGTGTTAAGACTGGAAACGCGATTTCCAGGCCTTTTGCCGTGTTGGCGGGCGGTATAACTACTAGTTAATCTCTAGCCTCTTAGCCTTATAGTGCGCCGAGGCCACTAAACAGAGTGTTAAGAAGCATGTAAATTATAGTTCGGTATCAATAATAAGTGTAGATTACTGCAAAGAAAGATATCAATTCGGTTTTGTAATGCTGGAAATTATCTAGATGCGTGGAAGACACGGCATGTTTTTTTGCTCATATATAACCCTAACCCTGGTGGGAGGGATGCCCGAATAAGAAAATGGGGATGCCCGTCTAATAGATGCCATCTCAATTGCCTAAGTCTGTCCCGTCATGGCCGCGATCACCCCGGCGGATCTGACTAGCAGCCTCCTGCACGACCCCGAACGCATCACTGTATTTGATAAACAGTGGCCATTGCGTGACGCGACGGCAATGAGCCAAGTTCTGGTCCCATCTGATGGCCCTAGGCCAAGGTTTCGTTAAGACAGCCAAGCTGAATAATGCCTGTCACGGGAGAAGAAAGTGGCCCTAGCCGAGCGGTGGCTCTTGGATGGTAGAACCGGGCTGAGACGGAGGTGGGGCAAAGAAAAGAGCAACATATGCGTCGCAGCTACCAAACACGAGGCGATCCTTGACGGGATGTTTGTGGTGATGGTTGGAGTACAACCTTATTAATAAGACACGCCAGAGGGGTCTCCAGCCACGCAGTCTTTCGTCAAACGTAGTGGATTCGTCGAGCCGCAGTATAACGACACATCACTCTCGTGCTTCGTGCGAAAGCTCGCGCTGTAAGAGATGATGCTGGTAGATGGATTCTACATGTTTAAACAGTTCTCAATTCAGTCCGAAGGATAGAAAGTTACCGTACCACCCGTGGAAGCCCGCCGCGCCTTTATCTCAAGAAGATGGGATGCGCTCCAGCCATCATGACAAAATCTCAACATTGCCTCGTTGGCGGAGGAGAGCGAATTCTCCCAGATGACCACTTACAGGGCGTCCACATCTTCTACTAATCTTGGATTGTGGTTGTTGCCCGGTCTTGGTGCCTTGTCGGCGCGTTTGTCGCAAACAATGACTGCCAGCGATGAGTCTTTGAACGCGGCCACACCCTCAATTGCCCCCTTTACCGAAGTTCGTCGAACTTGCACCCCCCCACCTCCGCTGCCCTCGTCGCGACTGCTCGCCAGCAGCATGTCTAGCATCTTCTAACTCGATGGGCTCCCGCGTCGCGAACCTTGCAATCACTGAACGATCCCGGCACTTCACTATGGCAAACAGGGAGAAGGGCATGCCATATTGTTTCAGCAATGGTACTTCTTGGCGTCGCCACGTGCTATCCTCGACGCCGACGGCTGCCTCGCCTACCAGGTACTTTACTCTCACGTGTTCCACGGTTTCATCGACCCAGCCATGCTCACCTTCTAACAATAATTACATTGGCCTGTTGATAGGACGAAGACGACGGTGCTCGCCAGGGCCGCTTTCCACGTTCTCTCGGTCCGCGCCACCACACGTTCGATGTCTTTATGCGCCTAAGCCTGCTCTTTACGTCATTATGGGGAGCCACAGCCGCGTCCTGGGCCCGCTGCACGTTCGGTTTAGGCAGCTGCTCCGTCATTATGCCACGCCTCTCACTTAAGTCCGGAATAAGCTTGCCGGCTCAGGCCCGGCTCAAGCCTGGTGTGACGACCCTGGACCGTTACCTGGACCGGCACCTCGCAGGACGAACAGTGCGCTCACCGTGCGTACTGGGGCCAAGGGAGCAACCCTGCGGCCAATAGAGAGACGCTCAGTCTCAGCAAGGTTGCTCAGCGACCGTGCAACAGGGCTAGCACTGAGCGAGGGTTGCTCTGTGAAGGAGTGCTCAGTCTTCGCTGAACACTAAGATACAGAATGGAATTGAAATCAAAGACGTCCAATTCAGCAGATGCCGTTATCGAGCAGGCTGAAAGGAGAGGCCTTATAAGTGACCGCTCCCAGATCAGCCCTCATACGGTTCGCAGGAATCTGAGACCTAAAAGCGAAAAGCTTTATTCATGAATACTTAAAGTGTGTCATTTGTAAGTAAATAGTACGCACAAATTTATCACCGTGATTTAACATTCTTTATTATGGGGAAAGAGTGTTTTCTGTTTTCTGGATCTAAGTGGTTGGTTATGCCTCGCCTGGTGTTACACGCCACGATGGCTTATTGGGTGGCTCAGCCGGCCGTGGAATGATGTGGAAACTCTACCCTTCTTTTAAGTGGAGGAATTTTCCAGTCCTTAGAATAATCCCCAGAATTAATCATCATGGCCAAGACCCATAGATTGCAACCCTGGCCTTGGCATCCGCGAATCATAGTTCAGCGTAGTGGACCTAAAATGCAACGCAACATGACCCCACCACCTCCGACGTCCTCTGTTGGCCCTTATTTATCTGAGATCACGAAATCTTGGTGCATTTTTTCATTCCCCCGCTCGGTGTTGCGAATTAGAGCCCAACGGGGTGCCAAGACACAAAACTCCAATTTCGCGAGGCAAGAACTCTCATTTCTGTGGGGTCGCTTCGGAAGACTCCACGATGATTTCCTCGATCGTTAAGGTCGCGGCTTGAATCTGCGGCCGGATGCGGAAGAGAGGGGCATGTCGCATCATGTGTGGGGAGTGTGTGCAGCACGATAACCAGTAGTTGGGTACTAAAAGTAACATGTGTGGGAAGAACACGGCTCGGAAAAAACAACCATTGCAAATCAGCTTTCAGATTGCATTCTCTGCTCGCTGGCGCTCCATCTCACCCCCCCCCAGTGA
>Ga0247770_1001694_pt1 | contig 15710 bp, 11 predicted proteins | sample UWRJL136409B6_FD_179943 | JGI IMG/M metagenome (GOLD analysis project Ga0247770, IMG submission 179943) | Plant litter microbial communities from Arlington Agricultural Research Station in Wisconsin, United States - UWRJ-L136-409B-6 | ecosystem: Environmental > Terrestrial > Plant litter >... | reverse complement strand
ACTTGGTCTCGGTAGACCCGGAAAGGCCCGTCTCGTCCCGGGGATTCGGTGCCATTGTTCAGCATGGACCGCACCGCATAAGAGAGGCTCGGCGATGCCCCCACGTTGGAATAGAGACTCGGCAGTATCCCCACGTCTGAACAAAAGCTCGGCGGTGTCCCCGCCGCATAGAGCTGCAGCAAGGGGAAGAATGAGATTGTTGCTGGGCTTGACTCAGATGCACAGGAAGCTAAGCACCAAGTTATGCCATGGGAGAATTCCATGCATACGACAAAAAATTGGGGAGGAATTGTGCAGAGGAAAGCAATTACTTTACACGGTTCCGTGCTGCGAAGGTCTGCTTAACGAAGCACGTCTAGGGCGCGACTTGCGCTAAAACCTCGAAAACCCGACGGACGCGTCGGGGCACGCGGGGGTGGGGCCAGTGTGGGTACCACACCCCTGTACAGATTCGCATTTGCACTAAGGGCCCACCATAATGGTTCTCCCGCCCTCAACCCCCCACCCGAGCTATATCTGCCGCGCACCATAGACGTTAGCTTTGACGTCACCAGGCCTCCGCATGCCAGGACTCGTGCAAACAGAACCAATTGAATAGCATTCAACAACCTAGAAGCACACAAACAGTTCTACATACCTAACTCCCCAATCTCCTCTGTAGATATTCTGATTCTCAGCTCGACGTACCATAACTACTCATCCCCGTCGTCTTTCGCTCCTCTTGCCAGGCCCCGGATATTGGTGCACAATCCCTGGGTAGCGCAGTCCCCCGTCGTACTGTAGCTTCACTTCCCACGTTACATCCTCCTGCCTCATTGTTAGTTTTATCGGCCCCTCTCTCTTCTTTGCAACCTCGTCTTTCAGCGCTTTGACGCTGAATTCCACCTCCCCAACCTTCAGGATGGTCTGGGTGGGGGCAAGTTTGGCGATGTCGGCCGGTCCTCCATGACGCACATCGTTGAGGACCCCATCGTTGGCAACCTTCAACCCGATCGAGTTCCAAATGGCACCGGCCGCCGCACTCTCCGAGTGTTGAGCGAAGCCTGGCTCAAGCCAATATTCGAACCGGTAACCGGACCGCAGAAGACCGCTGATGTTGACCTTCGGCGTGACAACTACCACATTTCTCTGGAAGAAGCCCTGCCAGTCGTACTGAACCACCCTCTCAAGCTCAACCACAATATCCTCCATTGTATACGGCACCACCGTCGGACCCTCGCGGCCGAAGAAAGCCCTTGCAAAATCATCCAGCGAACGTCCACCCCTCGTCAAAGTGCGAATGAGCGTGTCGACGTCAAGCCACACCAGCAACCCCTCCGAGTAAAAATCGCCAAACCGAATCCAGTTCCCCCACCCCAGCGGCCTACCCACAGGCAAACTGCATCCCGTCCCGGTGTCCTCAACACTCCGCCACTCTCGCCCCGCCTGGCCCTCCAACCACGCCGCTTGCTGCGCCAAGTCGGCGAAGAAGCCCTCGCGCGACAGCAACCCGCTCCGCACCCCCAGAACTTGACCATAGTACTGCGTCAGCCCTTCATAGACCCACAGCAGCCTCCCGTCCAGTGGCGTAGTGAAGTCATGCGGCACGTGTCCCGCCGGCCGCCGGAATTTTCCACACCATGAGTGAACATACTCGTGCGAAATTACCGGCGTGTTTACGTCCAGGAGTGCTGGATCATCCGTGTCAAACGCCGCGAGCGGGAGGTTAGCGTCGAACGAATCATGGTGCTCGCGCCCGCCGCCAGGCCAGACGTCAGTGAGGCTGATGAGCATCCAGTACCGATCGTAGTGGCGAGGACCAAACACCAGCTCGGTTTGCCCAACGAGCTTGGCGAGCTTGGAGAGAAGACCCGGGGAGACATTGGCGAACATCACGCGGTCCGGGGCGATGGAGAGCATGTGTTTGCCGTCAGGCGTGATGGAGAACCTGCTCAGGTGCAGACCTGTCAGGAACGGAGAGTCGGCGAGGCGCTCGACGCTGGTAGGCGGGTATTTCAACGAGAAACCCGGTGGTCTGGCGTATACCTGTGAGTTGGCTCGCTGAGGTTTTCCAGGGCCGTGGCAACCCCCCAGGAGGTGGGAATCGTGATGGTCGGCTGAATGCGCAGCGCACGAATGTCGCGGCCAGCGGGGTAAAGCAGGACATGCTCCCAGCGGAGCATGACGCGGTGACGGGCGATGTCGCGGGACAAGACGGAGTCGAACGAGGCGGAGATTGTGTCGATGCTGCGTGGGATCTGCACGAAATACTCGGAAGCTTTGAGGGGATTGCGGCGCCAGGGGATGGTTTGGTCTCCTGCTGAGAAGCGAAGGCCTGCGACGAAGCCGACGGGTCCATTGGCGCGGTGAGACTCCTGGATCTAGAGGGGGGTGGTGAACGTCGCGAGTGAGCCGGGCTGGACGGGGAATTCTACTGTTATGTGGTAGAGGCTGCGATGCGCCTCTGTCAGGTCGACGGCGATCTGGATGATTCGTACCATGATGATTGGTGTTTTGACGCCACGATGGGTTCTGGTACGCAGAGAATGCAGTCCCGTGTGGTCGTTGAAGTCGGGTGGTGGAGAGATTATAGCTGCGGTAAGCACGGCACTCCGGGTAAGGGCCACGCCTTCGGGTAATTTCCAGGTTGGTGTCCGGAGAAGGCAGGTCGGTGGTTCGGTTGCTGCGGCGTGGATCCCGCGCTGCTTGGGGTTTCATCTGGTGGTTGACCAATCGCTTTACACGAAATTTCAAGAAGGATTTAACGAATTGCGTCTGGGAGCTCACTCCTACAGGTCTTCGGGTGGTGCCTACGACAAATGGATGCATGCGGTTATCCAGTATTCGGGCCATCCGTTTCGAACAGGTATTTTCAGTGCGGGCGGTTTGGGAAGCTATTTCCATGAACATCAGTCATGGTTCAGCAAGACATCAAAGCACCCCCGCCTTCCACGTAACAAGCTCAAAAATCATATAACTTCCCAGCGGCCATTCTTTCAATTTCAGTGATAAATCTCAATTCTGTTCTATTAACTCCTCAAGGGCGTTCCCTAAAGACTCTCCAAATAGACTCCACAAAGACCTCCCTCTCCCTCTCCCGCTCCAGCTCCTTACGTGTCCGCTCGACTATCTCCTAATTGGAAGACCTCACCCGGGGCTCCGAATATTTATCCTACTCTGTCGCGTCCAACTTGGAATCGATATTGTCTTCAGGGACGAAGTCGAAGTCTGGGTCGGCGGTGCTGCTGTCATTTGGGAGGTCCTGATACGGTAAGATGAGGCGGTTGCCTCGTCCGCCGTAGCGGGCTGCGCATGAGCAAGGAGAGCGGTCGGTAAGATAAAGGGGAATGTAGCGGGAGGGGGGCTCTGGTTCAGTGAGAGGGAAAGGGGGCGGGAGCGAAGAGGGTGAGGGGGGTGTGGCGGCCTCTTCGGGTACCGAGGGAATTTCGTAGAACTTCCGGAAGTCGATGCGGTTCTGGACAAAGTCGGAAAGCCAATCCTCTACCTGGCCGTCGAAATTGGACCAGTCTTCTTCGAGGTTATTTTCAGTTTCGAGGATGTCAGGGTTTTGGGGGGCTTCTTTCAAAGACTCGTGCGGGTCGTTGTCGCAGTGCTTGGTCCATGAGAAGGGAAACTCCTTGTTATTAAGCCTTGAATGGATGGTTGGGAATTCCCAGGACTCGGCTTCGCTGTTTTTAGGGAGCCAGTAATAAAAGACCACTTTGCCATTATGAGCAGCGAGAGATCGCCAGCCCATCGTCTCAACTTCTTTTAGCAAGAGTTTTGCATCTTCCTCAAGAAACGCCTTGTCCACCCCGAAACGGGGCGGCTCGTAACCAGTCGAGCCCGACCCAACGTGGCCTTCACCAGAAGTTTCGCTCGGTCGACTGTGAGTCTTGAACCTCGACCTATCAGCCTTGACCATACGGAAGCGAACATGCTGCCAAGGGCCATGAATGATCATCGAAGGAGCCCCCGGCTCATCTGTGTTGCGGGGATTCAAGGCATCCTCGACCGTTCCTACAACACAGAAGGGCTTCTCCCCAACCGTGGCCTTGGCCTTCGCTCTGAGATTCTCAGTCAAGTACCTGTAGGCAGGACTCGACAGCTCGTTCTGGGGGCTCGTCGGGTCCACACAAACCCTCTCCAGCGCCTCAGCGAGTGCGATAATAGGCCAGAGATCAAGAGGTTCTGGCCCTCTGCAAGCGATAATCTCCCCCTTGATCACCTGCCCGATGTATTCGACCCTGCTCCGGAGAAATCTGTCTCATCCAGGCTTCATCACTGAGATAAGAACGTCCAGATTCTCGGAAAAGTCGACGAGGTCACAAGCTGGCGTTCTGGTCTTGGGCGTCACTTCCTCTGTTGTAAAACCTCCAGTACGAGACAGAGCTGTACACTGTCTCGCCATCGTGGGTTTTGCCTTCAATGTACTCGTGCTCGTACACCTTGGCAAGCCAGGGGTTGAACTCGGGGTTTCTTCTCCTGGCATCAATGCCGTCGAGCTGATGGGGGAGTCCGAGGGTGTAAAGTCTGGGGAGAAGCTTTGGGTAGCAGTTCTTGCCCTCGTTCCCGGGGTCCTTTCTGAGTCGCCTTTTTCGGACACGGCGAACCAGCAGCTTGTTATGAGAAAAGTAAATATGGCCGATTTGTAGACGTAAACAAAGCTTTGCAACCACAGCAGATAAATAACCGCTCCATCTCAGACCTCCGCTCTTTGATTGGGTCGTTCCGGCAGCCCCTATTTGTGACCGTGGCGATTGTGGGTCACTTCTTACCCCTTGACCTGCAGTAACAAGTCATCTTGCTCATTTCTATGCGCACAGCTGTCCATCATAGGGGCTATCGGAACAACTTGAAGCCCGCCCCCACAGCATCGGGATGTTGTGAGGTGGGCGTAAGGACCGCTACTTGATTGACCTGGCTGTCTGCCTGGACTGCCCGAATAACCGCATTAGTGAAGACTGCCGCCAGGTAGTGTTTGCTGTGAGGCGCCAATCAAGTGCAGCAACACCTACCTTAGTCTCAGCCCATCCCGGCTCAGCGGATGAATTGCACCGACCTACCCCCAACACCGACTCCCCTGCAGACTTGCATCAAGTAGCGTGGGGTCGAGAAAAAAAAGAGCCACAACTGGCCACAACTGGCGCGGAAGGTGTTGCGCGAATCGTATGCATGTCGGCGAATTGTGACGATAATGTTCGTGAAAAAGTTGGCAAATAAAAACGTGAGACAGGGTCCTTTGTTTCTTTCCCGGGCGACTCTGCATTATTATCTTGCTGTTTTCTTCTCAAACCACTGCAGCTTCAACCATATCCGCACGGCGCCTTCGAAGAACCACCATGACAACTCCCGCTTATCCGACCGTGACTGTCCCGACAGACCCAACTGCCGTACTTGAGCTCCGAGCAACATCAACGGATGAAGGACCCGAGCTTTGTGGATTTCGCGAACGCACAGCCCCTATCAGATGCCCAACCGGGTCAACTTGCATGCACAACACGGACCTCGCCGCCGTGGGATGTTGCAAAAACGACCGCTGTGACTGGGCAACAACATGCTGCGACTACAATCCACGAACCCCGGCGATGGACACATGGTCTGTCGGGACAAAAATATTCACCTCAACTTGTGGCGGCCCGGACCCGGATCCAAGCTTGCTTCTCTCATGGTGGGTAGCCCTCGCTCGGAGTCTCACCCTTTTGGCGTTCCCGAAACTGACAGGATGCTCACAACACAGCACGAGTTCCGCAATCCCGTTCTGTGTTTTGGTTCGTTATGAGAACGGCTACACGACATACGAGGCCGATTTTGTCGCCGGACTTACACAGAGTATTCACTTCACCTCGGGAGCTCAGACAACGGCGTGGCCGGGACTGCCGAGACTGACCGGAAAGAACGGACCGCCCCCACCTGCGTTGAGAAATTCCGGGACAACGACAGCGACAGCTACAACGACGGTCTTAGTAACCTCCACGGCCACAGGGACCAACGCCCCCAGTCCAGGTGTCGTGGCAGGAAGTGTCGTGGGCGGTGCAGCGTTAGGAGCCATTGTCACGCTATTGGTTCTGTTGTTGACATGGTACACCCGAAACCGGGGTAGCACCGGTAAAGGCAGACAGAAGTCGTCGGTGGGCGGGTCCGAGTCGGCTTCAATGGTCGAGCATCGGGAAGAAGCTGCGGCCGCCAGCGTACAGGTTGAAGCGGGGGATTCGCCGGCGCCGATGATGTCTGCGGTGTCTCAGATGACGCCGGCAGATGCTTGGCTTGCGCCTGGGTATGATTTGCGTACCCGGGATCCGATTGAAGTGGGCTCGATTGGCCGGTACGAGATGGCGTTGGAGAATGGGCGTTGGGAGCTCGCCGCAAGATAACCACTGCTTTGACCGGTGAGTGCACTAGAAGTTTCCAGTTGAGGAGGGAGATTTCGTGGGCCCTTCTGACAATGCAAGTGCACCTACTTCTCTCAATTGACAGACCCATCAAAATGTGGACCATCTGCCCAGGGGCCTCGCTATGATCGAAGGTCGAGAAATCCACGAGAATGGGAGCATGTAGTCCACAAAATAGTCGTCTGCTAGTGCTAGTGTAGGCATATAGAATAATAGTTAGGGTGCTGGATTTAGAAGCTAGATAGAATGCCTAGCATTTAGCATCATTCATTTCAGTGGCTTTTCCGGCTGCATTGGTCTCCATTTCCACGCCCACAGGGCGGCTGGCTAGGCGACTCGGAGTAAGCAATATCCGCCATAAGCCGCCATGTCAGCAGCGCAAACGGGCCCCAATCCTGAAGGATCACCACTTTTCATTTCGAAAGCACCTTACATGCCTGACGCGAGAAAGCCGGGCCGGTCTGGGGTTCGCATGAAGGTGTGGCACTGGCAAACAGTAGAAGGTGATGGCGACTTGGTAGACGAAGAGAAGAGAAGAGAAAGATCCGCTCGGATGACATATCATGCTGAGAATTAATGATCCTAGAGGGGGTTTATACTTCCGAACTTCGGCGCCTTTGGTTGCCGCTGTCGCATTCAAGTTGGCGCTGGGGAAGAAGCGACCCCCGTAGGCAGGAAAAAGACGGGTTGGAGACAGCAGAATGAAACTTCTTCGATTCCTTCAAGTTTCAATTGAAGTTGACGCGATTGCTTGCATCCCCAGGTAGTCACTGCCCAGGTTTCGTGCTAGTAGTACCTACCTTAGGTACCTTTACCAGCCTGAGCACTACTAGGACGGCCCAATTGAGCTGCCAGTGCCGGGCAGTGGTGAAGTTCTATGCACGCATATGGACTGGTAAAAGCTGACGGGGCATTGCAACCCTATCTTGCCTTGGATGATCGGCAGCGGCCGCTCCTCCCGGTCATTGTAACCCCCGACAGGGGTCGAGCTCGTTTAGTCCCCTAGGTAGACATGGCACACCAAATGCAACACGTGGACATCAATCTACGAAATCTACCTTACCAGATATCTAGTGGCTCTAAGCTTTTGTGCAGCCTTACCCATACAAGGCAGAACGCGATGACCGGGTTTCCTTCAACATAATTTTAGGAGCCTGGCATTTCTCTTACCAACAAACATTGCTTTCGCTCAATGCAACGTGTAAGCCCCCAACCAGGTAACATCGAAAGGCTGTTTTTTTTTAATTGCGCAGTTAGTGCTGATGTGCCGCGTACACGATGGATTGCACAAGACGCGAGCAGATTCCCACGGTGTCATGTATCTACCTACATGTATATAAGCTCGCCCTTTTAAGGTTTCCCTTCATCCGATGTCCTTCAAGACAGGGCAATATCAATCATAGGTACTGAGACTTAGAAGATGGGCAAATCAACTCTTATGCGGCTTGCTGCCGCAAGTCTCGCCTCCATCGGCACCGTCTCGGCCTTGGGGCCACGGCTAGCCCAACCCTCCAGCCAACTCGACTCTCAACTGACACGACTTCACAAAAGAGCCGAGTGCGGTCCTGATATCGGAGCCTGCGATGCTGCCCGCTGCTGCTCAAAATGGGGCTGGTGCGGCATCGGCGACGACTACTGCGGCAGCGGATGCCAGCCCGGCTTCGGCCGTCTCTGTGATAGCGAAGGCGGCGGAGGAATACCGGAGCCAGAAGAGCCAGTCGGTAGCGAGGAGCCGATCCTCGCGGTCCCCCGTCCAAAGTTCGGAAGTATCCCCTACGGAGTCCGCATCGACAACTGCGCCACCAAAGGTACCATCGCCATCACCTACGACGACGGCCCGTTCCTCTACACGGCCCAGCTTCTGGACCTGCTCGCAGCGCACAACGCCACGTCCACATTCTTCGTCAACGGGCTCAACTTCGGTAACACGCGCGAAGCGCCCTACCCCAGCATCCTCCGCCGCATGGTAGCAGAGGGCCACCAAGTCGCCTCGCACGGATATACGCATGACTCTCTCGACGCCCTGACCGCCGCAGGGCGCAGAAAGCTGATGGCTCTCAACGAGAAGCTCATCAACGACACGCTCGGTTACTTTCCGACGTACATGCGGCCACCGTTTGGCTTCTGCGGCACCGCGTGTCAAGCCGAGATGGCGAACCTGGGATACCACGTCATCATCTGGAATCTTGACACGCTCGACTACGCGAACAACAGCCCTTCGACCATCAATGATAGCAAGGTTATCTTTGACTCAGCGGTTAATTTTGATGCGAGCAAGAACGCCTATATCAGTCTGGAGCACGATGTCCATGAGACTACGGTCCGCTCTCTGACAGAGCATATCCTACAGACGGCTCAGAGCAGGGGATATCGCACTGTTACTGTTGGAGAGTGTCTTGGCGATGCCCCTGGGAATTGGTACAGAAATGGTACGACTGGTGAACCTATCGGTGACGACCCGAACCCGAATCCCGGTAATGGCGGTGGCGGTAATGGTGGTGGTGACAATGGCGGTGGCAATGGTGGTGGCGGCAGTGATGAGATCTTGCCGTCCCCAGATGGGAGTTGCGGTGCCAGGGACGGTGGCAGATTCACCTGCTTGGGTTCTTGGGCAGGGCCTTGCTGCTCTCGTTTCGGATGGTGCGGAACGGCTGAGCTGGGATACTGCGGTGATGGTTGCCAGGCAGAATATGGCGAGTGTGGTAAATCCGGGAAAGCATAGAATAGAGAGTATAAATAGAAGCAGAGAAGACTCCGCGGGTATCGTTGCTTGTGGATTTAGCAGCAAGGGTAATTCGATTCCGAATTCGCTATTTATCGGAATTATTCTTCTGGACAGTGATAAATACCCAAGATCCTAGTCCAGCCACCCCCGCCCTGCCTCAGAAGGCGAACGTCTTGACCCTCTTCAAAACCTTCGGGGAGGTCGAAGCAGCCCGGGGCGTACTCGTCTTCCTTGATCGTATCCGAATGGCAGACCCGATCCGTGGAAAAGATATCTGACTGAGTCAAATAACAAGAGCTGATTGTCGTGCGAACATACGTTGAGGCAATGCAAGGCCTGGCTGCCTAGCTCCGACAAACTTTTTGAACTCGGCCTTGTTGATTGGCTACTGGGGTATAAAAAAACTCTAACTGTAGGGGCTGGTTGAAGTGTGACACCACTGCGAAGAGGCGCTCGGCCTCAATCTGCTAGAGCTTGTCTTCCTTTGAGTCGAGAATACCATATCGCGAGATATCGTTAAATTTGGGCCAGTCGCCTTCATGGGGGACGTCTTCACCTGGGGCGTGTAGTACTTGTGGAACTTGATAAATGCAAGGACACATCTCAAGTCTGTTTTGCACACAGGCTCGCTGCCCACTACAAAGGTAGGCTGGGGAGGCGCATTCATGTTGGGCACTAGGATCCGTCCGTCCTGACTTCTTGGGCCTGTTGCAAGTTTAAGCCAACCTAACGTTAATCGAAAGGCGAAAGGCATGTTATAGTCACACTGTCTGTTTTTTAAGACGGACCTGGCCACACGAAATTCCCTTTTTCATGCCTCACTCTCGTGATGTTACTTCTCCTAGCTTAGACACGGCTCAGTCTTCACATGGTGGCGTTGGGCGTTGTTAGACCAAAGCGATATTGAAACCTGAGGAGCAGAGAGACGGTTTTAAAGGTCGTACTTGAGATTTCCGCTCATGTTCCGGGACGAGAGCTGCGTTGTTCTGTTCTTCCTTGACCCCAGGTCCCCTAAGCTCGACCAACATTAAACATTACCAGGAAGCCGATGTGTTCCACTGCTCCTTCCAAGCCTCGAGGTCGCTAGCAGAACTGTGCTCTTTCAACAAAGACCCCCTTGACGTGATTCCAAGATATCGCATTAGTGCAGATTGGATATATCGGCAAAGACTCTGTTGATTCCTCCCCCGTGGAGACGCCTGTTTCATACATGCCCGGGTCGAGGAAGTCGCGGCATATGTAAGTCTCCCCGCCCTTCCTGTTGTCCCCCACCTCGACAGTCGTGAGCGGCGCACGGGAGTGGGCTTCCAGGTCCACAAGCGCAGGCCCCTGTGCTGTATCGACACCGATGAAGATGTGGCCCCCGGCCCGGGCGGTTTCGTTGAGTGGCGGGACGTCTATGGAAAACCCACCGCCATCTTTGCGATCGAACAGACCCCTGAACGGACCGCATTTGTTCAGTATGACCTGGACTTCATAACGCATCAACACGGCCAGGAGAACTTGCTTGTCGACCTTGGTGACGGCGTGCAGCTCGGACACGGAACGGCAGACCACGCGGCCCTGCAGAAAGTCGCGCCACGGCCAGTTTTCGACACGGCGCGATTTGAAATAGATCATGACGAAACCGGCCGCGGTCCACACCAAGACGGTGAGGTTAGACGGATCCACGCCGCCAATACGGTCCTGGACAGCGACGAGAGCTACGCCGCCGCAGATAAGAATGCCGACGGCGGCTAGGACGATGTACGAGTACCATACGCTGGTGACGATGACGGACCCCTCGTCAACAACCCACTTGTCAACCTCGGCTATGGCTTTGGCGTACTTCTCACGGGTGTTGCGGTATCGTTGGCGGAGCGCCTCGGCCTGCGCGGCAGGTGTGTCGCACTCGATGCCGGCGAGCGCACCCTCAACGGCCATGGGCGTGTCATAAACGTTCTGGAAGCGCTGCGGGTGCCCGTGAGCCCTTGCGGCTCGGCTTGCACTATTTTCCTCAAACTGCGACGTGCGCAAGCGCGCCGCGGTGAGACATGGCTTCTGGCGAAAGAACTTGGCGGGGTTGGTGGGGTCCGAGACGTGCATCGCAGCGCGGGCGAAGCCAGAAATTCCGCTTGGGACGTACCCGCACAGCATCGAGTACGGCACAAGGCAGCCAATGACGTCCCGCATCATCGTCCATGTTTTGCGCCCGGGCGCCGACGCGTCGAGGGCGCCGGTGTGGTCCAGCACCGTCCAGTTCCATACCAGCGTGGTGCGGTCGCCAACGGGGTACTCGGTAGAGGGCAACGACGACCAGATCTCGCGGCAGACGTCGAATACCGCCCCCGCGCAGAGGATCATGTTCCGCGTCGAGCCCGCGGCAATAGCGCCATCTCGTTCCTGGCAGAGCAGGGTCCTGGACCCGCGGAATCCAGTGTCGTAGATGACTGCGCTGGTCTCGAACAGGTCGGCCGTTTGCTCCACTTCCTCGTCCCACCGCAGTTGCGCCGCGCAGCCCGATAGCATCGTGGTGATGCCGGCATTGAACATGTATACCACGTTGAAGTAGCGCGCTCCCGAGTTGTCCTCCATCGCGATGTTCTCGTCTTCGTCTTTGCCTTTGCCGGCTTCGGCAACGCGCGCAAGCAAGTTGTTCATTCTGGACGAAATCTGCCCCAAGCGGACGTTCAGGTCATTCTGCGCCTCGATGGTCCGAGACACCGCGGCGGGGAGGTCTTGGGCAACAACCTTCAGCTTGCTCGCGAACTTGGCCAGCGTCGACAGGCAGTTCTCGGCCCAGAACTTGCCCCTGATGGTGCGGACCAGCACACAGGCCATGGTCGCTGTCAGGTAGTTGATGAGGGCGTGGTAGGCCTCATCGTTGTGGCTCGCCAGCTTCATCTGCTTGTCGAACCTCACGGTGCCCTCGTCAGGGTCAAAATTCCGCATGAGATTTCGGTAGGACAGGGCAAATGTGTCCCCTGACATCATGGACGGGCGATGCTCGAGCATGACAAGCTCGTTATCGTGGACGCATATGTCTAGCGCGTGCTTCATCGCTGTGGCTAGGACGTGCAAACGGTTGTAGCCCTCGCTATCGGCCGAGCCGTACCACTCCTCAGGTCCCTCTAGCAGAACTGGCGCTTCTGATTTCACCGCCGCGACGAGTCGACGGACCTCCAACTTCCAGAGGTTCATCTCTTGCTCCTCCGACACATCGTACAGCGTGAGGTCGTTGAATTTGGGAAGATCCCTCATTTCATATCCTTCCTTGACTTTGAACCGCAAGTGACAGTCAAGCCCTGAGAAGATGCTCTCTTCGTCGATATCCAGGTCCGCAAGGCGGAATCTTTCGGTGTGGATCGTATCATCGCGGTCGTCCCCAAGCCATGGACCGTGTACCCCGATCCGAACCGTTTTGGCGCGGCGCAATGGTCGATGGCGTCTTGCGTTCGTGTCGTCTCCATCGAGCCGTGCTCCTCCCAGTTCTGAGATGGAGTTGCGGTTGCTTCTTGCAGATGCAGCGTCCATGATTTTGTTTTAGTGTTTACTAGCAGCTCCAGCAAGGCAATAGTACATAGACTTTCCGGGTTACATAGCTGGACGAAGATGAGTGAACTGCAGAGATGAACCCGCCTCGAGTTTGTGGTGGTGGGCTGTGGTTGTGGGCCAGAATAAAACCACCCTTGACAACACCACCTTGATGCATTGCTGGTCTCCTATAGGCAGAATAAACCGCCCCCTTTCAATAGTTCTTGTTGTGCATTGCGTGGCGATACCTATGCCTTTTCCATCGAGTGGCTTATGCATGGCTGCCTTCATCTGGCTTCAACAACGCCCCCAGTGCCCGTTTCCGCTCCTATGAAGCCCAATTCGTTCACGGGTGAGGGGTAATCAGCCCACCAGGCTTCACTGCATATGCGGGCGTTCTAGGTCTCTAATGTCGGTACTTATATTTTGCCCACAGCCTTGCCGATCGAAGGCGACGGAGAACAACGAGCTGAGCTTCTATCAAGTGCCCAGCTGACCAGGGCGCTAGATGTGGTCCTGGAGGGGGCACCCCAGTCTTGCTCTGCTTTTTATGAACTCCGACCTTTGTCACACAGCTCTTTATTTGCGCACAAAACTGTGGAAGCCAACGGATGTTGGCCCTTCTTCTTCCTGTCTCAATGAGCATCCCATAGGTAATCTGCCTGGTTTAACCCCATCACAGTTCCTACAACCAACCTGTACCATCCTTATCCCGCAAGGGAACGAAACGGGTACACGCCTTTCAACTCTATCACCGACCGACCTATAGCGTATGCGTACCCCTGCTCAAAAACGCAGACAATGGCGTTGCCTGAAGGGCTCCCAGACTACCAGAATGTCTTTTCAAGAGCCGACCGAGACGCTGGTGACCGAGGATCGGAAGAGGTGCAGCCTTTCAATTCCAAATTCACAGATATCAAAGAAATATGGCAAGACGGGGAGCTTCTCATTGTAACAAAAAGCCAAGACCAGTTCCGACAATCTCGAAAGAGTAAGAAGCGGTATGGGGAATACTCGCTTCTTCTGCGGCGAGTTCTGGACTTAGATGAGAGGCGCAAGCCGGTGCTCCAGTTGGAGCTGCAATCGGAAACGCTACGTCGAGCATTCCGCAAGATCGCGCAGGGAACCACCACCATCAGCCTCAGCCAGGATCCTATCACTATCTTTCAGCCCTACCCGGAGCTGTACCACTGCCGGGAAGATATCAGGACCGCTGCGACGGCGGAAACCACGGATGAGCTTACTCGGCGGGAGCTGCAGCTGCTGATCGACTTCGAGACCCAGTACATGGCTGAAACCCTCGCAGTCATCACTGCCTTCAAATCCAGCGAGACAATCGAGTTCGAATGGCTCTGGAGTCTTTTCCGACCGGGCTGCGACGTGGTCGTCCAGAATAACTCCGTCACGGAGACGCCAATCGAGTGGTGCGCGAAGCTAAAGTCGTTCAAAGTGAGAGAGGACCCTAGCGGACTGTGCTGGCTGATCACGGTCCAACACACGGCGTTTAACGGCCAGTGGTTCGGGCGGGGAGAGACGGACTTTCGGTTTCCTGCCTTTACTGGAACCGTCCCCATTGTGCAGTTGCCGGCCTACCCTCTTAAATACCATCAGCAAAAAGACCTTCTGATCGAGGCGTCGGTCGAGTGCGGGGCCATGTACGAAAAGTACTGCAGGGCAAGCGCGAAGGGCGCTGAACCGCCCGTTGGCACCACTATGGTGTGCAATGGACTTTTTTGGGCCATGAGAGAAGAATCCGGGCGGGCTCCGAGGATGCACGACAGTCCTTCTCAGACGGTCAGACAGGCCCTTTTTCTACTCAAACTTCACATTGACTGCGACTAACACGATGCGGGCATAGATCAGCGGGCGCGTAATGATAGACGCCGAGGGGTTTTTCAGCAACTACCCCATGTGTCGAGATACACTCCTTCCCGAAGCTACTGCCAGAGTTGGTGGAACAAACTACGACAGCGACGACAGCTCCTCCGTAGAAAGCCGTAGATTCTTCATGCGGCGATCCCGACAATACCGTCGCCGCACAACCGGCTCAAGCATGGCCATTTCCGCACACGTTGAACCGACACCCCTCACCAACGACCAACTCCGAACGTGCTCTCCCTTCATCCCCGCCTTCTCTTTCTCCGCCCGCGCATGGGGTCTCGTCCTCATCCGCGAACTCGATGAGGTGGACTGGAACACCGAGGTGTACGACAAGCTTCAAATGGACGAGGACATCAAAACGACAATCTACCAGGTCGTCAAGAGCCACTCGGCGCAAGCAAACGACTTTGACGACTTCATCCAGGGTAAGGGACGCGGTCTCGTCTTCCTGCTACACGGCCCGCCGGGTTGCGGCAAGACTATGACGGCCGAGAGCATCGCCGAGTCGTTGCAAAAGCCGCTGTACAGCGTCAACGGCGGCGAGCTCGGCACGTCACCTACAACAATCCAGAATGCGCTTGAAGGAATCTTTGCGCTTGTGAGTCGGTGGGATGCCATTTTTCTCTTGGACGAGGCCGATGCTTTTTTGTCTAAGCGGGGCGACAGCGTCGAGAAGAACGCGCCTATATCGGTGTTTCTGCGCGTGCTGGAGTACCAGGCGGGCATTATTTTTCTTACAACCAATCGTCTGCCGGATATTGACGATGCGTTTCACTCTCGGATTCATGCGTCGATAGCGTATGCTCCGCTGGACGAAGCCAAGACACGCGCCATTTGGAAGGAGCTTGCGTTTGAAAAGTGCGGCTATGCGCTGTCGGACGTGGAAGTGGCAGAGTTAGGGGCGTTGACAATGGACGGGAGGGCCATTAAGAACGTGCTGAGGTTGGCGGTTTTGTTTGCCAAGGCAAGGGGGGGAGGAGAGGACATGGGATTTAGGGATATTAAGGCGGTTTTACCCTTGACTAGGGCCGGTATTGTCAGCAGGTAGTACTTGTGGTAATGCAGTGAGATGGCGGCGCTTTCTAATGGTGGTGTTTTTTTTATGGTAGTGATGTTAGTAAGGCATCTGATAGGGGGGCACCCCCCAAATTTTAGGGGGGCATCCAAGCACAGGCCATTTTACTGGGGGGGCACCCCCCCACAAATTGCGTGGCTTCCAC
>Ga0247770_1001692_pt1 | contig 15752 bp, 13 predicted proteins | sample UWRJL136409B6_FD_179943 | JGI IMG/M metagenome (GOLD analysis project Ga0247770, IMG submission 179943) | Plant litter microbial communities from Arlington Agricultural Research Station in Wisconsin, United States - UWRJ-L136-409B-6 | ecosystem: Environmental > Terrestrial > Plant litter >... | reverse complement strand
AGTCCTCTGGGACGTCCGAGGTTGATAGTCGGGAGAAAGATGCCGGAGGTATCGTTCCTCTTGTCGGACTCATCCTCACCCCTGTCGTCATGATCCGCAGGAGTACAGCCCTGGACCTCGAGATCCGCAGTCCAGAATCCCCGGAATCGCGCCTCAAGACCGGAAGCGCCATGTTCCGTCTCCGCGCAACAACGCAGACAGAAGCCAAGGACCTCTATGATGCGGTGCATCGAAGCCGGTTAAACAATGCTAGGTACATTCAGCTTAGCGAAGAAGCACGTGTCCGCTCCTTTGGCCAGCAGCAGAATGCACCGGTTGAAGGCAGTGCCGATGATGACAGCTCCAGTCGGCGGCGCAACTTTTTCGGCCGTAAGAATAGCTACCGTGCTTCAACACGAGCCCCGAGTTTGTCAATGCACAGCGGCTCGACTAGCATCTCGGCCACAAGCTTCCTAAGGAGGCTGACAGGCGGCATCAACCCGTCCTTCAACATCGAAGAGTCATCAGTTGACAAGCACTCGCGGCCAGGCTCGATTGCGGGTCCCGGTGGCGGTAGCCTGGAATCGTCAAGCGGCTCATCGACAGGCGGCGGTCAATCAACACCTCCTCGCAGCGTCTCCATCTCCCTGTCAGGCTCCGGTAGCAGCCAAAGCCGCTGGGAAAATGGATTGGCAAAGCCGTTCTCGCCTGACCGCCCGCTCGAGATCCGTTGCCATCTAAACGTACAAAACAACCGTTGGGCAGACAAGGGTGATTGCGTGCTACACATCAGCCAGCCACCACCGGGGGTGAGGCAGGAACTGAGACTGTATCACGGTATGGAAAAGCGCGTTATCGTCACGCATACGAAGAAGAAGTCGGGCGATAAATCAAATATCTTGCTGGATGCCGTGCTCGGTTCCAAGTGCTTCAGTATGATTGGCGCCAGAGGCATCATGTGTAGTGTATGGGAGAACCTGCGAGACGAGGATGGGAACGTCGGTGTAGCACCAGCACAAGGAGCGCTCGCTGGGCGAGTGACCAAGTGGTGCTTTCAGTGCAAGAATGCACAGCAGGCTCGGATGATCATGGGTTTGGTGACTTCGGAAGTACCCGTCTCGGGGCTATATTAGGAGTGTAAAACGCCCTTGGGTCGCTGCTCTGACAAAGTAGTGGTGCGGAAGAAGGTCAGACAACAGGAGACCCTACTGAAGACTATCGTGAGGAGGAACCAGAGCGTGGAGAGGTACCGGTGTGGGGGGAGTCCATGATCAAGCGCATTTGCGCCTTTCTTCGTCGGAGTCTTTTGATTGCTTCTAGTCTATACCCAGCTATTTTCTTACTGTCTTTATTTTTTATTGTGTTTTGGCACCGGTGTTGGGGCTGGCTTTGCCTGGAAATCTGGGATCAATTGAGTTGTCGGCGTTAGGATACCCATGCCTACTTGCCTGATGAGTAGTTGGTGTGTGTCTATAGGGTATGGATAGATATATAGATGGAAGATTCGGGCTCAACCGACTGTCATATTCAAACGCCCATGAGCTATACCAGAATTCCAGCTGTGAGAATATTGAAACCCTTTTTACGAATGCTTGCAGCGTTATGCAATACTTGTATGTAAGCGGGATTATATACCTGGTAGATATTTATGCAGCCTCGCCACCCTAAGGTGGTTAGCGAGTTTCGCGACGCCAACGGGAGTCGCGTTGCCGCGCGAAGTTTCGAACGGATCCGTACATCTGAAGACGGGTTTTCGCAACGTCCTCACCACACTTTCTTTCATCTGCGACTTCGAGAATTGTTATTCACACATAGCGCAAGCGAATAGCCGACTTTACGCGAGCGTTTCAAATAACCCATCCTCCTGCCACTAGCAGCTATTGTTCTTCTCGAGGCTATTGTTGTTGCGCCGCGCAACTATTCAGACTATTCACAATGGGCGACTACAATAGCATGAAGGTGCCCGAGCTTAAAAAGCTATTGAACGAGCGGGGCCTCACACAAGCTGGCAATAAGGCCGACCTTATTGCGCGTCTCGTCGAGAATGATAAAGAGCAGGCCAAATCTTCGGAACCGCAAGCAGGTAGGTCTTCCAACTTTTGATTCAACTTTCTCCAACTACCACCACACAACGCTCGCTGGTCGCGCAATCGTCACAATCAATTTCATTTGAACCCTTCCTTTTCACTCTGTCGCTTCCCAACACTACAACATGGCGACCAAAGTTTCGATTCAAGTGGCATCCGAAGTTAGCTCTTTCTGGAGAGAGCTGGAAGCCGACTTGGGCTTCGATACATCACCGCTTCAACAAGCTAATCACAAGCTACATGTAGCATCTGAGACGAAGAAAGACAACATCGAGGACGAAATCGATTACGAGGACGATGACTACCCCGCCCCTACTGCCACTCAGAGCACAGTTCCGCCTGCTGCTGCCCCTGCTGCCACCCCTAATGCGGCACCTGCGCCTGTTGCCTCTGCCTCTTCTGCGCCCGCGCCAACCAAGTCAGCTGCCTCAGAAGCGGAGACTGTGACACCCGCTGCCGCAACGACTGCAGATGCGCCGACCACATCCAAGCCGTCAGAGAACGACTCAGACAAGATCACCGAAGCTGCCGCATCAGCAGAGCCCCTCTTCTCCCAACATCTGGCGCCTACCAACGCTCAATCGGAGGCGGAGAAGCGCGCTGCGCGTGCTGCTCGTTTCGGAATCACTCCAGACAAAGCACCAGAGGAGGCCAAGAAGACGGAACGCGCCTCGCGCTTTGGCATCGCTAATGACGCTGTCTCTGCGATCGATAGCGCTTTGCCCGACCGACCGCGCAAGCGAGGCCGCGACCGTGGCGGTGAGGAGAAGGAGGACGACGTGCGCTCCAACAAGCGCCAAACCAGCGGAGCAGTAGGCCCTGCTCGAGGCGGACGCAACACTGCTGGTCGCGGTAACAACCAAAACACCCGAGGAGATCGCGGAGGAGATCGCGGAGGCCGACGAGACCGCCGAGGCGGTGCGCCTAAGGAAGGAGGTGCTCCCAATGGTCAGAAGAAGGGACCCTCAGCGGCGGTAGATCCGGCGGAAAAGGCCAAGCTTGAGGCGAGGGCCAAGCGATTCGGAGCTGCGGCTTGAGCTTGCATAAGTCGCCGACCTGGAACGGAGCTTGTTGTGTTTTATTTGATCGGGTTCACGCAAGGCGGATCATTATGAGGAAGGAGCGGAGAAGGGGTAGAGGAAAACGGGAGAGGTGCCATCATTGTCAGAGCAAGAGAACGGCTGAGAACGGCGTTTGGGTTTCGAGGATCTAGGATTTTCGTGGCTGGATTTCAGGACGGGCTTGTTGCTTCAAGTCGACCAAGGCGTTTTCACCCACGCGCCATATTGCCTCGCTAGCGAGAATAAGAAGATACCTCGAGGACAAGTCCCTCACAAACTGATGTTTCTAAAGGGAAGTGTACCTGAATCTATCCTGTTTTTTTTGAGAAAGTGTGATGTGACAGCCCCCAAGCCCCGTCGGCCGCTCTGATGAACAAAACAAGCTCCCATTGCGCAGTTTCATCACGCCCCCTCCCCCTACCGACGTGCATGGCCATCGTGCTCTTGTCTTCCAAGAGCAGTACAATTACGGCTGGCTGGACTTGTATCACAATCATCATCAGACTGCAGGTCTCAACCCTGGGGTAGAAAGCCAGCTGCCAGGCGGAGATCGGCAGCCATTCCTTGCCCAAACAATCCCAGCATGCGCTAGCGTCATGTCAGTGGGAAAGGGGAGAACTCAAAGAACGGGGGGCTATCGGCACGTCATTTGCGAAGACGACATTCCGCTCACTAGCCGCTGAGAGGCGAGGTACCCAGTCCAGGGCAGCGACAAGACCATCATTTGAGGACCCTACTATTGTGTTGTAAGTGAACCATAGGTAGAGCAAGGACGCGTTAGATGTAGTGTTGCGATCCCCAGCAGCGCGTTGTTGCGCGCGACCTTCATTAGCGCATCCACCTGGATATCTCGCACGACCAGCTCGAAACAACCCGACTTGAGGATAGTTTGTTCCGGAGGCTGGCTGAATGGCATAATAGTGTTTCGCGGCGGTTTCCTTGGCTGTAAGAAAGGGGAAAGGACAAAACAAGGAGAGAAAGGGACGGAGATTGCCAGCCAGTAGAAACCGTGGTGTATCTATGACAGAAGTAGCGCACAACTCGTCTCAACGGTCGGATTGGCCAGGCTCAGGCGGCGCCGCGCGCGATGCTCAACCCAGAAGAGATGTGCCGGGCTCATAGTAGGAAAGGCTTATCAATGTCGAATCCAGCTCGAGCTAGAATACTCCCCGTTCCCATGTGGAGTCTCAACCATAGCGCCCTTTCCCAAGTGTGCCTTGACAACCAGCCAACACTCATAACACCAAGGACCATGATGGGAGGGTGAAATTCACCTTAACCAGGAAACCACAAACCAGCCCACTAGGGGGTCCATAGGCTCATGACATGTGGATCAAATCCTGCTGGGCCTCCGACGAAAGGCCAGTATCTGAACTAACTGGGCAGTGGGATATGAATATGACACGAAGGAGCGTGTGCTCATGACCAAAGGGTAAGAGTTGGACGATCCGAGACCCGAGATTCTCAGAAGTCATGTGTTCGAGCCGGACGACAGCATCCCTCTCAAGCACTGACTATCAGGGGGCAGACCCGGTGGCGACTCCGCCATGCGCTCAAAACAGATAGACCAAACGCTGACCAGGCTCGCACATACTTAGGAGCCTTGGCCGTAGTTCAGTCAGCCTCCGAGACTTGGATGGAGCCCACAAGCTCTCCCGTTGGCTGGGAGCAGAAGCCGGCGTTGTCTGCTGAACTGCGAGCCCTGTGGATGAGACATTCCAAAACCGCAACGTAGTCTGTTCTCTGTGCGCCGAGTCTTCTGAGGAAGGGCTTAGCGCGGGTAGGGCAGGCTCAAGAAGCACGGGGGCGTGAGACGGAGCGTGGAGCCTGTCCGGCTGAGCTGGTGCATATCTCGTGCAGAGTAGGAGGGAGCTTAGCCGATGCCCATTTGTATGTTGAAGGGGCTGGAATGACCTGGCCAGCAGGGTGCAAGACTCTCCCCGACAGCCCGGGTTTTCAATCACTCAGAGGACCACGCTGAAGTCCCGGCCTGTTTTGCTGGCCGTGGCAGCTCCGTGCGCTAATCCCGCATGCTGAGGCGAGCATGTCGAGGAGACGCAGGAGTGCAAGGTAGGGAAGAAGAGGAAGCCAGGCTTTAGCCGCGGCCGCTGTTTCTGGCCTGGCTGTTGTTAAAAAAAGATAAGGTAATGGCGTAAAAGCGAAACCAGCCTGTCGGGAGCGTCGAAAGAGTGGCAGAGCATGCAGCGCACAAGCCGCCAGCAAGGAGCACGCAATGGCAAGCGAAGTGCAGAAAGCAGAAGGGATTTTCCAATGTGTTTTGACGATAGCTTCACACCATCCCGCCCTCGCAGTCACGTTACTGATGAGGACTCCAAGGAAGGCAGATCCTGCCGCTGCATGTCTCACCTCCCCGCCAATCAGAGAGAGAAGACCCCTGTCCACCTGGAGCAACCCCTGTTCGCAGCCACGATTGGTCGGCCGACCCGTGCCAGGAGGTGGGCATGATGCCATTGCCTCTCCATCAACGCCGTGTTGCCCTCTCTCCTTCGAGCTTTTCCCGCTCGAAGTTCCGTGACCGTAGAACTTCGGTAGCGGTGCCGTACTCATAGCGCATATCGATCAACAAAATTTGAGGCGAAATGGACATACCACATCGCTTATTTCTTGCGCGATCCCCTGAAGCGATGACGGCGATCTCAGGACGCGGGAGGCAGCCGCCACAGGAGTCAATGCCAGCCTCAATCCGATCGGGGACCGCGAGCAAAGCAGCCTGTGGCGGGGTGCAGTTACGGTGTATGCGGCTTTTGATTGGCGAAAACACGGTCTGCCCGCTGCACTCGCCACATTTGGATTCCCAGCTCATGCTTGCCTTGCAGAAGCCGCGTGCGATCGGGCCCCGTGCTTGCCGGCTGGAGAGGGCTACCGGGCTCCGGGGTGTGTGATCCGCCTCTCGGCGGGTTCTACAGGTTCACCAATGCACCAGCATGTAAGGTACGCCATGCGGCATGTGCTGTTCAGCTGCTCTGCTTCAACTCAGCTGTCAGCATTGATGTTGGTGCTATCCCAAGGCTTGAGGGCTCGCGAACAAGGGGAAACCCAGCCGAGGGGGTTGGCCGGTCCTTCGCCGAAGTCGGCGGCGGGTCATTCTATGAGTGAGAGACAGGCAGACATGCAGGAAAGAGGAACAAATGATGCAAACCCGCGCATGTCGATTCCTGCGCTGGTTGGCAGATTTGCGGTTTGCCGAACATTCAAGCCGTAAGCCGTGAGCCGTGAGCCGCGGCAGGTTCTTGTAGAGTCGCAGATGGATGCCTCGACGTACCCCCACTCATGTAAAGTCAGGGTGGGCGCTTACAGTCCGCTCTTTGCGACCCAGTCACGAGAATTGGGAGACACCATCTCAAAAACTAGCCTCTCATAGCGGCGGCGTCTTGTCGTGGTGGATCCCCATACACAATCTATGAACAAGTTTAAGCACTTACAGACGGTTAGCATATATGTACTACATGTACTAACTATCACAACAGCATCTTGCAGAAAACTGACAAGGAACTGATGTTAAGCCCGATCGAGGATGAGAGTGTGTGTGATGGGTAACAGAAAATGGTGAGTGTCTGTCATCTCTCACTTCTTGTCAAAAAATGTGCAGGGAAGCCGTGGGGGATGAAGGGCTCGACCAGTCTATCCACCGGGGAGGCGGGGAAGAAGAGAATGAGGATAGTTGCGATTGGGTGAAAATAGATGGCTACCGACGAATCAAAAAATCCAGTGACCTTGAAGCAATTTTTGCGGTCCCGGGTGGCTCAACTGACGAATAGGGAGCGCGCTTGACGGCGTCTATTCAAACGATGGCGCCTTGGTTGGGTCCTTTACGGTAGGTGGAAAAGGCAAGCTTCGGCATTGTTTCCGCGATGGGTGTAGAAGGAGTTTGCTCGTATCTGTGAGGGACGATGACACCGAGGGACACCCAGACATTGGGTCCCGGGACACTGGCAAAGATTGCGAACCCTTGCTCCTAGCTGCGGTGTCTCCCCAACACGGTAAGGTGGGGGAGGGTGCCGAAGGTCTGTCTCCAAGGTGGTAATCTGGGGGGGGGGCCGTCCTTGGGATCGTGATGGATCCGAGTTGAGAACTTTTCGGAGGCAAACTGGCTGCGAACCGAGTAGACGACTACTGTACGGCCTGGCAAGGATACGTCCCTGGTTTAGTGTAGTGGCGCTCTCGGCCCCGTGGGCGGTCGATGGGTTCCGGGGGATCGCCGCCATCGCCATACCAATCTGAGAGGTTGAAAAGGAGCATGTGGAAGCGGGAGCGGGTTCGGGCACGGGGAGCAAGGTCAGGCAAGGCTTGTCCCGTCTCACCGTGCCTTCCTCCCAAGATCCAACCCTTGCGGTTGTGGAGGGAAAGCGAACGACCGCACTTACCCGGACCCCTGCTTCCACCGTTGCCCCACGATGAGCAGGTTTCCCGCGTTCAACCGAACATCCATTGAGACAGAGTTGTCCCGCTCTTCTGTTATTTGCCTCCGATCATGGCGCGGCTTCTCACCTGCTCACGTGCTGCTCACCTCTGGCCGCGGTCTTAAGATCGACGCGTCCATAAATGCGGTCCTCTGGCCGTTGAGTCGCCTCAACGCTCGCGCGGCAGAATTGGAATGCTTTTTAGGTCACTGCAAGCGTCCCAGTCACCCAGTCCAACGCGTGGCCTGGCGAGAGCATCCAGTCTCCCGATGCAGCAGAGTGGAGGTATATTCTGGGCTTCAAGGGTCTGCTGCCCAATGGTGCACCAAATGCTGGAATCTGAGCGCTTATAGGGCATTCGACGATGCAGCTCCCAGGGCTGTCCTCTGCGCGCATGGTGGGCGCAGCTCGCTAGCGAACAATCTGGCTGTTAGGCCGTCTGGCCGTTCGCCCTGTCGCATCCGCGCTTGTCACTCGCCCTGGCGACCTTCCGTGGCGTTCCGCTGAAGCCGGCTCCCTCGAACCACAACCAACATTGACGTCCGCCAACGCCAATGCCAACGGCCCTGGCGTTGCCTGCATACGTTTTGCCCCGCCCGCCCGCTGTTCGCTGATCGCTGCCCGTCCGCCTAGCCCCGCTGGTGGCTGTCGACTCTTTCGACCACCGACGACCTGGGTGACTCAGTGGTGCGATCCGGCTGTCTGATCTGCCACCTGCACCGTCTTCCTGCCCAATCCCCCACCTCGAGCCACCTGACTTCCGGCCATCGCTGCTGAGGGTCGCAGCCCCGGCCTTGGGCAAAGATAGCATCGCGCTCCATGCAGATACAAGTGTACAACTGTACGAGGTACTTCCGTACCACTTTTCCATCAAGCTTCTGGGCGGTCGGCACGAACGCCCACCCCCTCCCTCCTCTCCTCTCCACATCAGCATGTGGATGGGATGGATGATAGAGCTACGCCGATGCCGACATCGTTCTCTCGAGACCTTACCCTAGGTCCCAGGAAAGAACCCTAGGAACCGACTTACAAACATCCCTTTCCCATTTCTATTCCCCCGCATGTACATTCGAATCTGCCACCCTCCTTGTTGACAATATCTTCTCGACTTGCCCCTCCACCCTCCTGTGCGCCTCTCTCTGCTCTCATCTACCTCCGACTCCATCGACTTCGCCCCTTTGGAAGCCCAGCCTCTCCGCTTACGTTGACCGAGCTTTCTTTGCCATCTGTGACGGCATCCCCTGTAGCGAAACACCTACCGACAGCCTGGGAGCGAGAACCAAGAATTCAAGGCAAGCGCCAGCGCTGCCCACCTACTCCGAGCCCCGTTCTCGGTTCGCCCTCCATCTCACGCCGGCACGCGCGAGTCTTACACACCATCCGCGGCAGACTGCTCTTGCCGCGTCCTCCGGTGCTAGTTGCCAGCATTAATTTCGTCCTTGTCCTGGAGACTCTTTTTTTTCACACTTCTTCTACTTTTGTTCCGTCTGGTACCAGGGCTGTCCCGATATCCTATATTACTCCCGCGGAAGTCTCGCGGCGGCCCGGTACCCTAGTGATCCACGTAATAGCCTTCTGGTATTCGGCCGGGTTACAACAAGAGGTTGCTCCCGTCACCTCCGCCACCCCTCGCGTCCTCCCGCTGACCACCCAAAACATTAGAGTTTGGTCCTGCGCCGCCCTCATGTTGTGAGATACTGTGCCATAGACGATTGTGGTCGTGAGACCAGGGAATTTTGTACGGGTTGTTGGATACGATGCCATCCCACCCGTTAGGACCGGCCCGAGGCCGGTCGGATTATGCTGCTCCAAGGGATTACAGGGCGACTGTCAACCCCTCTAGGGAGGAGATGTTCCTCGACCCGAGCCCGAGGACAAGGAAGCTTACCAGCACAACTCGCCAACCCATCCGGACGATTCCACAGCCGAAGCTATCTAGTGGGCTACAACCGTCGCTCCAATACCGGCGGCCATCTACCGGGGAGCCGGAGAAACTACGTGGGCACCATCAAGCACAATCTTGGGACTCGAATGTCAGCGGAAGCTCTGAAGTATCAACTACAAATGGGCCATCTTTTACGGGGTCGATGGCAAGCAAGCTCCCAGGGCCCGGTTCGAAACGAAACGTCCTCCGCCGGAAGCCGTCCGGACTGTCGCAAGACCTGACAAGCCCACGCAACGACACACAGAGCAACTCGAACCGAACGAGCTCATCTTTATCTAATCCTCGCTCCCAGACGCCGTTGGACACGTTTGCCAGTCTTCATTTCGACCGCGACACGGCGCAGAGCCCTATGGAGATTAGGGCTGCGCACAAAGTCGAAGCTGCGAGGATTGCGCCGCATGCGGTCGCCATGTACCCGGAGCTCGATAGATATCGGGAGATTGAGCCTCCAGCAATGGCCGGCAGCCCCAGCCCTGACGTGCTATACAGACTTGCAACTCATGACCTGCCGCCCCCCACACCCCTGTTTTCTGGAACAAGCAGCCAAATTAGTGGCTTCAGCGGTAGCCCATCAACACGTTTTTCAGGCTCACCAGGCCCCGGCCCATACAGCCGAGACACCACACCCACCACTTCGATCTCGTCGCAATCTCCGGGCCTCGTGGCCCCAATGCGAATCCCCACGGCCGGGACCCGAATGAGACAGGCCGACTCGCCGTTGACCAGACCACCAATCACCCGGAGAAGAGCCGATAGCATATCAAATGAGGCCGACCCTGTAAGCGCCGATCCACGAGGTCTGGCGGCCGTCAGGGAATCCTTGACGTCTTCGTCATCCAACTCAACGGTCCGCGATGGGGACAGGAAGGACAAGAAAAAGAAGAGGCTATCGCCGCTCCCGCCCAGCCCCCCACCCCGGAAGTCGTCGCAGAAGCTTAAAAAGAGCCGAGATGAGGAGGAATCTCCCTCAAAGTCTTCCCGAGAACCTGCCCAACCATTGATGACATCGCCATCGAAACCCAAAGCCACATCGCATTCTCTCCATCGGCCTGCCCTGGCTGCCCAGTCCAGCGCCGTTGTCGGAAGCAAGGCTACTCCGCCAGCTAGGCCCAGCAGAGATGGGACCCCAGACCTCCAATCCCAGCTGGGGCGGTCGATTCCCATCATCCAGAGCAACCTCTCCTCAACCTCCTTATCTGACAGGCGACACAGCAACCTCCTGGCTTCAGCACCCGTTGGTCGCCCTATATTCTCGTCACCAGCTCCTGGCCAGCAGAACCCCCGCTCGCGGCGACCCTCTGAGAAGGAATCTGCTCCGGCACAGCCGTCTGCTGCCTCTTCAGCAGGAAAGAGCTTATCCAAGCCAGAGTCGGGGAGAGCTATTCGGACGCCTAGCCCTAGCGTTTCGGCCTTCAAATCACGCTTTCCGATCTTTGGGCGACGGACAAAGACTACCACAGACACTTCCCAGCAGGAAAAGAAGGACAAGTCAACACGAAAAGGCCCTGCAGCCGGAACGGGACACGAGGGCTACGGGCGCCTAGGATCGGTCCGCAGGAAGAGCAGCAATACTAGTAACACCAGCAATACCGGCCGTCTCATCCCAGGGACTATGTCTTCACAGGAAAGCCTCAGCAGCAACCAGTCGTTCGACCCATTTTTCGCAGAGCGCATGGCCCCAGTCGTTATTGCCGGCGGAGAAATTGTCGAGAATAGAAACACGAGCGCAGAACTGAGCCGCACAGACAGCAACCAAAGCATATCCTATAGAAGACCGAGTGTGGACTCAAAGGACGGCTCTCTCCTCTCAATTTCGTCGAGGGAGGAGCCTCGGTTCACCTTGTGGCCCTCTCCATTCCCGCGAAACTCTATACAGGCTCCTTCCGTCAGAAGTCGCCGGCCCTCGGATAGCAGCGACTCCGAAGCAGTTACTATGAGATCCACCCTCGCCTTCAGGAGATCCTCACAGCAGCCAAAATCTGGAGACCAAGAAGGCCGACGAATCCCGAAACCTATTCTTACTCGAGCCCAGACACAGCCGCCCTCAATAACCAGCCACGACACGAGCATCATGTCAGACGATTCAATGTTCGGCCCTTCGTCTGAGGGCGCTGGTAGGGTTGGTCGAGGGTTGGACAGTGCTGGAGCCGGTTCAGGTCCTAAGAAGCTGCTTCGCCGTGCCCGCTCCCCCCGAAAATGGAATTTCTTCAGTCGGTCTCAGAGCCAACCCGCCGTGGAGGAGAATAAAGTAGATGCGTCAAAAACTGTGGCAGCAACAGTGACAGCTGTCCAGGCGAAGCCCATTGCATTTTACACTATGATGGACTCATCAGAGCAGGAGGACGCTGAATCGCCTGATCTTGAGGAAGTTCTTCGCGAGGCGAGAAATCTTGCTACTCCTCCCCCGAATCCACAGAGTGGAAGCGGTGGCGCGAGGAACTTGCCCATTACCGAACAAACGGCTCGTGGAGAGCCTTCTGCCTCGAGTGTTACCAGACAAAGGCCATCATCCACAACAATGACACGGGTCATCGCAGCGCCGGCCAAACTCTCAACTCCCACAGCTCCACGGGCTCCCCAGTCGCAAGTTCCGACCCCAGCCGTCCGCCAAGCTCCAGGCCGTCCGAGCAGATTGCCTCAAGTTGGCCGCATCCCAAAGGTCGTCAGCGCCCGGTCTGAGCAAACCTCGCCAAAGAGTTTCTCGAGGCCTTTCCACAGACTAAGCATTCAAGGGCCTCCGTCTGCCCTGGATGTCCAAAACCCGGATTTCGTTGCCAAGGGGCCAACTCCACCGAAGCCATCCACCCCAGAGCTCATCCAGGACCAATCAGCAACTACAAGCGGGACCAACATCTCAACAACATGTACCATTCCCCAGGAGCTGTCTCTGGAGCTCGCCCAGGGCGAGTCGGAGTTCATCTCCTTCTCGCCTCGAAAGAACTCTGAGTGCACTACGACATCTTCGAGCAGCTCGGGTGGCATGTTTACCTTTGCTGAGGCAACCGCTGTAGTTCCTCCACCAAACGCACCTCTGGCAGAAGACGAGATATGGGACGAGTACAATGATTTTCTTGCAGACGAGACCATACGCCTGCCCTCTCGTAAGGCACTTGCGATAAAGCCAGCCCCTCTCGATCTTGCTAAGGCGCCAGTGAAGAGGGTCGAGTCATCACTTGAGTCGCCTACCGTCTTGCCGAATCCTGTGCAAAGTCTAGCCCAAGCTATCCTGGCTAGCAGAGAACCGGCATCGAGCATCTATAGCGTGGAAATGGTTGAACAGGTCAAAGAGGTACTGGGATCGGCTCACCACAACCCAGAACGCGGCAACGGTCCCGAAAAGCCCACGGAGCACCCAAGAAGAAGCAGCCAATCCGCCCGCCAAACTCGGTACTCGAGTTCGAGTGGGACCAGCCTCGGCTCAGAAGACAGCTCACCGCTCTCTCAAGTCAACCTGCGAGTAGGTTCGATGACTGTCAGCAAATGGCTCACCTTTGGGCATGTCCTTTTCAGTCCTGTGCGGGACGAGCTGATATCCGATGTGGGATCGCTTAAGCGGCCCTCTATTCTTGTTGTCGATGGCTTGGGCAACGATGACTGGTCCTTCTACGCCGCCGAGACATACCCTGCAGCCACATTCTTCAATCTGTCGCCTCGTGCACCTCTCCCAACACCGGACCACCGGAGCTCTTCCTCGGCCTTTCCCTTGAGCCCTCCAAACCATCACCAGATCCGATACTCGTCGCTTCACGAAAAGTTCCCCTTTGGCCCACAAAGCATCACGGCAGTTGTCTTCCGGTTCCCAGCAGCTGGACCGGAGGTGCAGTATCGGAACATCGTCTCTGAGGCCCGGCGCGTCCTGACGCCCGGGGGTTTCATCGAGCTTTCCATCCTTGACGTCGACCTCAACAACATGGGCAATAGGGGGCGCCGCACAGTTCGCCGTCTCAAAGAACGTATCCATGCTGGAACTCCCGACACATACCTCGGTTCTACCTCCGACCTCATGCTTCGCCTGCTTGGTAGGAAGGGATTTACCGACATCAAGACATGCCGTGTGGGCGTCCCCGTTGCAAACCCTGTCCCTCGGTCATCAAGTACCGAGGCCGGTGCAAAGAGGGCCTCATCCGGAGGGAGCGATGGAAGGGCCGCTAGTAAGACCAGAAGGGACGACAGGAGCCTCCCTGAGTTGATCAACGATGAGAGCCCGGTCGCCGACGAGAGCATTACGAAGATGGTTGCCAAGGTTGGCCGTTGGTGGTACAGTCGCTGCTACGGGAGTGTTGCTGGGGCGGCTCCCTTCGCGGGCTCACGCAGCGGCTTGTGGAACGACAAACCCTTACTTGCTGAGTGTGAGGAATGGGGCTCGAGCCTCAAGCTGATGGTTTGCCACGCGCGAGTTCCTGATGACAGGCGTGTCCGGGTCGCCAGCATTTGAGAGACTGTCCCGACGTCAGCATTAACACCCCCACGTTTTTCATATCGCCATTTCATTTCAGAACATGCGAGTCCAAGACAAATCTTACCAAGACACCAGACGGCGCAAGCCTAAGACTGTTTATTTCAAAAGGCAGGATGTTCCGCTCTGCGAAGTGCGCTCCTGCCGGTTCATTTTACATATATTTTACTTCCATCGCATTCAGACTCGTCCCATCGCCAGCAATTGGCGTTGTCGGTAAAACAGTACGACACGAACCCATTATTTCGAGTCTGGGCTTCGTTCTTTTCTTCATCAGCCCAATCGTCAGGAGCGAAGAGGCGGATCTTACTTATTACGACACAGTTTGCTTCAACCAGGCAACTGCGATCACTGGCGGAGGGAAAGGGGTAATCTAATGGAGTTTGCGATTCTCCCCTTGTGGGGAGATGCATTGAGTGGGCGAGAGGTTGAGTAAGGAGTAACTCTGGTGAAGTGAGGAGGTCATGAGGACGTCAAGTCGGTGTTCGGTGCGCCTGCTGGCTAGGAATCATGTTTGGTGGACAGGCTGGGACTGGGAACTTGTGATGAACGGAAATGATGGGGAGACGGCGTTAGTTGATACCTGGTTCTGGCATTTTGGCTATTTAGCGTCGAGAGATACCCTGGCCACTGGTCCTGCAAGCAAATAAAATGCTATATTTATATCAAGATTCGAAAAAGTGGTGACTTGTTCAGGCTGCGGGTGATGAATGTCGGTAATGCATCATATAGTAATCCAGTTGGTAGATCGGAAAAATCCGAATAAAACGCATGCAAAACCTGAGGAGGACTGGTTTAGCGCAAGAAGCCCTTCCCTCGATATTGGTCGAGGTGCGAAAACATGGGCAAATGCCTGCCTTGATGTCTGTCGCGGCTCAATGTCAGCTGAATCGGCAAATGCCTGCTTTGAATCGACCCGAGACACGGCACTGGCCGGTCAAAGGAGGGCTTGGCACACCTTGGAGACCCAAATTTCCCCGGATTTTGATGGGTGGGCCCCAGGAAGCAACCGCCCCTTTGCACAAGGTTCTTCCTGCTGCAACGCCCATCCACCGCGACGATCAAGTCAACTCAAAATCGACCTCGGTGGTTTCACTGACACCGGGCGACCACACACTAAAGACGCGCGATAGCTCGAACCCATCGGCGGGACGCACAGCCGCACAGTTACACCCGCAAACGCTTCCCGCAGCCGTATACGCATCCCGATTTGGACGTGGTGGAAAATGGGCATAGAGCCGCGAGGGACATACCCAGACCAACACAGGTAGAAGGATCAGGACCAGACAGGTAGAAGAGGAAGTAGAGAGGCGGCGGCCCCCTATACGGGTGGTTTTATCTGAGCATGATGACGCGACGAATTGTACGTGTTGTTCTTCGATCCCGCCCTAACAGACGGAACTAGAAAGGCTAACCTGGCCCCTCGCGCCCCAGGTTCGCACCATCGTCCAGGTGGCCACAGCGGCAGTGTTCACGTTCATCGTCATCTTCTTTCTCGACCGCAACTTCCGCGTATTGCCAAACGCCCTCCACGAGTTTCTACCGACGCACCACCCGGGCTTCGTAATCACCGACATCACCATCACCTCGTGCTCCTCATTCAATCTCTTCTCAAACTGCAACCTCGACCCTGAGGTCTGGCACCGCATTGAGAAGGACCTGTACCTCGGCAAGGCTACCTTCTCTAATGCCTTTGTACATATTCGCCGAAAACGCGAGGAGGAGTTGACAGGAGAGGACAAGGTCGTCGTCGACGTGTCGGTAGGCCGCATCGACCCGGCCGCCGTGGGCGGCAAGGACAAT
>Ga0247770_1001691_pt1 | contig 15760 bp, 7 predicted proteins | sample UWRJL136409B6_FD_179943 | JGI IMG/M metagenome (GOLD analysis project Ga0247770, IMG submission 179943) | Plant litter microbial communities from Arlington Agricultural Research Station in Wisconsin, United States - UWRJ-L136-409B-6 | ecosystem: Environmental > Terrestrial > Plant litter >... | reverse complement strand
ATGCACTCCGTGCACTGGCCACCCTCACGGCTATAATAACACGGCTTCCACTCTCGAAGATAGAAAGAATGAATCACCTTCAACACACACTGCTTTCCAATGCCTTGACCCCTTTTGCATTTCAACAGTTTAACTATGTTAGAGTGAAGGAAGAGGATAAGTATAAGACGGTTTTTCAAACTTGTAATAGGTATTACTAATACTACATTATACTAATAGGATTAATAAACGCCTTTATAACTTTCTAAGGCCTTATTAACAGTGTTCTCTACCCCTTCCTTAATAAGTTTATCTTTATATATTTAAATAACATTTTAGTTTATTTTAAAACTTTAAAAGAACACTGAAAATACGTGTGATAGGTTTTAATAGCTTTTAAAAAAGTAAAGCTAATAATAAACTTAAAGAAGAGCTACTTCCACGTTTAGGAATTAAATTACTTAAGGTTTAAAGTAACCTTTAAAAAGTTTAAAATATAATTAGAGAAGATAAAGGTAATTAGGGATTAGCTTACTTTAAAGAATTAAATAGAGTTATAAGCCTTTATTAGCTTTATAAACTTTTATTAATGCTTTATTAGGTACTTTATAAAAATTATAAAATTATTATATAAGCTTATAGGGATAGGTAAACTATTTAAGTGGACTGATAAACAGTAAAAGGTGTTTAAAGACCTTAAATATACCTTTATTATAATATTAGTCTTAGCTTTCCTTAATTTCTTAAAGCCCTTTTAAGTTGAGATGGACTTTTTAAAGTTTATAATTAGTGGAGAACTTAGCTAAATCCAGGATGATAGGAAATATCATTTAGTTGCTTTTTTATTAAAAGGGATTTATAACCCAGCTTTATAATATTTAATTTATAATAAGGAATTAATAGTGATTATTTAATGCTTTATTAAATAGGCATTGTATTTAAGCGGTATAGAGGAATTAGTTTAGGTCTTTTTAAACTATAATAACCTTTAGTACTTCTTAATAAAGGAACTTAGCCTATAATAAGTATAATAGGTAAAGTTAATAGTTTTATTCCACTTTTAGATCTATTATATTAAAGGAAAAGATAATAAATAAGCTAATACACTTAGTTAAAGACAGGATTATAAGGATGTTAATCTAGTTTTAGTCCTTATTACTGTGTTTAATAAAGTAAAGAATAGTATATTAAAGTATACGTTATAAGTGTTAGATAACTAAATGCTGGAATAAACTATTAACGTCTGTATAAACTTATAAATAAAGTATAACATCTATTAGTAATAATAGGATTTTTAAGTAAGAAGGTTAATGGAAGGTACTTATAAGTATAAATATCCTTTAGGAGACTTCTTAGGGTATATGTAAGACTGTAAAAAGGAGTACTTAAAATATTTAAACCACGATTAAACTGGTTATTAACTGGAATAGCTGTTAAAAGGTGTAAATGGCACGTTTAAACTAGGAGTAAGGCTTTAGTATTAAGAGAAACCGTACATTTATAACTTAGGTAAGTGAAAGGAGTATGTCTAGCAGATTTATAAATCTTAACTTAAAGGATATATAGGCTGAGTTAAGACTTTTATATAGGTTTAATAAGTATATACCTTCCCAGGGATAAAGAAGTTAATTAAGGAGGTGGTTAATAATTATAACGTCTGTTACTGTAAGTAGAATTAACGTTATAAACTTTATAAACTTTTTAAACCACTCCCTATATTATAGGTGTTATAAAGTTCTATCTTATTTAATTTTATTACTAGGATTTTAAAGTTTAAGGACCCTGTTACAGGAGTTACTTATAACTAAATCCTTATAATAATCAACAGATTAATAAAATAGACTTACTTTTTACTAACCTTAAAGGATATAATTATAAAGTAACTCACTTATATCTTTAAGAAAAAGGTAGTTTTATAACACTTTTAACCAGATAATATCGTTACAGATTAAGACAGGCTAATTATATTAAAGTTTTAATAAGGGTTAATATAGAGAATAGGTGTAAAGAGTAAGCTTTTAACAGCCTTTTACCTATAGACGGACGGTTAAACAGAGTAAGTTAATTAAATATTTATAACGTATCTTTAAGCTTACGTTAACTTTAAATAAGATAATTAACTTATGCTGTTATTAACAGTATAAATAACTTATAGTATAATATTAGTTAAGTTAATAGGTATATTACTGTTTTTTACTAATTATAATAAGGAGCCTAAACTCTATTAAGGCCTACTTACTAGTACCCCTTAAGCTGTAATCCACACAGATTAGATATAAAAGCTATATAACTACCTGTAAGCCAAACTTAAATTCATATATAAACGAATAAAGAAGTTTACTAATAAACACTAAATTAAATAATTAATATTTAAAAAAGGACTTTATTATAATAGTAAATAAGTTAAGGGACTGACTTTTTAAAAGGGGGATTATATTTAGCTTTTTTTATAAAACCTACATTTAAAACAGCTTAATAAGAAGCTTGACTTTAAAAGATACAGACTGTTTTAAATTAAGAAAAAGGTCACCACCTTTAATTATAAATTAAACTTACTTATTAATATAAAGGTATAAATTAAGGTTTTTCACATCTTACTTTTAAAACCCACCTTAAAGGGAGTTCTACTGGAAAAAAAGATTAAGATTGACACTAATAAGGATAAGTATAACGTTAAAGAAGTTATAAATTTATAAAAGGAAAAGAACACATTTAAATATCTTATTAAGTGGTTAAATTACAGCCTTAAAAGTAACTTATAGGAACTAATTAAGAATCTTAAGTACCTAAACCTAATTATAAAGTTCTATTAAAAGAATCTAAATTAATTAAAGCTAATAATAAGAATTAGAAATAAGATAAGATTTAACATTTAAATTACCATACTGAAAAGTAAGACTACTGTGGGACTTAGAACCTAAAAAGCAGCAGGAAACTCCTTAATAGGTATGGAAGGACATTTATTAAAACCCTTAGCTATAGGTTATAAGAACCTTAAACTTAATAAGGAGGCTAGGCTTTTAAAGCTCCTAGTAAGCTTTATATAAATTATATGTGTGGTAATAAACCAGTTATATAATAGTGTGTAGTAGAAAAGTGTGTTTATAAGAATAAGTACTGTTAAGAAAGGAAATTAGTAAAGAAAAATAAATAAAAAAGTCACCTTAAACCCTTTAACCCTAAGGGGTGAGGATTTAAAACGATAGAAGACTCTTATAAGAGTTAAACTTATAACCTCTTATTTTAAAAAGTAAGTGTGCCGCCACTATATTAAAAAACCGTTTTTATTTATTAAAGATAAGAAGTTATAAATTAAGTTAAAAAGACGTTATAGGTTAAGGTGACCCTTTAAAGGGAAAACTAGTAAGGAAAGAGTCCCAGTCTTAGGAAACCAGTTTAGCCTAAACTAGGTCCGTTACCTTTACCTGCTTTTAAAAGGATAAAATCTTAGCTTCATAAAAGAACACTTTTATCACCTTTACTTTAATAATATATTATTAGGTTTTAATACGTTATAACTTTATAAGGGAGTTACAGTACTTAGTAATTACTTAATTATATAAGGTGTTTAGCTCCCTTTTCTTATCTACTAACCTTTTAATAAACTTATTAAAGTGATTAAATATATCATATAAAAAAGGTATATTAGCGGATTAATACTTACCATAACTGTCAGATTATATTATAACTTAATATAGTAAAGACTTAATTTAATAACAAGTATAGGGAGATATCTGTAAATTAAAAGTGTTAAAAGACTTTATAAGACAGATATGGTAGTTATAAGGAGCCTTTTCCTGTTTTCTCTGTCTTTTACGCTTTTTAACGTGGTTAGAAGATATAATAAAGGTAGGGAAGGAAGGAAAACTAACCTAGCGATTCTTTATAAAAAAAGAATATTAAAGAGGGGGAATTATGTAACGACCCTATAGGCAGTTACTTAGGCTAGGGCAGCCTAATAAATCCCCTGTAGAAGGAACAGTGTGGAAAGATAGTGTACACTATCTTAATATACTAAGCCAGGGGTGTAAAGACTTAAAGCCCGTATAACTAGTAAGGAAGTGTTTAGTGGCCTATAAGGACTGATAATATTAAGCATTATTTAGTTAACTGTTTAGCCGTAACTGTGTAATACACCACTAAGTATAACAGACTAAGTAAGGTATAAAATATCTCCTGGTTAGTTAGTATAGATAGTTATAGTTATACCCATAACCACCATAAGGGACTCTGGTTCCTCACGTTAATATTTAATTATTTATTTATATCTTACTATTTAAACTCCCCTCTGTATATTAAAATTGCTGGCGTCGCTTCGTTCGTTATTACGCGACGGCCCTTCGCTACGCTACGGGGCGCTCCATTCCTCACTTTCGCTCCTGGCAATTTTGGCGTGGGGTATTAAGCTTATTTTAATAAGTATAGCGAACAAAGCGACAGAAACCTGTCCAGAGTCCAATATATCTGTTTAAAAACGTGAAATAAATATTAAAAAGAATAATAATTAAGGTTAAGAAAAGTAATCTTTATAAATAAATCTTAGGTTTTATTAATCTTATTTTATAAAGTTTATAAGCTTTAATTTTTAAGGTTCACATACTTTATTTTATAAGGTTTAAAAGAAATAATAAAAAGAATAATAGTTAAAAATAAATCTTACTTTTTAAAGACTTTATTTCATAAGGCGTATAAGCTCTTTTCTATAGGGTTTAACGGCTTTATTTTACAGGGTTTACAGGCTTTATTCTACAGGGTTTACAGGCCTTATTCTACAGGGTTTACAGTTTTTATTCTACAATTTACAATTTACAGTTTTTTTTTTCACTTTCACAAATTCAATTCGAACTGGGAACCTCTTTAATTTATATTACGCTATTTACCACTATACTATTTCTATTTCTATCTGTGAAAAACTAAAGGTTTTTTTTAACTTAATTAGGTGAATTAGAGTAATAATTTAATAATTATTAATTATAAGCTTACATAATCAAATGATACGTTTCAATATGCATCACATGATGTAGAATCCGATTTTCACATTTTTTCAGGGTTAGGGTTAAGTAACGGGAGATATTCAGGTTTAAAGTGAAAAAATCATGACTTTCATAGTTACTATTTTAGTTTATAATATAGAAAAAGATAGTATTATACGTAGATTTTAACCGTAATTCTTAATCTAAAGCCCGATTGGAATAGCTATTAAAACCAGAGAGATATTTAAGTTTAAACAGTCATATCTTTGTTATTATAAGCCGTATAGTAAAAAGAATTTCAGCTCTGTATTCTATGTAATAAATTGTATAGGAAACGTAATTATTACTTCTTATTATACTACTTATTGACAGGTCATTATTATAGTAACTATTTTTATCTAACTTTAAATATTAATATATTTCTCAATTTAAGCAGTATGGTAAAACTGATTCCAGTTCTGAATTCTACATAATAAATTCTATAATAAACGGAAGTAATAGAACTTATTATATTACTTATTAACCACTTATTATTTCAATAATTATTATTATTAGACTTTAAACAGTAATATCTTTCTTATTAAAAGCTTTATAGTAAAACGAATCTCAGTTCTCAATTCTAAGTAAAAATCTATATATAAAACCACCTTCTTTGATTAGATTTAGCCTTGTTTTATTTCCGAATACCCATTTGTTTAATTTTTTTAAACGCTAATAACTCCTGAACCATAACCCTAACCCTAAATCTGACTTCAGATTTGGACTCCTGGTCACGTGACGTATCTGAAAACATATCATATCACGTGATTTGGGGCCCGAGTAGGGGCCCGAGCGGAGAGTCCTGAGCAGACCCACTTTTGATAATGAACCGGCCAGTCCTAGGTCGAGTTGAATTTCCTTATCAGTTTTGACTGAATTTCCCATAGTAATTTTTTTTTTAGACCACCCTTACAACAAATTGTCCTCCGGACAGGATAATAATAACGACCTATAGTGATATTAAACCCCCGTTTAGGAGTGTTAGCTTAACAAGCCGTCTTCAGAACGCCCCTTACCTGTTAGCGTCCTACCATACGTTCTGTCTTAACCCGCGCCAGTCCTCTCAAGGCCTGTGTCGGGTGCAGGTCGTAATAGAAGAGGATGGTAAATTAGTAACACTAGATGCTGTCCTAGTTATAAAAAGTTAAGAATATAGCTACAGTTTAGAGAGATCTATTACACTTCTAGCTAGAATTAAAGTAATACTTTCTTTGCATATAGTGATAAGGGCATAATTAAACTGAATCTATATAAAACTAAATATTTAACACTTATTTATTTATTTCTCAATATTATAAGGACACCTTATACTTTCCCATTAACAATCCCAATGATTAGTATATTTAGCACAGTGAAGTAGAAAGTGATTTATGTCTTTATATTCCTTATGGCTGCAATACTTCTAAGCATATACTTGTGCAGAATCTGGTAATGTGCGGAATAACCCTTTAATTACGACATGACGCCCTACACTAAGTTCCCTTTTTCTAATGAATATAGGAGCAATTGCCCTCAGGAGGGTTTACCTTAATTCTTCCGTAAGTGCTGAAGCAATCCGCTTAAGAATATGTTCTTTAACTATAAGAAGCGCCTTTAATACATTTTCCTCTTCCATTTCTTGAATATAATTGTTAATTTTTCTAGCCACTGAGTACCCTGTAGTGTAGTTACGTACCCCGATACCACCAGCCGAATCTTCTGGAATTCAAGGGAGTGGAACCCCCTAAATCCAGTAAGGCTACTGCCCCACAGAATCAACTAGAACATTACAGTAGCCACGTCAGCCACTACGTTAACAGAACCACGTAAAATGGTTCAGAACAGTACTATTCCACTATTGTATTAGTTAGTTCCACTTCACAGAAGGCTCTAGAATTCTTCTAGAGCCTCCCACAGCCTATAACAGGCCCTCTCCTCTCCTGTATCTAATTTTAGTTAAGCAAGCAACTCTACTCAATTTAAGTCATTATACAAGGCACTGCCTTCCGGATCCTCTTGTTCTACAGTATTAAGATTTACTGTAGCAACCTTTCTTACAGTGGCACTGCCTTGTAATTCAGGCCTTTCGTTTGCTTCCTACAGTGCCGTAGGCACTGTAATACAGCTTGGACCAGTACGCACTTCTTCCTCTAAGCCACAGCCGCTGTACTACAGCTCTGTGGATTCCTAAAGTTTAACAATATAGTTTTTCTTTATATTATAAGTTAGCCTTTAAGTTAGTAAGGAAGTTCTCCTTATCTTAAAGACCTTACATTTTATTATCTATATCTTAAGTTTTACTATAATATATATGAGAGGTCTTTATATAAAAACAGTCTTAGTATATATTATAAAGAGAATGTCTATTTACACTATAGCCTTTAGCTTATTTACATTATAACTCCATCCACTCCCATACATAACCCTAACCCTAACATATCATTCTACCCGCTATCATCCACCCCGCCAATTCTGCCACGACCTTAAACACCACACGGCATCGCTCCAACTGCGAATTTTATATCATCAAGGTAAATTTATTAATCGCGCACGATTGCCTGGGATAATTGAGTGTTTAGATAACCTGAAACGACCCGGCGCGTGGTGCTCTAGACGATCTCAATCCTGTGTGCCGATGCGATAAATATCAGCGACGATACCCGCGATTCCGACTACAATGGCAACATTGAGCCTGACGTGGAGCCTTTCTCTAACCCTCCTCCAAGCCACAGACTCTCTGCGGAGCTATACTGCCTATGTAGTCAATTTGTTTTTATTCGAGAATCGGTAGAACTGGGCTTAATTGCAATGGATTTAGACGATCAATTAACTGAACCGCAGTCGCAGTTGCGCGTGGATGGGACCGGGATGGGAGGGTGCGGGGTTAGGGTTATGTATGGTAGTGGGTGGGGTTATGGTGCAAATAAGCCAAAGGCTATAGTGCAAATAGACATTCTCATTATAAAAGCTATAACGGCTATAATCTCCCTTTATACTGTCTTATAAGCACTAGATCTACTCCAGTTCTTCTTATTAACTTTAGAAATTAAGTTATTACTAATAGACTTTATACTTTATTTAAAAGCTTATTTAAACGTAAATAGCGTATTTTAAAGTTTAATCATCTAACACTTATAATATATATTTAAAAGTTCTATTTTAAAACTTTTATAAATATAATAATTAAGATTAGGACCTTATTCGTATCCTTATAATCTTATCTTTAGCTAAGGTTATTGGCTTATCTATTATCTTTCCCTTCAATATAGTAGATTTAAATGTGGAATAGAGTTATAAGTTCTGCCTATTATACTTATCAGGTATTCAGCTACTTTATTAAGAAGTATTAGAGGTTATTATAATTTAAAAAGACTTAAACTCGTTTCGAAACAACCTCAAGGGTGTAAGGCTGCCCACTCGAGCTGTGTCTGAACAGTAACCGAGGTTGTGACAAAGAAGGAGGCTCCGGCCTGGGACCCCTGGGAACAGTGTTGCCAAGGCCTCAACGTGGCCAGGAGAGGCCAGCTGAGGCAATTCACAGTGATGGAGACTACAGTGAAGAGGCTCCAGTAGCAGATCCTTTGTGGCGGAGCCACAGCGGATCCGCTAGTTGTATATAAGAGAAGACGGAGTAACCGTCCTCTCCCTTTCCTTTGTTCAGCAGAATCCAGTCTATTCAGTTTAATCCGATCTCTCTCGTTCTAGTGTGACAGAGGTCTCATCGGAACTGAGGTGTATATTGGAACCGTAACTAAGTATAGTTCCTAAACAAAAACCCAAATTGTCTTTTTTGCATTTGGTGTATCCACGACGTCCCAAGGGTTTTCCGCGATCCAGTCTAATCGAGGCCTTAGGAAGGTCTTTCTGGGGCCCCAATGGCCCAACAAATATCGACTGGCACCAGGAACAGAGTTTTGCAGAGACGGTCTTGGTAACAATGTCTGTGGTTTGACTCAATGGCGTCGCTAAACTCGGAATCGAATCCATCAACATTTCATGGTGAACTCGGGCATAGACTGTTCATTGGACATTCACCTACCCACGATGCCTGCCGGTGACTATGGCTGTCAATAGTGGGGGAGGTTCGTTTGTCACGGCTTGGTCGAAATGCAGAAGTACTTTGGCCAGTTTGCGTTTTGCAATTGAAGCTTGGCAAATTTGGGAGGAACGATCTCATCTTGAAGATCCGCCAGATTACGTGCGGGGCAGATTGGCTGCCTGCAGATCACGAGTAGTCACTGGGCGAATGGCCTAGTTTACAAGGCCAATATCCAATTCAACAGCTGGCACCAAGTGCCACGACCATGCAGCTTGTCGATAGGGACGTTCTGGGCTCAGCTGAACCTTCTCCCGGTCTTCTCACAGCGCCTCGGCGGCTACCAAAACACCAAAAATAACTGGCATTGGACCTGTGTTGGAAATGGGGGCTTGGCCAGACACATGGGCTAGAACCAGACCCGCCACGAAGTTGAAACTAGCGCTAAATCCCCATCCCCTTTTCAGCCCTAGCGAACTCACGATTTCAGCTGAAATATCCTATCGACACCAACCATTCCCATCCACCAGACCCCTCACTTCCCCCCAACATTTCCTCAGTCTCTACATTCATTCCCCCGCCAAAATGTCAACACCCAACCCTTTGTACACCTCCCTCCCGCTCAAACCAACCACTCCCCCCTCAATCCGCCTATTGCATGTCCACCCCTCTTCCGATCTAGCCTCCGAAATACATTGCACCCTCTCTATTGATCCCCTCTCCCCAGATCTCAAATTCACCGCCCTCTCGTACGAATGGGGACGTCCCTTCAAACCAGCCAAACCAACCGAACCAACCCCTGACAACCCCAATACCAATCCCGTTCTCGTTCCGACCCTGGTGGTCAACGATCTCCCCATCGAAGTGCAGCCGAATCTTTTACATGCCCTCCGTCATCTCCAAAGCCATGATAGCGAGCTGGTGATTTGGGTTGATGCGATCTGCATCAACCAGACCGACACGGCCGAAAAGACGCAGCAAGTCGGGCTCATGGCGGAGATATATAGCCGCGCAGAGAGGACGTTTGCGTGGATTGGCCAGGAGAGGGATGGGAGTGCTGTTGCGATGGATGTTCTCGAAAAGGTTGGGGGGAGGATGTTGATGAAGAATTTGACGTGCGAATCGGACAAGGACAGTGGTTCGGAGCCTGGCAAGGGTGATGCCGTGGAAGCTGTGAAAGTTGTCACAGTAGCAGTTTCAGCGATGGATGAGTTTGGGAAACTGACAGCTGGATCGGCGGTCGGGGAGTGGAATCTGCAGTTCCCTGAGAAGTTGCTCCAGTTGGTTACCGACTCAATGGGAAAGTATCTGCAGGATTCTTCATTTCCGGTCGTCGAATGTCGCGCGCTGCTGTCAAGAGGGTACTGGAGCCGGATGTGGATTCAACAGGAGGTGGTCATCTCATCGAGAGTGGTGGTGTGCTGTGGGGATCGCAAGGTGGACTGGGATGTGTTTGAGGCGGGTGTGGTGTTTATCATGTTGCTAGCACACCACGCTGTGTATGGAGTCATTTCAAAGTACTCAGGAGAGAAAGACGGGATGAGGTGGGATTTCAGCAAGTGGACCGACAGCGAGAGGAAGAATTACGATTTGATCTCACCCGGATGGAGCGCCGAGGCATCTGCGTTACGCCGCTTGCGGCGGAGGTATCCCCGGGACGCAGCGTCTCAGCCCCAGTCCCAGGCCGAGTCCCAGTCTTTGTCGCCAGACGAGTTTTCTCTCATGAGGGTGTTGGCTGAGGCCCACAGCAACTCCAACGTGCGCTATGAGGCCTCCCGACACGAAGACAGAATCTACGGGTTAGCAGGCATGGCGGCCGACACCCCCTTCTTGGAGCGATTCGGATTCAAAGTTGTATACGATGTCCCCTGCAGCGAGTCCTACGCTGACGCTGCCCGGGCGATCATTCTCTCTGGGGGCGTCGATCTCCTCTCGCTCAGCAACTTTCCAAAGTTGGAGTGGATGCCATCGTGGGTTCCCGACTGGCGGATGCCAATACACAGACCACGAGGCGGGTTTCCCTGGGAGACGCAGTTCTGCGCAACCAAAGACCTCAACGGGCCGGAGAACACGGGCCACCATGTCGAGTGGGACGACCCGCTGGTTCTTTCTGGGTGTATTGTCGACATCGTCGACCACATGAACTCACCATGGCGTTCAGGGGACGTGGGCAGTCGGCTCCAGCCTCGGTTGACAAGAGGCTACCTCATCGACTTGCAAAACATCATCTGGATGGCGGGCGAGAGACAAAAGAAACTCGGCAAGCACATATACCCACACAGCGAAGGCACCGCAGCTCTGGTACGGATGCCCGTGGCCGACCAGCTACAGGCCGGCACGAGCGTTACCCCGGAAGAGAAGACAGAGTATCTAGCTGGTGGCTATCTCGGTGTGATGAAAGACCTGGACGGAAATTTTGTCCGTGATGCCAGGATGTGGATTGCATTCCGGGCGTCGTTTGGGGTTACATTCGAGGGTTTCCCCAGCGCCAAGGACATCACTGTGCTTCAACCAACAAAAGACACTGTGGCCGAGTTCAACCAGAAGGATTCGTACTACAACATGATGAACCGGCAGACAGGAACACGGCCGTTTGTTGGGGATAAGGGGTACATGGGTCTTGTGCCGGACTTGGCCGAGAAGGGGGATGTGGTTGTCATTTTCAGGGGCGCCAAGTTCCCGTACGTGCTCCGAAAGAAGATCAATGGGAAACACGGCGGGAAGTACGAGCTCGTTGGCGAGGCGTATGTGCATGGGGTTATGTACGGGGAGTATGTGGCCGACGGTCCGGAGTTTGAGGAGTTTGAGTTGGTGTGACTTTTCCTTCAACCTCAACCTGCTAAAAGATGCATTCTGCAGCCAAAATCAAGAACAGTCACCTCACCTTCCCCTTTCAGTGTACAATTATACTCCCTACGCGGTTATTTTGCCCTTGTGTCTCGCAACATGTCCACTGACGAGAAACTTCCAAGCCATGTCGGCTACACCCTCAGCCCATTTCCCAGCTCAGCGCCCACCGACGTCGACGATGCATGGAAGTTCCTCGACGCAAACCGCCACGCCGACGTGGAGGACGAGCCTGTCAAAATAGTGGCCGTCCGGCGCAAGATCGGCTAACGTACGATATAAGTGAACGGCGAAGTTTTTACCCCTAGTATAACAATCCTCAATTACAATACAACCATATTAGGATATAACAATAACTGAGTCGAAAACAGATGAATCAGACGATTCTGCAGCCTCCTTGCACGTGCATTCATTATGGCCAGGCTTGCGTACACATCACAGAACCAAATCTTTGTACGAGACCCCCTGCACCACCACCATTTTGCCGCGTTTCCTGGATTATCTGCAAACTTAGAGCCTTTTAATCTAGTACATCCTGTGCCTCTAATATATTAAGTTACCCTTTAAGCCGTTTATGTGTTTCTTTGGCTCTTTATCTCTCATTAAGCCCTTATTAGTCTTGCGTAGTGAAGAGACTTTTGCATGGAGAAGAGCCACCTTATGTATTATTGTTATTACTCCTTTGATAAATTGGTTTAGAGTAGTTAGTATTAAGGTTAGAGAGCTGCACTGATGAGTATAAATTCGATTTTAGGTCCCCGTGAGAGGCCAATAGAATCGGGGATGTACCGGTACTTACCTTTATGTTGTTTGTTGGCAGATGAATATATCATAACTGTGTCGAGTCTACTTTGTCATATCGTCTCTTTGGGAATATGTTCCAGGGAGACTCTGCATGTTTATAATCGGAATGGACAGAGTTGATGAGGATTCTTATGGATACCTGCTGATGAGGGAACCTTCTGTGGAATCGAACATCCCGTAGATGTTTGTCGATCGGCCTCGTAGATAGAAGTTGCATTCTGGAACTGCCAGCCCTTTGGGGTCCATCGATGCTGCTGTGAGTATACTGCATCAGGTAAGCCTTTACGTCCCTCTCCAGGTCGTACTCGGGAGGCTCTTCCTGCCTCTGAAGCATACTATAGCCTTGAAGATTCGCAACGACGTCGCGGGCATGCCGCCGCCCAGGTTCCTGTTCGCTTTTAATGGTTTCAGCCGCTCCAGATGGGTCCACAGGAAACCCGTTCGATCTCGTCCACCTGTGAACTTGATCAATTCCTTCCCGGTACTCCCCAGACAATCTCCAAGCCCGGCGACTCTGATCCACATAGAGCACCAGATTACCAGCCGTTGCTGGCAGATCCAACTTATCCTCCAGAAGAGATCCCGTGGTTGGTGGATTTTTACCCAACGCTGTGGGTAACACCTAGGTTCTCTCGTACTAGGCCTTAATGGCAATCGCCAACTCTATGATAGCCCTATTGACTTGACCTTCCGCCCGGGCCTAACCGACAGCCTATAAGAGATGCAGTTCCCCGCCCACCGCCGCTACTAGCCCAGAATACTCGATTTTAAGCTGTTGGTTCTGAAAGTCCTTGTTCCCGATTCGGTTCAGAAACACACGGCATTGGTTAATCTCAATGTACCCGCAATAGTGCTGAAGAAGGTCGTGAATGGTGTCTGGTCTATGAGTTAAGTCCGATAAGCACATCGGGAGGGGATTGTCGTTAGATGGTCATAATTTCCTTTTTGTTTCCCCCACGACTCTTCGTGTGGCTGTATGATACAAACTTGGGCGGGAAGAGACCCATCTTCACCTTTAAATATTTGAAGACTTTGAACCACATCGATACCAACAATACTTATAGTACCACAAAATTAGCACCGAGACTTTGCTGAGAAGCAATGTCCTTTTCCCAAGCCCTCGACAGCCCGGGTTGCTCGCCATAGCCAAGAACCATCACGGCGCAGTACAATTTGAACATGGAATATTACCAATGTCCATCACCTTTCCGGCCCACAATGTCTGATGGGTTAATATTCCACATAGCTAGGACTTCCGCAGACACCACCTCCCCGTCAAAGGACGAGAAACCATTGCCTCAGCTTACCACGATACCTCCGAAGATGCTTCTCCTCCTCACCTAGCAACGCCCTCGGGCGCCTCGTATCGCTCCGTCGCCGTCAGCTCGACCGGCCTTTCGTACGCGCTCAGCTCGCCGATTTTAGGTTCTAGCCCACCGTCTCCCGGCATGGGCCGGTATTCCTGTCTTGGCCTGGCGGCACGGCGCTTGTTCCACCACACGAACAGTGCACCAAGAAGGGCGCCAAGAACGAGAAGCGTCGCAGCCACCGAGATGCCGGCTATTGCGGCGGCGGAGAGACCTGAAGACGGCTCGGGAGAGGCTGGGACGGTCGGGGGATTGGAACCAAGGGGTCCGGATGTGAGAGGTGTCGTCGGGGGCGCCTCTCTTGACAAGCTCGAGGGCGAAGACGTGGCGGTGGATGCCGGGGGCTGGTCGGATGCTTTCCATGCGATCTGGATCATGGGGGCGAAGATGTTGAGGCTCAGTACGGCGGCGTTGGGAATGGTGGCAAAGTTGAAGCCCTCGAAGCGGCCGCTCCGGCAGGTGACAGTGCTGAGGGTTATAGTGCGCACCACGGCGAGGCACGTCTGGCCGTTCTGGTTATGGCAGTTGAAGCCCTGCGGGCAGCATCCGACGGCCGTCTCGCCCGGTTCCATGCGGAATTGCATCGCCCAGTCTGCCGTCTGCGACGAGCCGGAGTCTGCCGTGGCGTAACATGCCGATGTGAAGCCCACCGGGCAAGAGATTCCTGGGGAGTAGAAGCCCCAGCCGTTGAGTGCGGAGCTGGGTCTGAGCGCTCCCTGTGTCGCTGGCGGCCAGCATGTTGTATCGTCCTGCGGGCCGGACGAACCGCACTTTTGGCCGAAGAACACATCGTTACATGTGCTGCAGATGCCAACACCTGCCGAGCATGGGGCTGGTGGTTGGAATGTTGTCGTGAGAGGGCCTAGAATGACGCGCGATTGTGAGGTGATGATGCTCATCGTATTTCTTGTTCTCAAACTGGTGTCGGAAATTCTTGTAGTTTCGTAGAAAATAGACGGAAAAGTGGGGGGTCTTGGTGTTTTACCTGCCTCAAGTTGTCTCTGGGGTGCCAAGATGGTCCCGGGGCTAAGGGGGGGACGTTTCAGGCCACAGGGCTGCAGGGGGTGCATGCTCCCGCTTCATATGCCAGCCGATCCACCGATCCGTAACCAATGTCACCCAAAAGAATCCTTGGCACAGAATCGCGCCCTAGGATTGTTACACGTGGCGCGGCCTAGTATTATGAATCTGCTACATACTGTTCCAGGGATAAGAGTAGGCCCCCTGCCGCGCAAACATCCAATGCCTCGCAAGCGGTTAGCGTTTCTTTCCTGGTTGGCGATTATTGCGGCAACTCCTCTTAATACCAAGATAGCCACATGATTTGTCGGGTTTCTTTTCCCACAAGGGTGACACCGATTTTGCAAGCGACTGGAAAATGGTGGCAGGTGGAGAATCCAAATGGTACTACCAATCCGTAAGCTTAACTACTACCACGTTTATATCCATGTCTAATCTACAGCTCTCTGACAGAACTCAACTGCAAAACGCCGAGAATTTTCACTCATTGGACTCATAAATGGCTACAGCTATCAATGTCGCGCAATGAGAAGGAGGTGATCAAGGAAGTCACTACCACATGGGCTAGGGGCTGTATATGGTTTACTGAACAAGACAACTAGCCATAGAGACCCTCCTCCTTCTGAATCAATATCCTACTTAGTAGGGCACCACTTATCCTGAAGCCCCTAATCCTTTCTGTACGGGGGGAGCACGAAGAGCAATTCCGGGGGGGT
>Ga0247770_1001689_pt1 | contig 15771 bp, 17 predicted proteins | sample UWRJL136409B6_FD_179943 | JGI IMG/M metagenome (GOLD analysis project Ga0247770, IMG submission 179943) | Plant litter microbial communities from Arlington Agricultural Research Station in Wisconsin, United States - UWRJ-L136-409B-6 | ecosystem: Environmental > Terrestrial > Plant litter >... | reverse complement strand
ATCGGACACCGTGTTCTTCGAGCTGAGTGTGAATGGGAGCTTAGACAACTCCATTCTGCTCAACCGAGGGGCCGGTGTCCACTTCGTTTATCTACCTGCGTGCAACTAAATCGACGAAGAACCAAATTTTTCGGGAGAGGCACCTTTCGGTCTCCCTCTCCTCGATTCGCGTCCGCCCACCGCGTCCGCGCCTTCAAGCATCGCAAACTACGTCATCAGGAGGTTCGGCGCGGAAGCCGGCCCATGCTCCACATCCCTCCGATGACGCAGTTTGCATGGCCAGGAAGAGCGCGAGATACGATCGTGGACGAGATCGATCGCATGATCCGACGCGACATCTGGTATGATCGATGGATCCTGATCCGCCGATCCTGATCCACCGATCCCGATCCACCGATCCACCGATCCCGATCTACCGATGCTCGATCCATAGATCCCGATCGACGATCCTGATCTACCGATGCTCGATCCATCGATCCCGATCCATCGATCCCGATCCACCGATCCACGAATCTCGATCGACGATCCTGATCGAAGACGTGGGCGAACCGATCGGGATCGGTGGACGCAGGACGGCCCCGCCGGGATCTCCCGGCGGGGCCGCTCGTCGTCATCGATCGATCTCAATCTCCCGTGGCCAGCGATTCCTCTTCCGTCCACGCGGGCGGGGATGGCTTCTCCGGGGCGCGGGGGGCGCGGCGCAGCGGGAGGGTGACGGTGACGCGCGTCCCGCGTCCCGCCGCGGACTCCACGGCCAGCGCGGCGGCGGCGCCGTAGAGCTGCGCCAGGCGCGCCCGCGTGTTCGCCAGCCCGATCCCCTCGCCGCGGCTAGCGCTGTCGGCCGAGGTGCCGGGGCCGTCGTCGGCCACGGAGAGGACGATTCGGCCCCCGTCCGCCCGCGCGGAGACGGCGATCCTCCCCGGCCCCGGGCGCGCGGCGATCCCGTGCTTGACCGCGTTCTCCACCAGCGGCTGCAGCACCAGGTGCGGCACCAGCACGTCGTGGAGCCGCGGGTCCACGTCCACCTCCACCGAGAGGCGGTCGCTGAAGCGCACCCCCTCGATCCCCGCGTACATCTCCACCACGCGCAGCTCCTCGGCCAGCGTCACCTCCTGCGCCTCGGCGCGCTCCAGCGTGAGGGTGAGCAGGCTCTCCAGCCGCGCCAGCATCTCGCGCGCGGCGGCCGGGTCGCGCCCCAGGAGGGCGGAGACGGAGTTGAAGGCGTTGAAGAGGAAGTGCGGATGCAGCTGCGCCTTGAGCGCCGCCAGCCGGGCCTCCGTCAGCTCCGTCTCCAGCCGCGAGGCGGCAATCTCCCGCGCGCGGTGCTGCCGCGCGTACCCGATGCCGTACGCCACCAGGAGGAGCGAGACCACCTTCAGCAGCGTCGAGGGGATGTCGCGCAGGGCGAACAGCGCCACCAGCTCGTGCAGCTGCCGGGTCATCAGCAGGTTGATCCCCTGCCCCACCGCCACCATCGCCAGCGTGCACCCGGTCACCGCCAGGGCCAGCGTCCCCGCGCGCGCCTTTCCCGGGCCCTCCAGCGGAAAGCGCGCGGCCACCGCGAACGCGGCGATCGCCTGCACGATCCAGAACAGCGCGTCCACCACCATCCACGACAGCGCGGTGGTGTACGCGGGAACGGAGACCCCGTCGCGGGCGAGGCGGGCCAGGATCCTGACGTTGGAGAGGTAGTCCGCGCCCAGGTAGACGGCGACGAAGAGCGCCGTCCCCCAGCGCGCCACGGGATCGGCGCGGAGGCGGGCGGCCAGGCGCCCCGCCGTCGCCCGCGCGCTCACGCCCCCTCCGCCGGCGCGTCGGCGATCACCAGCCGCGCCACCACGCCGCCGCTCCCGCTGGCCCCCACGTCCAGCCGGTGCCCGCCGCCGAGCGCCTCCAGCCGCGCGGCCAGGAGCGCCACCGGCTCCCACCCCGGATGGCGGCGGCGCCCCTCCAGCGGGAGCGCGCCCCGGTCGCGCACCTCCACCTCCAGCCCGGCGCCCGTCCGCCGCGCCGCCACCTCCACGTGCGCCGCGCCGCAGAGCACCGCGCTCTCCACCAGCGGAAAGACGGAGAGGTGCGGCACGGGAAAGTCGCGCTCGCGCGCCTCCGCCGTGCTGCGGAAGCGCACGGGCGCGGCGCCGCGCGTGTGCTGCGTCTCCAGGAAGAGCATCGCCAGCCCCAGCTCGTTCTGGAGCGGGACGCGGTCGCGGCCGGCGTGGCGCAGCGAAAGGCGCAGCACCTCGCCCACCTGCGAGAGGAGGAGCTCGGCGGACTGGGGATCGGCCTCGGAGAGGGTGGAGACGGCGGCCAGCTGGTCGAAGAGGAAGCGGGGGCGAAGCTGCGTCTTGAGCGCGCGGAAGCGCTCGCGCGCCACCCGCGCCTCCAGCCGCGCCAGCTCCAGCCGCCGCTCGCGGTCGGCCAGGATGCTGCGCACGCCGTGGCCGGCGGCCAGGTAGAGCGAAACGGCCACGAAGTGCTGCGCGCCCAGGATGGAGAGGCTTTCCAGGTAGCTCCACGTCCCCGGGTTGCGCAGCAGGAAGAGCCACACCACCGCCAGCTGCCGCGCCGCCACGATGGCGACCACCGCGCAGAGGGTGAGGAGGACGCCGCGGAGCGCCCGGCGCGGGTCGATGGGGATCAGCCACGCGGCGGCGAAGGCGGCCGCGCACGCCACCGCCCAGCTCCCGCCGTCCAGCAGCCCGGTGTAGATCCCCTCCGGCAGCGCGCGCGGGTCGCCCATCGCCCGCCGGAGAAGGACGTACGAGAGCGACCAGAGCACCGTCGCCGTCGCCCACACGGCGGCGAACAGCCCCCAGCTTCCCCGCTCCCGCAGGAGCGCCCCCAGCCCCGCCGCGGCCGCCGGGCGCGCCGCTTCAGCGGGCGCGGCCCCGATGGCGGCGGCGGGCGGGGTCACCACCCCAGCACGGACCGCAGGCGGTCGCGGTAGGAGCGGGAGGAGGCCAGCTTGGAGCCGTCGGAGAGGATGAAGAGGAACTCCCCGGCGCCCCACGACTCGATGGTGTGGATGCGGTCCACGTTGAGGATGGTGGAGCGGTGGATGCGCACGAAGCGGCGCGGGTCCAGGAGCCGGTCCATCTCCGCCATGGTCTCGCGGAGGAGGTGCGTCTCCTTCCCCACGTGCAGCTTGACGTAGTTGTCGGCCGCCTCCACCCAGTCCACGTCCTCGGCGCGGACCACGCGGAAGCGGCTCCCCGTCTTCACCACGAAGCGGTCGCGGTAGCCGGACTCCTGGTGCTGCCCCTCCAGCCACGCCACGAAGCGCGGGTCCAGCTGCGGCCCCGGCTTGCGCACCCCCAGCTGCCGGCGCGCGCGGTCCAGCGAGACGCGGAAGCGGTCGCGCTCGAAGGGCTTCAGCAGGTAGTCCAGCGCGTTGGCCTCGAAGGCCTGCAGCGCGAACTCGTCGTACGCGGTGGCGAAGACCACGAAGGGCATGGCGTCGGCGCCCACGCGGCGGATGACCTCGAAGCCGTCCACGCCCGGCATCTGCACGTCCAGGAAGACCAGGTCGGGGGTGAGGCGGAGGATGGTCTCCACGGCCTCGATCCCCTCGCCGCACTCCCCCACCACGTCCACGTCCGTCTCGCGCTCCAGCAGGGTGCGCAGCCGCTCGCGCGCCAGCGGCTCGTCGTCGACGATCAGCGTTCGGATCTTCATCTGTGAACGGAAGTCCTGGTCCCTGGTGCCTGCTCTCCGGTGCCCTGAGTCCTCGGACGCATCCCGGCCGCCTACGGTTTCATTCCGCCGCCGCCGGCCGCCATCCTCCGTGGCCCGCCGGGTGGAGGATCGGGCCGGGCGGCGGGGGCGGGCGATGGGCATCCTTCCCGAGGCAAAGCTGGTACGGGCCGAGGTAAAGCTGGCACGGGCGCGCGGGAAGGGGGGACGTTCGGGGGGTGAGGCGGGCGGCCGGCCGGGGCGAACGGCCGGCATCCCGGGGCCAAACGGCGCGGTCCGCCGCGGGTGAACGCTCCCGCGGCGGACCGAGGCGCTCGGGCGGCGGGGCTACTGGTCGAAGACCTGGGTGCCGGCCGGGGGCGTGAAGGCGAAGAGGGCGTCGGAGACGGGCCCGTTCACGCGGATGTTGCGCAGCTCCAGGCGGCGGACCGAGTCGTTCTCCTCCGTCATCTCGAAGCGGCGGACCAGGCTGTCGTCCTTGTCCACCCAGATGCGGATCACCTTGTACGGCGACTGCCGCTTGGGAACCAGCGTCAGCGCCCACGTCGCCTCGCCGCCCACCACTTCCTCGCCGTTCAGCGTGGGGACGAAGCGCTCGGTGGCGTTGCTCAGGAACTGCTTCTGCAGGTCGGCCTGCTCGCCCACCTGGGCGATGCTGGTGCGGATGACCTGCGTGCGGTCGTTGCTGGGATAGTAGATCCAGAAGTGCCGCCCGTCGGCCACCATCACGTCGCCCGCGGGGTCGGTGAAGCGCATGGCGAAGCGGTCGGGGCGGCGCTGGTACAGCTTGCCGGTGCTGCGGGTGTCGGTGCCCAGCAGCGGCACCTTCAGGCTTTGCACGAAGTCTGCCTCGAAGGTGCGGATCCCCTCGGAGGTGGCCTCCACGCGCCGGAGGATGGCGTTCGCCTGGTCCTGGCGGCTCGCCGGCTGGGTTTCCGCCGCGGCGGGCTCGCCCGGGTTGGGGCCGGAGGGGCGCTCGGCGGAGGGCGCCGCGGCCGCCCGGCTTCCGGCCGGCGTCGCGTTTTCGGACACCCCGGCGCCCGCGGGATCGGCGGCGGGGGCCACGGCGGTGTCGCCGCCGGCCAGCACGGCCGCGCGCTCGGCGCGGGAGGCGGTGCTCACCTGCACGTTGCCGCTGTTGCGCGGCGCGTCGGCCGACGACTCGCGCCCGCCGCACGCCGCCAGGGCGAGCGGGAGGAGGAGGAGCGCCGCGTCACGGAGATATCGGTGCATCGCGCCGTTTCCGGTGGATGGTTTCATGTCGTTGATGCGCAAGTGGTTACCCGCCCCGTGCAACCGCCGTTCCCGCGCGGGGCGGCGCGGATCTTCCCCGCCGCCGCTGGATTTCCGCCCCCCAAACGTAAACCGCTCCCGTCCGGGTGTCCACCACAGCGGTCACCGCGCGTCGGGTGTGACGGTCGATGTATCTGCTTGTGGTGCAGGGAGATATCGAAATCCGCCAGTCGCGGCGGGCGAATGAATTCGCTGCAACGAAAGCGCGAAGTCCGCCTCCGCGGACTGCTCCCTCGGCATCGGGGGCTCGAAGCGGACGATCGCGCGGTTGGGGATCGGGAGGTGGTCGGCGGCGTCCGGCTCTGGCGCAAATCCCATCCCCCGGAGTCCGCGAAGGCGGACTTTGCGCCGTTGTTGCCGCGAATTGATTCGCCCGCCACCCGACGCTAGCAAATTAGCAGATCCCCCACAACGCACACGATCATCCCGATCCGCCACTAGCCCCGCGCTCGATCCTTCTCCCGTGCGAGAACGGCGATCTCCCCGGCGACGCTGGCGATCACGCGCTCCCAGTCTCCCGGGTGCTCCTGGCGGATCAGGCGCATGGTGGGGTACCAGGGCGAGTCGTCGCGGTCGTCCATCCAGCGCCAGTCGGCGTCGGCGTGGAGCAGGGTCCACACGGGGACGCCGAGGGCGCCGGCGAGGTGCGCGGGCATGCTGTCCACCGTGACCACCAGGTCCAGCGCGCGCATCACCCGCGCGGCCTCGTACGGGTCGTCGGAGCCGGAGTCGGTCCCGAAGTCCGCCGGGCGCTCGTCCAGGGCGGCGCCGCGCTGCAGGACGTGGATCTCCACGCCGGCGATCTCCGCCAGGGGGCGCAGGAGGCGGACGGGGACGGAGCGGCGCTCGTCCCAGTCGCCCGCGCGCCAGACCAGGCCCACGGCGAGGCGGCCGCCGCGCGGGAGCGGCGCGGGATCGACGTGGAGATAGGGGACGTCGCCCGGAAGCGTATCGGCCGTGCTGCGGAAGACGTGGGAGAGCTCCATGATCTCCAGGTCCACGTCGTACCCGCCCTCGTACGCGCCGTCGTGCAGCGGCTCCAGCCGGCCGATGCCGCGCACGGTGCGGAGGAGGGGGATCAGCGCCGGCTGCGCCCAGAAGGTCGTCTCGGCGGCGACGGAGTGGAGGAGCGGGGCGTAGCGGATGAACTGCAGCGTGTCGCCCAGGCCGTGGTAGCAGCGGACCAGGACGCGCTTCCCTTCGAGCGGCGTGCCGTCCCAGACGTACTGCTGGTGGCGCGGCAGGTGCCAGCACTGCACGCCGGCGCGCGAGGCCAGGACGGCGTCGCTCACCTCCCACGCGGCCGCGAAGTCGCCGCGGCGCATGTGCCGCATCCACGCGTCCACGGGCTCCTCGCGCGCCCCGTCCTCCGATTGCGATACCGGCAATCCCGCCGCCTCCGTCCGGGTTCACGTCCGCTTCCAGCGGATGCGGCGCGGGCAAGTTCCGGGCGAGCGGCGGATCGCTATCCCTCGACCCGCACGCGCGCCGGACGCGGCACCCTCAGGCGGATCGCCAGCGCCGCCAGGAAGAAGCCGACGAGCGGGAGCACCAGGTACCAGAGCACCGGACCATCCAGCAGCAGCGCGGCCACGCCGCCGGCGAGCGCGCCGAGCATGGTCCCGCCGATGGCGACGCCCAGCGGGACGTGGCGCATCAGCAGCCAGGCGGCCAGCGGGCCGAGCACCGATCCGCAGGCCGCGCCGATCGTCCCCGCGAAGACGAGGAGCCCGGGATGGCGGACCAGCTCGCGCTGCTCGGTCGCCAGCACCACCACCGCGGCGGCGACCGCGGCCACCAGCGCGCCCGCGATTCCCCCGGCGACGACCAGCCCGCCCGTGACGGCGGCGGCGCGCTTGATCTCCATCGTTCCTTGCCCTCCCGTTCCGTCGTCGACACGATCGATCGGACCAACGCTCAGGCCGCCACCCTCACCCTTCGCGGCACGGCGGCCCGGATGGCCAGCGCGGCCACGGCGAACCCGATGAGCGGCCAGAGGAACACGTTGCCGTGCATCACCAGCGCCGCCACGCCGCCGACGAGCGTCCCCAGCATCGTCCCGCCGATGGCGAGCCCCAGCGGCACGTGCCGCATCAGCAGCCAGGCCGCCAGCGGCCGAGCACCGCTCCGTACACGCCGCCGACGAACCCCGCCACCACCAGTGACCCGCCATCTCCCACGAGTCCCCTCAGGCCGTCCTGCCCCGCGATCACCAGGCCGATGGCGAGCGCCGCCGCCAGCGCGCCCGCGATCTCCCCGGCGACGACCAGGCCGCCCGTGACGGCGGCGACGCGCTTGATCTCCATCGTTCCTCCAGCTCCCGTTCCGTCGTCGACACGATCGATCGGAAGAAACGCTCCGGCGCGCCGCCTCAGGCCGCCAGCTTCGCCCTTCGCGGCACCGCGAGCCGGATCGCCAGCGCGGAGGCCGCGAACCCGGCGAAGGGCAGCACGAGCGCGCCGCCGCCCAGCACCAGCCCCGCCACCCCGCCGGCCAGCGCGCCGAGCATGGTCCCGCCGATGGCGACGCCCAGCGGGACGTGGCGCATCAGCAGCCAGGCGGCCATCGGCCCGAGCACCGATCCGAAGGCGGCGCCGATCGTCGCCCCGATCCGGAGAAACTCGGGATCGAGAAAGATCTCGCGCGGCCCGGTCACCATCATCACGGCCCCGACGGCGAGCGCCCCAGCCGCCGCGCCCGCGACGGCGCCGGCCACGACCAGGCTGCCCGTGACGGCGGCAGCGCGCTTCATCTCCATCATCCTCCTCCGGATCCGCATTCCAACGTGTGATGATCGATCGAGCGAGCGGCGCCGGCCGCCCGTCACCCCGCCACCCCCGCCCTCCGCGGCACCACGAGCCGGATCGCCAGCGCGGCGATCGCGAAGCCGGCGAGGGGGAGGGCGATGAAATGCTGCTCCATCAGCAGCGCCACGATTCCGCCGGCCAGCGTCCCCAGCATCGTCCCGCCGATGGCGACGCCGAGCGGGACGTGCCGCATCAGCAGCCACGCGGCCAGCGGCCCCAGCACCGCGCCGGCCATGGCGCCCATGATCCCGCCGATGACGACGGTGTCGGGGTCGTGGTAGACGCCCATCGACCCTCGCGACACCAGCCCCACGCCCGCGACGGCCAGCGCGGAGGCGATCCCGCCCGCGACGGCGCCGGCCACCACCAGGCCGCCGGTGACGGCGGCGATTCGCTTGATCTCCATCGTTCTCCTCCCAATCCCGCGGTGACGCCGCGCGGCCGATCGGATGAAACGCTTCGGCCACGCGGTTCCTGACTTCCCGCCGCGATCAGTTGTCCGCGGTCTCCAGCGCGCTCTTCAGCTGCCGCGTGCGCTCGCGGGTGACGGCCGCCAGGCAGCCGGAGCGGACCATGGGCTCCATGCTCCCGCCCCGCACGCCCGCGGCCTCGAAGGCGCAGTGCGCGTCGCGGAAGCGGAGCCAGGCGCGCTGCGCCGCCAGCAGCGCCGCGCGCTCCCCGGCGTCCACGCCGGCGCGCAGCTGAGCGTACGCGCGGTTCATCTCGGCGTCCGCCGCGCGATACTGATCGGCGGCGCAGAGGTTCATCTCCAGCTGCGTGCGGGCGTCGTCGCAGTCGGGGGCCTTCTCCCGCTGGGCCGCGAGCGGGGAGACGCCGGCCCCCAGCGCGAGGCCGGCGGCGAGGGCGATCGTCCGGCGCATCATCCCTGTGGTCGGAAGCGGATGGATGAGGAGCTCAGGCGGAGGTACCGCGCGCGGCGGCGGCGCGGGAGCCGCGCGGGGTCATGATCCACAGCGCCAGCGCGGCCACGGCGAATCCACCCAGCCCGAACGCCAGCGCCCCACCCAGCTCGTTCACGAAGAGGCCGATCACCGCGCCCGCCAGCGTCCCCAGCGCCGTCCCGCCGATGGCGAGTCCGATGGGAACGTGGCGCATCAGCAGCCACGCGGAGAGCGGGCCCAGCACGGCGCCGAGCGCCGCGCCCACCATCGCGCCCCACGCCACGAGCCCGACGAACTCGTGCAGCGGATCGCCGCCGGGCCCTTCCACCAGGATGAACGCCAGCAACAACACGGCGCCGCAGACGGCGCCCACCAGCGCTCCGGCGACGGCCAGCCCCGCGGTGACGGCGGCGATGCGCTTCAACTGCATGGAGTTCGCTCCGGGTTCGGGATCGTCCGCGCGCCGCCGGCGAGGTGCCGGCGGCGGGGACTGGTACGCACGGAGCGCGGGATAGTTGCGGAGGGGAGGGTGAATCAGAGGCGCGGCCTGGCGACGGAGCTCCCGCGCGGACTGCGTCGAGCCGGTGGAATCGCGATCTCTGGACGGGCGTCACTCGCGCATTCGCCGGTAACATTTCACCGTCGCGAACCCCAGCGCTGCGGCGAGCAGAGCCGCGACGGCCGCGCCGTACCACTCGCCCGCCATCGCCACCCGGAACGTCACCAGCGCCATCAGCAGGGTGAAGGCGCCGGTGAAGATCATGGAGGTCAGCGCCCGGATGCGGTCGTAGACGGCGGCGAGCCGTTGCGCGCCGTTCGTGTCCTTCACGGCCTCCGAGGGCTCAATCATCCGACCGCGTTGCGAAGATGGTGGTCGATGCCCTCAATCGTCCGGGCAGATCATGTCCAGGCCGATCATGTCGACCAGGATGTCGCGGGGCTTGGAGCCGTCGGGCGGACCCAGGACGCCGGCCAGGTGCAGCTGGTCGATGATGCGCGCCGCGCGCCCGTAGCCGATGCGCAGGCGCCGCTGCAGGAGCGAGGTGGATCCGCCCTGGTGCTGCACGCAGAGCATGGCCGCCTCGCGGAACAGCTTGTCGCGCTCCGACGGGTCGTCGCCCGCCTCCAGCTCGTCGCCCTCGCCCTCGTGCGCGCGCACCACGGCCAGGATGTCCTCCTCCGCGGCGGTGAGCGGCGCCAGCCCGTCGGCCTCGAGGGCCTCCTTCCGCAGGCGGGCCACGTCGCGGTACCACTCCATCAGCCGCTCCGTCTCCTCCGTGGACAGGTAGGCGCCCTGCGCGCGCACCGGCTCGTTGCTGGCCGGGGGAAGGAGGAGCATGTCGCCGTTCCCCAGGAGCGCGTCGGCGCCGTTCTGGTCCAGGATCGTCCGCGAGTCCACCTTGGACGACACGCGGAAGGCGATGCGGCTGGGGAAGTTGGCCTTGATCAGCCCGGTGATGACGTTGACCGAGGGGCGCTGCGTGGCCAGGATCAGGTGGATGCCGATGGCGCGCGCCTTCTGCGCCAGCAGCGCCAGCGGCTTCTCCACGTCGCCCTGCACCGTCATCATCAGGTCCGCCAGCTCGTCGATGATGACCACGATGAAGGGGAGCCGGCCGCCCTGGTAGACCCAGCGGTCCGGATCGCCCTCCTCGCCCTGCTCCTCGGGGGAGCGGAGGAGCTGCCCCGCGTCCAGCTTGCCGTTGAAGTCCAGGATGTTGCGGACGCCGTTGACGGAGAGGAGCTGGTAGCGCCGCTCCATCTCGATCACCGCCCACTTGAGCACGGCGGCCGCGTCGTTGTTGTCGGTGACGACCGGGTGCCGGAGGTGGGGGAGGTCGTTGTACATCGACAGCTCCACCATCTTGGGGTCCACCATCAGGAAGCGCAGCGTCTGCGGCGTGTGGCGGTAGACCAGCGAGGTGATGATGGTGTTGACGCACACCGACTTGCCGGAGCCGGTGGCGCCGGCGATCAGCAGGTGCGGCATCTTGGCCAGGTCGGCCACCAGCGGGCGCCCGGCGATGTCCTTCCCCAGCGCCACCGGGAGCTGCGCCTTGCTCCCGCGGAACTGGGGCGACTCGATGACCTCGCGGAAGAAGACCATCTCCGGCACCGGGTTCGGCACCTCCACGCCCACGGCGCCCTTCCCCGGGATCGGCGCCACGATGCGGACGGAGGGCGCGCGGAGCGCCAGCGCCAGGTCGGCCTCCAGGTTGGCGATGCGGGCCACCTTCACCCCCGGCGCGGGCTCCACCTCGAACTGCGTGACCACGGGCCCGGTGGTCATCCCCACGATCTTCCCGTCGATCTTGAAGGTCGCCAGCTTCTCGATCACCACCTGCCCCAGCTTGTCCAGCTCCTGCCGGCTCCGCATCTCGTCGCGCACCGGCGCGGGCGTCAGCAGCCCCGTGGCCGGGAGGTCGGTGCTCTCCGGGTCGCCCGACTCGGGAAAGGGATCGACCGGCGCGGGCGCGGCGGCCGCGGGCTGCTTCGCGCGCGCCTTCGCCTTCACGGCCGCGGGCGCCGCGGGCGAGGCGATGGTGGCGTCGGGATCGACGGCGGAAGCGGACGCGGCGGGGGAGCCGACCAGCGGCGCGTCCGCGTAGTCGTCGTCCTCGTCGTCCAGCGCGCCGAAGATGGGGAGCTCGACGTCCTCGTCCTCCTCGTCGTAGTCGTCGCGCGGGTCCGGCGCGTCGGCGGCCGGGGCGCGGCGGGGGAGCTGGATGGAGGGGACGGGGATGGAGGCGACGGCCTTGCGCGCGTGGCCGTAGGCGAAGCGCCCGCCGCCCACCGCGCTCCGCAGCGGGTTCCACCCCACCGTGACGATGCACAGCGCGGCGAAGAGCGAGACCAGGACCAGCGACGCGCCCACGGTGCTCAGCGTCCCCACCATCGCGGCGCCGGCGCCCGCCCCCATCGTCCCGGTGGCGGGGCGCGGGGGGATCGCCGGCCCGGCCATGACGGCGATGAAGGTGGGGAGGAGGAACGTGACCCCGGCGGTGAGGATCGACCAGCGGACCGCCGGCTCGGTGCCCACCTTGTCGAACGCGACCAGTCCCCAGAGCCCGCAGAGGAGCGGGAGCGCCAGCGCGCCGATCCCCAGCCCGCCGTACGCCGCGTGGTAGATCCACCCGCCCAGCGGGCCCACCACGTTGCGCGAGGGAAAGCGAGCCGCCGCCGCGTCGCCGAAGCTTTCCAGCGGCAGCAGCGAAAGCGCGAGGAGCAGCGAAAGCGTCAGGAGGCCCAGGCCCCAGAGCTCACGCCGCTGCCGGTCGTCGAGGGAAACAAGCATCTCGCGGGTCCTACCAGGAGGTCGGGGAGACGACGCGCTCCCGGCGGGAGCGCGCGCCGTGCGCGTGCGTGGGGCGGCGAGGGAGGGCTGGGGGTGTCACCGTCTCGCGCCCGGATGATGTTCCGAGGGTGCGGAAGGTGAAGCCGGCTCGCGACATGGCGTGCAAGATACACAGAAAGCGAAGAATCGCCAAACCCCGCGTGGGGGATGGTGCGCGGGAACGTTCGGCGCGCGCCCGCGGCACCCTCACCCCCCGCGCGGCGGTCGGCGGGAACTGCACCCGCCGACACGCCACGCTTTCCCCTATCCCGGTAACGGGAGAGGGGAACACCTCGGCGCTTCGCGCTTTACCTCATCGCCCCTCGAAACTGTCATTCCGAGCGGGGCCCGATGCACGATGATCGCGGTCGCGAAAACGCATGCCGGGCCTCCGAGGAATCTGGCCGCGGCCGCAGCCAGCCAGGTCGTGCGCCACCCAGCCTCGGCCACGCGAGCCGCGCCGCGTAGCGTGCGCCCACCGCTGTTCGGCGCGAGCCCGATGGCGGCGCGCGACAGCGGGCAATACAGCGGGGCCGGCTTCTACAGCGGAAGCGCACGCTGCGCGGCGCGGGCTCGCGGCAGGCGGGCTGAAGGGTCAGGAGCGGGCTTTGTCGGCGAGGCGGAGTAGATTCCTCGGGAGCCCGCCAGGCGGTCGTGCGAAGTGGATTGCGGTGCGTCGGGCTCTGCTCGGAATGACACCGCCGCGGACCCTCGGGCGCTGGTGTGTCGGCCGTGCACCGAAGCCGTCTCCGGCCACCTCTCCCAGAATTGGGAGAGGGCCGTTCGCGCGCCGCGAGCGCCGACACGCAGTGTCGTGCCGAGCGGGGCGTGAACGGGGTGAGGGCCGCCAGCGGACGCGCGACGACGCCTGGCCAGCGACGAAGCCCCCGCCGAATCCGAATCGGCGAGGGCTTCCGCTGTCCGTCGATCGTCCCGCCGGCGCTTACTCCGACGCCTCGGCGGCGGCGGGAGGGGCGGGGGCGGCGGAGATCTGGCGGTCGTGGAGGACCGGGACCACGTCGTGGCGGTCCACCTGGGCGCAGAAGGGAAGGTCCTCCTCCAGCCCGGCGTCCGTGATCTGCCGTCCCGCCGCGGTGGCCCGGAAGAGCGCCTCCAGGTCGGCGTAGGGCTCCACCAGCGCCAGCGCGGCGCGGGCGCCGTCGTTCAGCTCCCACTCCGCGTCGGGGAGCGCCTCCATCAGCCCCGCGGCCACGCGGCCGGCGAAGACGCCGTCCTCCAGCCCGAACTTCCCCTCGCGCCCCGCGCAGAGCAGCACCGGCTCGGCGCCCGAGCGCGCCAGGTCGGCCACCACGGCGGAGAGGTTGAGGAAGGAGCCGATCACGATCCGCGACGCCGACTGCGCCGCCGCCATCACCGCGGTTCCGTTGGTGGTGCTGATGATCAGCGTCTTTCCTCCCACCTTCTCGGGGGTGAACTCGCGGGGCGAGTTCCCCAGGTCGAAGCCCTCGATGGGGAGCGCCTTGCGCTCGCCCGCCAGCAGCACCTCCTCGCGCCCCAGCGTGTTCGCCAGCCGGAGCGCCTCCTCGATGGAGGCCACCGGGTAGATGGTGCGGACCCCGGAGGCCAGCGCCTCCACGATGGTGCTGGTGGCGCGGAGCACGTCCACCACCACCACGGTGCGCCCCGCGACGTCCGCCGGCAGGATCTCGCCGGCGGTGAGCAGTACGTCCAGCCTCATTCCTTCACCCACGGGTAAGATCCGTCCGCTCCAGGAACTTCGTGTCCACGTCGCCGGAGACGAAGTCGGGATGCTCCATCACCCGCATCGCGAACGACACGGTGGTGTGCACCCCCTCGATCACCGTCTCGGCCAGCGCCCGCCGCATCCGCGCGATCGCCTCCTCGCGGGTGGCGCCGTGGACGATCAGCTTCCCCAGCAGCGAGTCGTAGTACGGCGGCACGCGGTAGCCGGCGTAGACGTGCGTGTCCATCCGCACCCCCGGCCCGCCGGGGAGGTGGAAGGTGGCGATGGTCCCCGGCGAGGGCGCGAAGTTGCGCGACGGGTCCTCGGCGTTGATCCGCACCTCGATGGCGTGCCCGCGCAGCTGGATGGGCACCTCGGGAATCGAGAGCGGAAGCCCCGCCGCGGCGCGGATCTGCTCCTTGACCAGGTCGAACCCCGTGCACATCTCCGTCACCGGGTGCTCCACCTGGATGCGCGTGTTCATCTCCATGAAGTAGAACGACCCGTCGTCGTTCAGCAGCATCTCGATGGTTCCCGCGCCCACGTAGTCGATGGCCTTGGCCCCGCGCACCGCCGCGTCGCCCATGGCCTCGCGCAGCTCCGGGGAGAGCGCGGGGGAGGGGGCCTCCTCGATCAGCTTCTGGTGGCGGCGCTGGATGGAGCAGTCGCGCTCGCCCAGGTGGATGACGCGGCCGTGCGAGTCGCCCAGGATCTGGAACTCGATGTGGCGCGGCCGGGCCAGGTACTTCTCCACGTACACGCTGTCGTCGTTGAACGCGGCCGCCGCCTCGTTGCGCGCCATGGAGAACTGGCGCTCGAACTCGTCGGCGTCCAGCGCCACGCGCATCCCCTTCCCGCCCCCGCCGGCCGCCGCCTTGATCAGGACGGGGAAGCCGATGGCGCGCGCCTCGGCCAGCGCCTCGTCGGCGTCGGCGATGGCGTCGGTGCCGGGGACGATGGGGACGCCCACCTCCTTCATGGTGCGCCGCGCGGCCGCCTTGTCGCCCATCAGCCGGATCTGCTGGGGCGTGGGGCCGATGAAGGTGATCCCGCTGACCTCGCAGATCTCGCTGAACTCGGCGTTCTCGGCCAGGAAGCCGTAGCCGGGGTGGATGGCGTCGGCGCCGGTGATCTCGGCGGCGGCGATGATCCGCGGGATGTTGAGATAGCTTTCGCGCGCGGGCGGCGGGCCGATGCACACGTCTTCGTCGGCGAAGCGCACGTGCAGGCTCTCGCGGTCGGCCTCGGAGTACACGGCCACCGTGCGGATCCCCAGCTCACGGCAGGCGCGGATGACCCGCAGGGCGATCTCGCCGCGGTTGGCGATCAGGACTTTCCGGAACACGTCTTCGTCCGATCCATCACTTGAGGGTTTCCGGCGCGCCGGCCCACACCTGCTGCTCGCCGGGGCTTACGCCGGATACGCGGAGCGCGAACTCGCTGGGGTTGGAGGCGTAGTGCATCGCCCACTCGTAGGAGATCCACCCCTTGCCGTACAGCTCCAGCAGCGACTGGTCGAAGGTCTGCATCCCGTAGCTCATCCGCCCCTCGGCGATGTGGTCGGGGATGGTGTGCAGCTCCTCGCCCTTGCGGATCAGCTCGGAGATGGTGGCGGTGTTCACCAGCACCTCGGCCGCCGGGATGCGCCCCGGCTTGTCGGCGCGCGGGATCAGCCGCAAGCTGACGATGGCCTTCAGCGCGTTGGCCAGCACCGCGCGGATCTCCGCGTGCTGGTGCGGCGGGAAGAACGAGATGATGCGGTTGATGGTCTGCGTGGCGTCGGTGGTGTGCAGCGTCGACATCACCATGTGCCCCGTGTCGGCCGCCTTCAGCACCGTCTCCATCGAGGGCCGGTCGCGGATCTCGCCCAGCATGATCACGTCCGGGTCCTGCCGCAGCACGTGCCGGAGCGCGTCGTGGAACGACAGCGTGTCGGCCCCCACCTCGCGCTGGCTGATGATGGCCTTCGAGTCCCGGTGCAGGAACTCGATGGGGTCCTCGATGGTGACGATGTTGACCGCCTGCCGGTCGTTCAGC
>Ga0247770_1001688_pt1 | contig 15775 bp, 17 predicted proteins | sample UWRJL136409B6_FD_179943 | JGI IMG/M metagenome (GOLD analysis project Ga0247770, IMG submission 179943) | Plant litter microbial communities from Arlington Agricultural Research Station in Wisconsin, United States - UWRJ-L136-409B-6 | ecosystem: Environmental > Terrestrial > Plant litter >... | reverse complement strand
CAGTTGCGGCACCGGTCAGCAGATCGGCGAGGTCATCGGGATCGAAGCCAGTCACCCCAGAGAGGTCTTCGACCAGGTCTTCAATAGTTTCGTAGCCTTCGGTCTGACCTAGCTCTAGCAGGGTGGCCCCGAGTTGCGAGCCGCTGGAGAAGGTGACGAGATCCGTGCCATAGGCATAATCTGCGTCCTCGTCGCCTTCGTCATCGATCTCGACGCCCAGCTGCTCAGCCAGAATTGCCTGGTAGTCAGCTAGCGCCTGTTCGTCTAGGGCGTCGGCGGTCTCGTCATCGAGTTCACCGGCCTGATGACCTTCTTCGATGCGCTCCAGGGTTTCTTCAAACGCCTGGTATGCACTCTCTAGTGTGATTTCGGGGGCAGCAGTTGCCCCTCGGAAGTTTGCTCTAGGCATGGTTTATTGCTCTGGTTCAGAGGGTATAGGGTTGAAGGTATAAGGTTGAAGGTATAAGGCTTATGCGCGGCGGCGGCGACGACGGAGCCCGGCCACGCCGGCTACGCCACCCCCAAGAGCACCAGCGGCAGCGATACCAAGGCCGACCTTGCCACCTCTAGTAGCCAGACCAGCCCTACCAGCCGCCCTCAGCCCTGCTGTCGCAGTTCGCACCCTGCCGGCCTGGGCCGGAGCTTTCCGCCCGAGAAGTTTGCTCACAAAACCTTGCTTTGGATTTACGGAAGCAGCCCCAGTCGCATAGCCCTTACGAATCGCGCCAATAGTGTTGCTAGCGCCACCTCTCACAGAGCTGGCAACGCTCCGAGACCGGCCAGCCACTGCACCGCCAGCACTCCGGGCCCGACCCGCTACTGCACCGCCAGCACTGCGGGCCCGACCCGCTACTGCACCGCCAGCACTGCGGGCCCGACCGGCGACAGAACCGCCAAATCGTTTGGCGCGAGCGAGGTCACTGGCTAGCGCACCCCCAGCCCCAGCCCGGGCCGCACCGACGTTGCTTACTCCGGTCGACTTAGCCCCAAAGAGACGGGCAAAGCCTTTCCGGTTAGCAGCGGCAGTATTGGCGGCCATGTTGCCTCTAGCGCCTTGGACAGCGGCAGTTCCGTAACGACCACCAGCGGCGACAACACCGGTACCACCAACCCCAGCCGCGACCATGCCCCCACGGCGCTTGCGCTTCTGCTTGTCTTTTCCTCGACCGAACTCGGCCAGGCCAAGCACGTCGCCCATGGTGTAGTAAGACATTGGATTTGACATGGAAAAACTCCTTTGTTGATCAGAAACGGGGCGAGGCAGTGCCGCCGCACCCATGGAGGGGGCTTCGCCCGCCGGTTGTTCCTCTTCATCGAGCCGCAGCATTGAGGCCACGATGTCCGAGTAGTCAAACAACGCTTTCTCCAGGTAAACGGAGGGGTCTTCCCCCTCAAGTTCCTCTGGGGGAGCGCTGTTGATGTCCGTTACGACTCGCCAAAAGCGCTCACCAATCTCCATGAACTCTTCTTTCATCGAGTCGAAGTCTTGGTCTTCGGCGGTGGCCTGCTCCATCGTCAAAGCGAAGCGAGCTGTCCTCGTAGAATCAGCTCGCCTAAAAGTGCTAAGGCCAACAATGGCTGGAGTAGGAGTTGCCGAGACCTCACGAATGATGTCGTCAACCAGATCAATCCCTGGGGACAGCGTTCGGATTTTGCCGTCGAGAACGTCTTGAACTGCCTGGGTTCCTTTAGCGACGAGCCGGTCTGTAAACAGTCCCAGCTTGCCAATCAAGTTTGTTAGGCGTGGGTCGGGCAGGTTCTCCCGTGTAATAACCGCTGGCACCAGCTCACCTTCCAAATCCCCCAGGTTTGAGGCCTGAGTTTTCTGGTGGTCCTGCTGCCAGGGGACTCGCCCTCCAGAGCGTAAAAACGCATTGGTATTGGCGGCAAACCTGAGAATACGGTTCTTATCAAAGACGTGATGCCTTTTATTTGAATCCGTGTGACTGCCCTCCACCATCACCAAGGCTCGCTTGGAAATGGCAGAGGGATCTTCTTCGGTTCCGACGTGCTCGAACTCCGCCCCATCCAGCCCGAAAGCGGGTGAATAGAAGTGAAGGATCTGGGATTCGCTCGATTTCCGAAAGTTCGCAGATGTAGATCTGCGATTCCGGCGATTTTGGCGCTTTGGCATAGAAATTATGCGACGTGCTATGCCAATGGTGCGGCAACTCATTCTTGAGATATATGAGTTGCACCAGATCCGCACAATTGCACCGGATCGGTGCAGTTATTATGGAGAAAACGACCGAAAGTTTAACGCCGTGCAACATTAAACTATTCGGAAATGAATCGAATCACCTTTGAGCTAGCTGATTTATTAAAGAGGTTGCGATCGAATACAAAGCTAAGTCAGTCAAAAGCTGGGGAGCGGGCCCGCTCAAGTCGGCGGGCTATTGCCAACCTCGAAAATGCTAAGCGCGAGATAACCTTGCAGGAACTGATTACGCTTCTGCAGGCTTACGATGTGCCAGTGTTCTACGGTTTGGCCTATGCGATGCTCTTGGCAAACAGCACAGGACAGCCGCTGCGCCCAGAGGATCGTAAAATCCTGAACACAGTGGTGGCGGACCTCAGTAGCAGAGGCTATATGCTGCCGATGTCACCGGACCATCATTAGCGCCGGCGGGCGATCGCCAGGCGCTGCCGCCGGCGATCCTGCCGTACCTTGTTAGCGCCATAGGCCAACCCAGCCGCCCCAGTTACGAGGCCCGCCGTGGTCATTGCTGCCGGGTTGCTTGCCAGGTAACCCCCTGGCTTAACCGTTAGGGCCATGTTGCGAATGCGCTTGCCAAACACCGGCACCTTATTGAGCCGCTGACTGGTGAGCGCTTTGTCTACGCGCTTCGATTTGAACGGGGACAGAGCCGTCACGGCTAAACCACCCCCAGCCCCATAGAGGCCTTTATCGGCGATCGTGCGGACGTCGCCCCATAGCCGACTTTTCTTTTTTCTAGGCTGTCCAGGGGCTTGGAATTCAGCCACATCGCCGAGCATTTTAATAGTCATAATCATCGTAGTAATCGTAGTCGTAGCTTCGATTCCGCTTCTTGCCTGCCCCGTAGAGCGCCCCAGCTCCGAGAGCTAGACCCGCCCCAACTCCAGCCCCGATCAATGCCTTCCGGCTGTAAAACCGCTTCATCAAGTTCTTTTTCAGCGCTTTACTGGCCAGTCGAGAGTCTTTGCGGGCCAACCGTTTTAGCTGCTTAACCTGTTCAGGCGTAGACTTGCCCTCGCGCATCACCTGGTTGTAGATTTCCTCAGCGTTGGCGTTGCCGCCGGCGGCCCGCGAAACCCGCTGTTGCATGCGGGCAACTTTGAGTGTCTCTGGGTTGTCGGCCAGGTCATCTAGAAAGGCGGGTGGAACAGAAGTCTTGGTCAGTTTATTAATGGTTCGATCTACGCGGCGATCGCTCCGTCGCTTCATCGTGGCCACGGTCGCCCCGAGCGGAGCCAGAACCGCACCGCTCAGAGCGGTAGCTCCCAGGCCAGCCAGTAAACCCCGACGCTTACGGGGGCGTCTATCTCTAGCCCCCAGTGGGCGGCCAAAGGTGGCGAGTTGACTACCGCTTCTGGCGGCAAACCCCTTAGGCCGGGGGCCGAACCCGCGCAAATTACTGTCGTCCCCAGGCCGGGCCCGCTCCCGAGTCCACCGACCCGCCTGCGCCGCCTTCAACGATGAACCTTTCAATGGTCGTGCTGATACCACGCGATCGCCTCCCCGCCGTTTCGCTTTTCGAGCAATAGAAATTGCCTGGCCGCGTGAGTCAGCAGACCGGACAATAGCCGTGCGCCGGCCCTCAAACCAGACCCCATAGACCTTAGTTTTGCGAGGCTTTTTATCTTTCGCCCCCATCGTTCTAGGCATAGCGCCGCCTCCATCTGCGGTTTATTGAAAAGTGGGCAAGATTAGGATTTGAGTGAATCTGGAATCTGCGACTCCGCTGATCTTCCTCGTACTGATAAGCCATGCGGATTAGGTCTTCCAGGTCATTCCAGCGTGGCACAACCTGGAAGGGGGGTACCGAGAGCCACACTTCTACAATTCCGTAGACTTGCAGCGATAGTAGCGCCTGGAGTAGGACGCTGTTGACAACGTCTCTATCGGTATTAGCTTTCGACCCCAGGCCAAACATGGCAGCAAAGGTGCCGTCATCGATCAAGGTTTGCAGCAGCTCTGAAGAACTCCAGTTATTGTCCTCCCAAACTTTGGCCAATCCATAGGCGAGAGCATAGGGGTTTGCTATACCCTCGCTAATGCGCTCAATCCTGCCGTCTGAGGCATACCGCTTGAATAGTCGAAGTTGACTGATTGGCGAAGTGCCCGCACCGCCCGTGAGCGTTTTCGCGATGACATTAATAGCCTTGACGGCATTGTTGATCTGCCGGCCCTCAAAGTCTTCGTTGTAATCGTAGGCCAGGATGTCTGGGATTCCTCCCCCTGGGTTTTCGTTTAGCTGGCGTAGTAGCCAGCCGGTGCCATCCTGTTGCCGCGCCATATTCGCCAGGAAGATAGCCCCCGTAACAGGGCTATCAAAGTAGGGATCTAGCTGCTGAATCAACGCTCCTTCTAAAGTCGGGTTCCCGCGAGCGTCGATCAATCCAGCGGCCTTGGCCCAACGCTTTTGAGCAGGGTAGTTAGTGACCGCAGTTTTGGCCAAGACTGGTTCCCTCAGAATTAACTGTAGGGCGGAGGTCTGCATTACGGCGGCTGGAGCTGTAAGCGCATCTGGGCTCATCGAGCCAGTTGGCTTGGCACTAGCCGCAGGCAATGTCTGCGGGCCGGTGGGGGGCGGGGCGATCGCGTCATCGGGATCAACCACCTCAGGCTCATCTATCTCAGGTTCAACCACCTCAGTCACGGACCTGGTCTCAGGTTCTAACCGCCGCCTGGTGGGCAGAGTCGGGGCGGGCATCTCGGCCACCTCGCCCAGGCGGAACGATCGCCGCCATTCGTCTTCGATTTCTTTGCCTACGTCATACCATTTGGTGCCGGCGTAATCCGCGAAATACTCGGGCTCATAGTAGGGCGTGCGGCCCAGCACATTGAAGTGTCGCGCCAGCCGATCCAGTGCAGCCCTAGGGCCATACCGGTCTTCCAGGTATTCCGCAAACTCGGGGTGGCGATCGCGCAGTAGGGCGTCAAATTTACCCTTAGCCAGCATCGCGTCGGAATAGGCTTTGACAAAGTCCAGACTATTAGCCCGGTTGAGCGCATCCTCCAGGGCGCGAATATGGTAGGCAGCCTCACGATATTCACGCTGCTCCATCTTGGGGAACAGCCGACGGGCGGCGTCGATCAGCGGTCCCTCGATGCGCTCGGGTTTGCGCTGGGCGATCCACGCCTTCATGCGCTCTTTGCCAGCCGCTTTGATCTCAGCGTTGAACGCCTGGTACTCAGCGGCGGACGAATTATATTGCCCCGTGCTAATCAGCTCATCACGCTTCAAGGCCCAGAAGGTTTCCTCCTGTGCCATCAGCCCTGCTTCGACAGCAGGATCTTGGGGCACAGATGGGGCTGCATCGGCGGGGATGGTTGGCTGTGGCGGGGGTTCGACTGGCGGGGCAGCAGCAGGGGTATCACCTGGCGGCGGCGGTGGGGTGGGTCGGGGCACGGGCGTGCCACCGGTCAGATCATCGGGCGGCGCTGGGGGAGTCGCCTTCGCCTTCGCGATCGCCCGCGTCAGGTCGATGTCGTACTTCATGGCCAGCATGGACTCTTCGTAGAGGTTGTTGGCCAGGGGTACCCGCTGGTTGTAGTATTCCATCCACCAGCTGAGGGTCCGGTAGTCCTGCCTCGCGGGCGTAATGCCGGAGTTAGGGTCAACCGGCACCAGCTGCGCCGACATGATAATGCCGCTGCTGGGGTCTTTCTTCACCTCAACCGCCAGGCCCCGCTTCTTGAGCAAGTCCTGAAACTTGTTGAGCTGCACCGTGCGGTAGTCAATCTGTTTGCGGATCGTGTCAATCCGCGCCAGCTGGTTACTGAGCTGGGCTCTAGACTCGCGAATCACCAGGGGGGCTTCTAGCCCAGTGGCCCGATTGCCCTCTGGGGGGTAAGCCTCTGCAATTCTGGCGTCGATCACCTTGGCCAGGCTAGACAGCGGCTTTTTGTCAGCCCCAGGTGCTTTATAGCTGAGGAACGGCCACTTATCCTGGTCCCCAATCAAGCTGCTCTCCAGGGCATAGGAGGGGATGTTGACTGGCGAGGGTGGGCCGCCGGGGGTGATGACATCCGGTAGCTCTAGCTCACTCGGGGGCAGCATCGTGCGGCGATCGAGGCGCTTCCGCTGCCAATCCTCCGGCAGGCGGGATGGGGTGAAGTTTAGATACTTCTCCAGCACGGCGCGATCGCGATCGGCGAGTTCGAGTCCCTGCTTCGCCAGGCGCTTAGCCAGGTCATCCATACTCCGGTAGCTACCGCCCTTGACGAACCCCCGATAAATACCTCGCGCCAGCTGCGGGGGCACCTGAATAGTCCTCAAGGTTTCAACCAGCATTTTGGGCGTGTAGGGAGAGGCCGTCGCCCCTGGGGTTCCCGATGCGATCGCAGCAGCGTCAAGCAATGCCCCCAGGTCGATGCTGCCACCGATGGGCCTATTGGCTAAAATTTTGGCGTTTATTTCGTCCATCCCAATGCTGGGAAGTTGGCCGGCACGAACCCGCTCGATCAGTTCGTTCACGTCCTGCAAGGGGTTTGCCAAAATATTGGCCCGCAGCTCCTGCGCCTGCTCCGGAGTTAGCCCCAGGCGGCGGGCGATCACCCGATGGCTGGCGGTATTCAGGTCAATGCCGTTGACGACGGTAGACCCGACGCCCTCGGAGCTATCCTCCGGCACCTCCTGTTTGTCAACAGTTTGGCCGCGCACCGCTTCGACGACGGGCAGACCCAGCTCGGCACCACGCCCCAACTTCTGCAGCCCTTTTTTGCCCAGCTGCTGCACCGTATTTAAGCCAATGCCCAGGCGGCCCATCACCAGGTACAGTGCCCCGATGCCAATTACGCCCGCGATCGCAGTTGCCCAGATGCCTCTCAGCAGGGGCGGCTTACGGCGGCGGGGGTCACGGCCTGGGTCAGCTAGCCTAGGGTCGCCGTCATCTACGGGTTCCCAGAGGCATCGGCAGAATGGGTGGGCAGGGATGAGGTACTGTCTGGGGTCGTAGCCGAGCTGGCCGGGTCGGGTCGGCGATTGATCATTGCCGACCATGAAACGAGAACCGGCCCCCAGCAAAGCGTCAATATCGTGGATGGTGCCATTTCGTCTCCAGCAGGCCTCGCAAACATTAACGGGGGGTTCAAAGGTCTGCCAGCGCACCCGCGTGATGCCAGCCGATCGGAAGGCCGCCAGGCGGGCCATGGAGTAGCCGCCCATAATCTCGGTGGCCGCGATCCGCTTAGACCGGGCCGCCAGGCCAAAGCCCTCAGCGCTCTCGGCTCCTTCACGAAGGCGTTGCTGGCCCAGCGAATCACTGATCCGAGCGTTCAGCTCATCGCGAGAGATCGGGTCTTTGGGGTCAGCGGCGGCGATCAAGTGCTGCTGAATTTCATCTCGCGTCTGGCTGTCTAAATCCTGGGCTACCCGAACGGTGCGCTGCTCCAGCGCTGCCCGTAGAGCCGTGTCTTCCAGGGGAATGATCCGAGGGTTACGCTGGGCGGGCCCTGCGGCCTTGCCCTTCACCAGCTTTTTCTTCTTGTTCTTAAACAGCGCCAGGTCGCGAGAGGCCGCAAACTTGCCCTCCCGCAGAATATCGACCTCGCGCAGAGCATGTTCCCAACCCAGCTTCCATGCCGACTGCCACAGCGACATGACGATCGGGTTGACGGCGTTGGCCGAAAAGCTCTTGACCTCCTTAACCGCTTTCACGTCCTGGGCGGCGATCGCAGTCTGGGCGCTGTTGACCATCCCTACCGCTCCGCGCCGAACGGCGTCAAAGATTAGGGCGGCATGGTCATCCTCAATTTTGGCGATCGCGCCCAAAATTTCATCGCGAGGCAGAAGCGAGTCATCCTCGGGATAGGGAATCTCCAGGTTCGCCTCAAACTGGGCGACGAGAGAACTGTAGGGACGGTCAAGCGAAATCGCCAAAAGGTCAATCCCTGGGCATACTAGCTCCAAGTTTACGACCGATCATCTGGAGACTGCCTAAAATGAAGCGAATCTTGCGATTTATTGCACCCCTAGCACTACTGGCGATCGCCGCCTGCGGGGGAGAAAAGTCTAGCCCCGGCGAATTTCCAGATTCGCTCGAATCTGGAAATGAGGCCCCGCCCGAAAGAATCATGGCATCGGGAACAGTCTTGGTGGATAACGGCTTCCATGTCACTAGCCCAGAGCTGGACTCTAAGGGTTGCCCACCCGATCCCTCGATGGAGGGGCAGCAGGTTGTCTTCAAAGATGGAAATGGCCAGACCGTAGGCCTGACCAAGTTAGGGGATTCAAAGAAGGTGCATGCGTCTAATCCGCCAGCGCTTGACCCAGTCAATCCTGACTACGGATATCCTATCTTCTGCGGCTACGATTTTACGGCTGATGTGATCGCTACCTCTGCCTTCTACACCATTAGTGTCGGGGGTGCAGCAGATGTGACGCTCTCCCGAGAAGATTTAGAAAAAGCCATCACCCTGACGGTCAACTAACCGATCAGCTCCCAGTAGTGATCGAGGTGTTCAGGCTGCGATCGCTCAGCAACCGTGAGGGTAATGGGCTTGCGCTTGAATGTTTGGAACTTTAGGGACGAGTGCCAGGGCGGGAAGCTAGAGTCAGAGCTGATCACCTCCGCCTTGATCTGGCCCGGTATCAGGAGCTTGAGGTACTGAGAACTTCCCGGCCACTCTTTATAAAGTAGATCCCCCAGGCTGATGCAGTGCTGGGGGTTTTCGTAGGCCCCAATGACGCAGACCGAAAGGTTGTAGTAGTTCATGCTTTTTTCCCGACGCACCCAGCGGTAGTTGCGGCGGCAAGCGAAAACTAGCGAGTCCCGATTATCGATCCACTCAGCTATGACCTCGGCGAATAGTTCATGAGCCGATAACGTAAATACTCGCGTCAGGAGGTCTGGCGCGACTTTGACTGAAACCGGTATCTCCTTTGACTTGTAACCGATCGGCATCAATCCTCTCCTGGCAACTCAGCCTGCCGAACGGAGGCATCTTTAAGCTGCCGCAGCGACATTCTTAAATACTCAGGAGGGTCTGTCCCAGGCACCGCCTCCGCTAAAAACCGCTTTCGCCGCACCTGGTAGCGAACCAGGGGGAAGGTTACGTCGATCATCCCCGAGGCTTTGGCCATAGCCTCATGGCCAAAACAGAATGCCATGTCTGCCGCTGGTACTTTGGCGGCCAGGGTAAACCAGCTCCCATCACGGGGCAGGGTTTGATCGGCGCAGAGAATCACAACCTCCTCAGGCCTAAACCTGACGGGTGGGTTGGCTTGAGCCATTCGTTTCATTCGCGCTAGGTCAGACCCTTTGTAGCAATATTCAACGCCTATAGTCGAGATGGTTGAATAGACAGGAATCTCACCGATGGGGACTAAATTATCGTCTGATCGTGGAACTAGGTGCATATCAAGAGTTCCTTTTCGCTAGTTGCCAGTTGTCATGATTGGTGATTCGCCCGGCTATAACCGCCCGAAAGCAGTCATAGTCTATCTTCCACCTTTGAGTGAATTCTTTTACGTGCCCATCACTAACCTGGTGGATACCATGCTTAGGATGTTTCACAAAGGCCACGACTTGGTCATTCGTGGCCTTTGTCCTTATTCCCTCTGGACATTTTTGCCCAGGTTTATCGATCACCCAGTAGAGGTTGTAGACTGGGCCCATTTGTCCAACATTCGATTTGGTGAAGTGAATCACTCCCAGTCTTTTGAGCTTGGTCATCCTGCGATAAATGCTCTGCTCTCCAACGTGAAGTGCAGCCTTAATATCAGCAGCATTAAATGATGTGTCAATAAGCTCTTTTAAGACTAAGCATGTTAAAACTTCGCCTTCGCTCAACCCACGCCTTTTCAGGTATTCAATAAGAGTAGAAAGTCCCATCACTTAACTATCTTCTCCTGCCACGTAACGCTTAATTGCTTGGTAGCCTAGCGAGCAAACAAATGGGGGAGCACCATTTTCAATAAATCGCACGCCAAACCATGCGGTACGAATACTGGTTCCCCAGTCGAGCCAGCCCTTGAGGTTGCCCATATTCAAGACCATCATGGCTTTGACATAATTGTCGGCAGACTCATCAATAAAAGCGCTTAGCGTTCTATTCTCAACCATGTCAAATATGGTTGTGATTTCGTCGTAAATCATGGCCGCAATGTCGTCGGAATAACAGGTGATGTCAAACGCTTCTTCAACAACGCCAGCTTTCCGGTTTTTGCGGTCTGGTCCCAAGCACTTGGCCAGATCCCTTAAGTAGATGTCTGCCCACTCGGCTTCGCTAGGCAAACTTGGGGCCGCGATCGCCCTGGTTGTCCGCTTCGCTTTGAATTTTCTTTGAGACATATCAACTCCTTGATAAAAAACGAAGGCCAGCCGTAACCGCTTCCTCGGGGGAAATCTCCCCCAACGTCGCGACAAAGGCGATCGCAGCATGAATTTCACTGGTATTATGGCCCATCGCCGATAGGCAGGCGAAGACCTCCATAGCAATGTCTTCGTTGAGGGTTGGCCCTTCGTCGGATTCTTCCTCAACGATAATACCCTGCTCTTTAGCAAAGGCTGGAAGCTTGGTTTTAGCCTCTAAACAGATGCGCTCCGCTGTCTTGAGGCCGACCCCCTTAGCCTTTTTTAGCCCGGCTGGGTTCTGGTGGATAATCGCCGCAACCAATTCAGGCATTGGGATCTTCATCAGCGCCATGGCCATGACGGGGCCTACACCCTGGAGTTTGAGCAGCAGGGCAAACAAATTTCGCTCAACCTGACTTGTGAACCCAAACAATGTTTGGCCACTTTCATTTTGATGGTGATAGATCGATAGGGAAAACGCTTCCGGTTCCCCAGACCCATCATGGATCGGGGCATCTTCCCATGTGGTCGGCGAAACTTCGACCTCATAGACCAGACCCATGTGCTGAGGCATGATGTCGAGCAGGCTGCGATCGCCTGAAACCGACTTGTTGACGATGTAGCCCGAAATCACCTTAATCAAGTCAGGCTCCCCCATGCAAAGCGTTGTGATAATTGATGCGAACCTGTCTCAGCACGGGGTCTTGAACCCTCCATAGTCTTTGCGCTCCCCCGCAGGGGACCGGGACAATGGGGGTAACGTCCTGCAGCTGCCACCCAATAGGCCCCACAAACCATGGGTCTTCGCTCTCGGTGATGTTCCCGGCAAAAGTGCAAATCGCAATAATCCCTAGAGGATGCTGATCCTCTGGGCCCAGATTACATCGAAACACACTCTCTATCCAGCCCACGGCTTCTTCATCCCAGGCTTTGCCCGCATGGATAGCCAAGAGGTCACCAGGGGTTAGGTGACACCGCCAGGGGCGGTTCTCAATGCCCTTTTCCAGGTCCGTTATTGCATAGGGCCATGGGCGGTGTAGGGTCACCGCCATCAAGGGTTTTTTCGGTTGTGTCATGCCACTGCGTCTCGCGCTTCAACAAATTCGTCAATCAGCTCCGGCAGCACTTCGGCATAGCCGATCAGCTGCTGGAGCGTTAAAGATCTTCGGACGTGACGCCTACCCAGAGGGCAAGTCCATAGATATATTCCCATCTCATCAGGCTTACGGGCTTCCAGCGTCTTGATCGTGGCAAAGCCCTTCTTGCGCAATGCTGCCTGAAACCTGGTAATCAGATTCGCTAAGTCGTGCAGGCCCCTCAGTTCCTCCGTCATGCACAGGGACGGGGAATGGGGTGAGCCCTTCATCAGGCAGCGCCGCTTAAAGAGACAGTCTGCGGAGTCGTCTAGCGAGTCATCCAGGGCGAGGGAGAGATCCCCGTCGAGACTGTCCATGTAGGCGGCAAGTTTTTCGGAATCAGCCAGTCCTTGGATAGAGAACATTGTTATTTCCCAAAACTATCATTTGCTGCAAAATTCCTCCAAGCGAGCGAGCACGTCGGCGGAGGTGTGGCCATCAAACTCTTTGCCGCGATCCAGCACAACGACTGGGCAGCTGTCCCAGAGTTTCAGCGGCAAGTGATAGGTGATCGGCCTGCCGTTCAGCTCGCACCCAGCGACAAACCAGCCCGCGTAGCGTGAGCCGTCGGCATGGGTAATGCTTTTCCACCCGCCATAGACCTTCAGGAACGCGCAGAACAATAGGCAGCGGTGGTCGTAGAGTTCATCCAGCTTGTGGAATCCATCGTGAAACTGGCCTGGGTCAAAGGGGCTATAAAACTCTCTTTCTAAAATCCGCTTAGACCATGCCTGATCGGGGTCTTCAGCAGGCTCCAGACGCTTCCAGAGGGTCCGCCCGGCATGGCTGATCTTGACCCAAGAGCCGCCAACCATAGCCCGATACCAGCGGAACCGGGCCATCACCTGGCGATGACTAAGCAGGGGGGGAGTGATCATCAGAAAGTCTCCTGGGCGGTGGCCCATCACGGTGGGAATGCTCGATCGCGCAATAAACGCAGAGAAACCGGCCCAGTAGCTCATGCGTAACCTGGCGATCGCAAGCCGAAGCAGAGCAGATCTCAGGCGTATCAGGCTGCCGAGGAAACATGCCAGTCATGGCATGTAAGGCGCGATCAACTATAGACATATTTCAAAATCCGGTGATTACCGATTTCTGGATTAATATTAACGCTGAACGCCGATCATCGGTCAACACCCTCATGGCTGAAGCCGCTCTCAACAAAAACTCCTATCAAGAGCGAAGATATCGCCGTTCCAGCCGGTTCAAACCCTCGGTAATTCATAGTCATGAGGAGGGCCTTACCGGCAAGGTCGCCAGGCTGACTGGTGAGACGATTGAAGAAATCAGCCGTCCCAAAGACAAATACAAGCTTCAAGAATACCGGCTGATGCTGGAATCTTCCCCTGAGGCGAAGGCTTGCATCGAGCTTAAGGCTCTGCGGGCTAGAGCTTCCCTGGGTGACTACACCCACCCCAACAAAGACATCCAAGAGTTTGTGCGGGAGAACATCGAGGGGATGCGCGGCAGCATCGGCGATGTCGTTCACCAGATGGCAAGTGCCCTTCCTCTGGGCTTTTCTGTCGCCGAGATCGTTTATACCAACCGTTCGCCTGGTCACCGCTTTCAGTGGCGGCTAGACACCATCAACCCCCTGGAGCCTGAGCGGATTAGCTTCGCGGGCAAGCGAGGTGATATTAAATATGTGGTGTATACCAACCAACGTAGAGGGAAAAAATTTGTAGACTATGCCCGCTGCATCCACGTCGTAAACGGCATCACCTTCGGCGAACCGTTTGGTTCACCCGAGGCCAGGCGGGCAATGCCCTTGTTTAAGGCAATGCAACTAATCCTCTCGGAAATGGCCGTCGCTGGGAAAAATAACGCCTCGGGTATTCTGCTAGCCCAGGCCGACAGCAATAAAAAAGTGAGGGTTCTTGACTCCAGAGGCAACCCGATGAGAGAGGGTTCGCGAGAAAAAACAATGACCGGTCCTGAAGCATTATTGCTTCAGATGAAAGGTATAGAAAGTTCTGGTATTGTGGCAACGGACCTGGAAAATAAAATTACTCCGTTGCCAATGCCCAGCGCCGAATCTTTCTGGATGAACTCGACAAACATCCTGAAAAAGGGGATTTTTCTGGCCTTCATGGTGCCTTCTTTAATATGGGATGAAGGCAGCGGAGGGCTAGGTAATTCAGGCATCTCGGGGAATCACCTCGCAATTTTGGACTCCAATATTGATGCGATCGTTCGACAGATTCAAGATCAATTAGTTGAGAAGTTAGCGCGTAATTTAATTCAGTGGCAATTCGGCTGGCAAAGAAATTGGGGTAAGTTTGAGCGGCAGCCTCATACTGATCCTGCCGCTCAAATGGGACGAGCTGCCAGCTTGCTATCTGCGATCTCTACTCAGGTAATCCCGAGCACAGATTTAGATGCAATAAACCGTCTGCGTGAAGACCTGGGAATTTCCCCGATTACTCACGAAGATATGTTCGCTATGCGGCAGATGCAGGCCAGCCTGCAGCAGATGACAGCTGCCCCAGCCGAACCGGTGGCGGCTGCCTAGACCGCTACAGGTTCCTTGGGTGTCACCCGGTAGACCTTGATGATGCGAGAGAGCTGCTCGATTCGTTGCCGTTCTGCTTCGTCCTCTTCCTTAATGCGGGTGACAACGTTAGTCAGGCGTTGTTTACAGGCATTTCGGTAGGCGATCGCAGACTCGCGGGTTGCCATCTCTGGAATGTTTGCTTTTTCGGAGTACATCTCTGGGATACCTTTGGCAATCCACAGCTTGATGCGCTCTTCAGTCCAGGCAGGCGGTCGTTTGCCCGGAATACTTGGCTCAGGGAACCAAAATGTCCGGGCATACCAGCTCCAGAGTACATTCGGGTCTTGGCGATCGATGATCTCCAAGACTTCCGGTTGGTATATCAGTATCATGTCGTTTTCTCGATAGTTTCCTTCGGGCGATAAGACTCAAAAGCCTTATCCACGCCTAATTTAGCAGTTTTTCCAGTATCTCGGCGATGGGGAGGTTAAAGCTACTAGCTATAATCGAAATCACAATACCCACAACGGCCATGCCAACCTGGAAGTAATATTTCTCTCGATGGATCTTGATTTGAATTTTCTCTTCTGATTTTTTGTCCACTACTCCATCAATTCTATTATTTACTGACTTAACCATAGTGACAGTGCTTTCTTGTAAGTCAGCAAGTCGCCCGTTAATCAATTTGACCGCATCGTGAATATCTTTGTCCAGACTGTCGATGGATTTTAGTACGCCAGCCAGGCCCATCTGATTAGAGCGAACCTGCTCAACTAGCGGCATGACTTGAGAGCCTGGGTGGCTAGTAAATACGGTATTGTCAATATTGCTGAGACGCTGGGTTAGATAGCCAATCTCTTTAGAAAGGGTGGTTAGTTCAGTCCTCAAAAGGGTGAGATCGGCTTTGACCTCTGTGTTTTTAACCTTTAGCTCTCCCTCCAATCGCGCCATATCAATGGCAGCTTGTCTACGGCCATCGCTGTTGCGGGTGGTCATGGTTGCGATCGCGGCCTGCACCAGCAAAGACATACCGCCATCGTTATAGATGTCGCCTTTGTTTAGAATTTGCTCACTGGGCAGCAGCGTTTTGATTCGCTTCCACAGGTCTTCAGATGAGGCTGAAGGAGGCAGGGCAAACACCCGATCCGATTCAGCCGCTTTCTTCAGCAGATGAATTGCTTTAGTTACATTCTGTTCGCCAATCCCCCGGCTGGACGGATCAAAGCAAACAATTAAGTCGCCACGCTTGTTCAAAGATAGCCACTGTAGAGCCGAGTTGATGGAGTGTTTATGTTCAAAAGAGACATTGAAGCCTTCGAGGCCAGGGAATCCCATAACCCGCTCACGAAAAGCGATCGCATCGCTATCGTGGCTGTCGATGTAAAGCACGGTTAGATCTAAAAGCATCTACTTGACTCCAGCTGATTGTTGATGTTCGCGATGCTTTTGACCTTGGAATGTGGAATAAACATTCGGCGGGCCTGACCCTGAATTAATCGCTCAATTAAAAGGCCCCGTTTGCCGCTGTGGTGGACATATCGGTAGCAGCAAACTGAGCAAGAGATAGCAAAAGACCTTCGAGGGAATAAGGGGTTGTTCCCAGCAATCCGAACAATATGAGTTGCCATCTAAAAAATTCCCC
>Ga0247770_1001687_pt1 | contig 15775 bp, 15 predicted proteins | sample UWRJL136409B6_FD_179943 | JGI IMG/M metagenome (GOLD analysis project Ga0247770, IMG submission 179943) | Plant litter microbial communities from Arlington Agricultural Research Station in Wisconsin, United States - UWRJ-L136-409B-6 | ecosystem: Environmental > Terrestrial > Plant litter >... | reverse complement strand
TTCAGCAGAAGGGGACTATGTTCCAGTGCCTGGGGCTGGGAACCCCTGAAACTGGTGGTTGCGGCGAAGACTGGTATCACCCGGGGTGCATCGTTGGCCTGGGACCGAAGTGGTACGAAAGCGTCGTCAAGATTGCCGAAAAGCCCGAGACCAAGGATGCTGGGGCAACCGGCTTGTTGCCAACCATCACAGAGGATGCCGAGGCAGCACCACCTCAGGCCGAGGGAGAGCCCAAAGCAGCCGAAGAAGAAGACGATGACGACGTGCCACCGCCTCCAGGCTTTCCTACCGATGCAGAGTTTGAAGGTTTAATCTGTTACAAGTGTGTCGACGCGCATCCGTGGATTAAAAGGTACGCTGGTACGTCTGGTTTCCTAGCGCCTGTCTTTCTCAAGCAAGGCGGCGCTGTCGACGCGCCATCCGCACCCATCACCACCGACAGCGAGCTCGCATCAAAGAAGCGCAAGGCTTCAGACGAAGACGACGATATGGCATCCCAAACCTCGAAACGCCCTAGGAGCGAGGTCGGCGCGGGACAGACACCCCCAGAGGAAGCTGCTGAAGCCCTCGACGACTTGCCCATCGCCGAAGAACCTAAACCCACCTCCGCCGATGTAGCGTCCATCTGCAAACTTCCCAACCTTCCAGCCGCCCCGGAGGGCCAATTCTCTCTCTTCTTCACAGAAAACTTCCGCGACCAGTTCTGCCGCTGTGCCACTTGCTTTCCCCGCCTCAAGCCCCACCCACAACTGCTCGAGGAAGAGGAGACCTACGAGCCGCCGGTGTCGGATGACGGCGCGTCTGAACACGGCTCAACCCTCGGAAGCGGCAGCCTGCTGGAGCGCGGCGAGAGCGCCCTGCGCAACGTCGACCGTGTGCGCGCCATTGAGGGCGTCATGGCGTATAACCATCTCAAGGATAAGCTGAAGCCGTTCTTCCAGAAGTTTGCCGAGAGTGGACAGGCTATCGGTGCTGAAGACATCAAGGAGTACTTTGCGAAGTTGAGAGGTGATGATCAAGCTATCAAGGAGGCCGGAGAGGCCGCGGGACGGGATGATTTGCGGGAAGAGCAGAGTGGGTATTAAGTCTTCTAGGCTGGGTTAGGATTGGGATTGGTATTGGCAATGGGAATGGCAATGGGACTGGGACTGGGGAGCTATCAAATACCTAACCTGTTTTCTTTTGCTGGGTTGGCTAATCTGGAGCCCGTGGCCCAGCACAGGCAGGAAGAAATACAGTTTAGCTCTTATGGCTGGCCAACAGCGTTAACGACTGGACTTTGTATAACAACCTATTTTGGCACAGCCTGTGGGGGTTTGGGGCATAGTGATGATACTCTATTCTGACGAGCTCAAAGACCACAGTGCACATGTGCCCATTGTGTCTAAATATTACCAGAACGATCTTCACATCTAATGTCTCTCCCTCTTTACTGTCAAGGTCATGGATATGTGTCGCGATTATATCTTTTTACAAGCAGATTTTGATTTGGATATATGCCCCCTTCATTGGATATCGTGACATTATGTACCTGACAAACCCCCAACCTAGCAACTCCGCCATACAACGCCATGCCCCTACTAAGATCCTATCGCAGGACCCCGTTCCGACCCACGCCCTATGAAGCCATCCCATCTGATTTCTTCAAGCTTGCTGCTGCTATTATACATTGTGCCCATCGTTTATTGTCCTGTAGACCCGGTGCTGCTTGCCGCACTCGATGGCCTTGGAGGTGGGACAGGCATGATACTTCCTGTATCACCTCCTCGCTGCATGGGCACTCCACCTAGGATACCCATGGGGAAGGGCAAGGAACCTGTCCGACTGCCCTGGCCCTGTGGCGGTAGGTTTTCGTTGCTACCCCCCATCTGCTCACCAACACCGGCAGCTTCGCTGTCAAGCTCCATTGACTCGCCAGCGGCGACAGCAGCTGCGGCAGCGGCCTGCTGCTCTGCCAACCTTTTGGCAATATTGGTCAACCTCTCCTTCTCGGCTACGTCAATCAAGTCATCATCGTCGCTCCAATATGGGTCGTCATCAGGGAGGTTGGGCATGGCCATCCGTTTCCAGAAGCGCAACTCTTGGCGGTGAGCTCGCTGATCGATGCGGCGCTCCCAGCGAGCCTCGTCCTCATCGTAGGCGGTGCGGAACCGCCGCAACAGATCGTTGGCAGCGCCAGCATGCGCGTGCATCTCCCATATCTGCTCACGCAGGCGGCAGTTTTCGGCGCGGGCCTCCGCTAGTTGAGCACGGTAACTGCGATGCCATGCTGCTACGTCGGTTACGTGCTTCGCCTTGTAGTCGTGGAACTGCTTAAGCATCGACGAGAGAACGGAGGCGTACTGGGAAAGCAAGGCGGCGTTGGCGTCGCGGCTAAACTTGGCCTTCTCGAGGGCTTCAGAGAGGAGGGAGATAAGAGCGTCGAGGTTAGGGTCCTGGGCTAGAGGTGGTGAAGATGGTCAGTTACCGGGCGGCGCAAGGGCATCTGCCGAGGGAAAGGGATATACATACCTTTTACTTCGTCTGCTGTGGAGCTAATTAGGTCTTCGTTTCTAAGCGATTGGGAACGCGCCCGGTTGCGCACGCGGCCGACGCCGGCGACGACATCCTCTAAGGCTCGCTGGTTCTGGGCGAGCTGGCGACTTAGCTCCTCCACCATGCCGTATATGTAATTGAGCTCGGCTTGGTGACCGGCCGGGGTCGGGAGGCCGACTACGGCGCCGGGTAGGTTGCCGCCGTTCATGTTGATGCCGTTCATGAGGTGCTGAAGCTGCTGCTGCTGCAGCTGCTGTTGCGGCGAGGGCTGTGGTTGCGTCTGCTGTGCCAGCTGCTGCGAGTGTGACGTCAATCCGGACTGTTCTCGCGCCGAGAGCGGCTGTGGTTGTTGGCGGGACGTATTCGGGGCCGAGGACGTGGAATTCGAGGGGTACAGCAGGGGGTCGTGGAAAGAGGGCGGTGCTGGGAAGTTCATGATTGTTTTGTGTTGGGCCTTTGTTGGCGCTGCGCCGGGGGCGGGCAGCTGTCAGCGGGTGGACAAAGCTCAGCGGTCTGAATCCTTCGACAGGCGCTTGGTTGGAACTTGGCAGGGGTCGAGTGCACGAATGGGTCGGAATCGTCGCTCAAGAATGGTTGGTGGTAAGCTGGTGATCTTTTGAACATATGCGCTTGGTTTTATGGAGGTGAGGCTTTTGACGGGCTACTCTGTTCTCTGCCGCGCTTAGGTTCCCTCTTTCCGTGCTCAAGCCTCAACTTGGGCCAATGTGCAATGTCACATCACCCCAAGCTTGAGAGCCACACTCTCAGAGCTTCAGCCCCGGCCACCCACAATCACATAATCAAACATTGCGCACTCATGCATTTCTACTGTAAAAGGGTTCAAGGTTGGGTGTCACCCAAATTAAAGCCCATCAAGCCTGCCACGATGATGATCCAGAAATACCGGCGAAGATGACGATACCCTGATCGTGGACCTCAGCATATCTGGACGCTCACGTTGGTCTTTTCGATCCCTTTTTTGGGTTCCCTCAGGACTGATGAATTAAAACGCGAAGGCTCCAGCTTTTAAAAAAAATCTCTCCTACTCCGTACGCCAGTGCAGAAGGTGGTTATTCCATGTCAGGGAGGTCATCTTTGGAAGTTGCACAGGGGCAACGCGCGACTCCGCAGGTGCACTCCTGGTCCACGCATCGCCGACTAATTCGGCAGCTCTGACACATCTCCCTTCCCTAATAGTGTAATGGTTAACATATCGCGCTTTCACCGCGAAGCTCGGAGTTCGATTCTCCGTTAGGGAGATATAGTGTCTGTGATGCTCAACAATGTTTTTGTCTGAGGTTTGGATTTCGTAAGGGTTGTATCGCACTTTCAGGAGGGGAGCTTCATGCACTCATCTCCAATGGCCTATTCCGATGTGATCAAATTCTCTCAGGAGAATCTGTTCAATAAGGTTCTGGCGCAGCCCTGAGCTATGTGGGTGTTTCAACCTTTCTTTTGGCCTGAGTGTTCGCCCGCGGCTGGGGTCTTCGTCGTTAGATAGACTTTGCCAAAATGTCCAACAAACCAACTGCCCGATATCTTGCGCGTCTTGTGGTGAGAGCCGCGCTGTGCGGCCATTGTGGGGTAAGAAGGTGGCTGGTTGGCGCGCTGGCAACCCCTGTCGCACCACTTACACCAGACGCGTTGCAACGCGTCGTTCCCCACAAATGGGCAATCATCTCCGAACTAGCACCTAGGAAGTGCCTACCAGCACATACACCACTAACTGTTGATTTCTTTGAGGAAGCATTTCCTGGCTACCCTTTGGAGCAATGGTCTTGGGGGACCAACAACAGTAAAATATTATACATCAATATCCGTCAATTGGCGCGCAAACATGTCTTCTCCCCGCGTGTCTTCGCCAGGGCGGGATTCTCGGAGCGCGTCTCCCACCACGGCTACCCAACATTCTCTCGCCGCCACCGCCACTGCCGATGCTTCCCATTCTTCCGATGACGAGGACGACGATATTCTTCGCCCGCGCGGGAGATTTGCTGCCCGAATGCAGCCCCAGGAGTCAGAGCGACGCGGGTCCGGATCTGACGCGGAAAAGGGAGAAGGAGGAAGCCAGGCAGAGGACGATGAAGTCGTCACAACCCGCCCCCGAAAGCTGAAGCAAAGACAACAACGAAGCGCCACTCCGGAGGAGACCCCGCAGCAGCTTCGCCAGAGCAGTGTCGTCTCGCCCGTATCCCCAGGCCTCTTCCTCACGCCCTCGAAACCCCGCTCCCCGGCAGCGGCGAATAGCCTCGGCGACGGATCGTCGGATAGCGGTGACGATGAGCTTCCCAAAACGTCCTCGCTGACAAAGAATGCGAGGTTTCTTGCCCTGGTCGGCAAGAAACGCCAGGAAAGAGAAGCTAAGGAAGCTAAGGAAGCCCGCAAGAGGGCTGAGCGTCTCGCCGCGCAGCAGAAGGACGACGACATGTCTCTTGTCGATGACGAAGATGATGACGATATCACAGACGACGAGGGCGGGCGGAAGCTTACCCAGGGTGCTGCGCGACCAGCGCGAAAGGCCAGCAAGAAGGCGCTTGAGGAGATGAACCGCGAAACCCAGCGTCTCACACGTAGCTTGCAACTAGCCCACGAGGCAAAGGTTAAGAAGAAGATCACCAAGTCAGCCTTGTTCGAACGCTTCAACTTCTATCCCGAGGGTGCGGCAGCGGTAGCCAAAGAACCCAGTAGCCAACCCACCACCCCAGGATCAGGCCCACAGACAGACGCCGAAATGAAGGATGCTGAAACCCCCCCGAGTTCAGCTCCTCAGGGCGAGAAGAAGGATGATTCCGAAGCCCATAATGCTGCTACTTCTGCAGTATTCAATCTCGATGAAGACGAAGATGGTGGGCTTTCCACCTTGGAAGCTGCTCTTGAAGCCTCCGCCACCCAAAGGAAGTTGGATAAAGGCAAGGGGAAGACAGTTGACGATGATCTCGTCGTGGAGCAGCAGCCATTGCCACCCAAAAAGAAATCCGCACATGCGAAGCGCAATTTCCGCATCAAGCTTTCGGAGGTGCAGGTAAATCACCCCGACGTCCAGCTTAGGGGTGACGATGACGATCTGCGGATCGAGCCTTCGCGCAACAGTAAAATCAATGCTATCTTTGACCGCGTCCCTGTCAACCTGGCAAGAGAGTCGCGCCCGATGCACGTTCTGCGTAGGCTCGCTCAACTTGACGACCCCGACAAGCAGCCTGGCACAGCTCTACGTGCCAAGAACCGCCAGAGCAAGCATCAGCAGAAGGCCATTTCGGTCACCCAGCTGCAGACAGACTTGCTACAGCGCGCGCGCCAACAGGCCAAGCTGGAGCGGGACCGCCACCTTGAGATGCTTCGCGCCAAGGGTGTCCACGTGCAGACTGCCGAAGAGCGAGAGCAAGAGCTTGCCCAGGTCGACGACATGGTTGCGCGTGCTCGGAAGGAGGCGGAGGAGATCATGCAGCGCGAACGGGAGGCAGCGAAGGAGGATCGCAAGGCAAGGAAAGCTGCTGGGGAGCATGACCCGCTGGGGTGGGACGACAGCGATGACAGCGATGACAGCGAAGACGAGTATCAAGAAGATGGCGAAGAGCCATTGGCAGAAGTCGAATTGTCTGGCTCAGATGACGAAGTTGCCGAGGGTGAGGATGATGAAGATATGGGCGAAGATGAGTCTGAGGAGGTTGAAACCGCCGGTGTTCTAATCGATGACACCGCCGGGAGTACTGATGTGTCTGGGGATGAGGATGCTGGAGAGCAAGCTGCCAATGAAGACTTGGATGAGGATATGACACTGGCCAGCCCAAAGAGGGCTTCCCGGCGGCCAAGAAAACATGTGACAATTCTTTCAGATGACGAGGAGGAAGAGGTTTTGAACATCGTTGAAGCAACGCCTCGGCCGAAGGCCAGGTTTCCGAAGTCCCCATCGGCACCAAACACGACCTCTCCCAGCATACCCACCTCTGTCCTCCGTTCTGCCACCAAGAACTTCATCCCTGGTCTTCCCGTCGCTGGCGCAGCAGGACTTGGCCTAACCCAAATCTTTGCCGGGACCATGGATGATAGCCAAGCAGGGTCTCCAGCTGCCTTCAACTCCCCATCGCAACCACGGCCAACGTTCGATATAAGTGAATTCCCGGAGTCCAACTTCTCCCTTACCGCACACGAGGCAGGCGAGGACATGATCCTCGACAGTCAGCCTACCGGTGGAAAGACCCAAGAGCCAGAGACCCAAGGTGTTCAGTTCAACTTCTCACAGTCTCAGGCGCACGGTTTTGACTCCCTGCTCCGAGACACACAGGATCCGTCACAGATGTCTGAGCTCATCGAGCCAAGCCAGGACGCTGGTTACCATAACTTCTCTCCCCTCCTTCAGCGTTTTGTCGAGCCCCCTGCATCGACTGTTGAGACTGTCAAGGTTGTTGAGAGTCAAGGGGATATCGATCACGCCCAGTCTCCTCTAGTCAGGAGGATGGGGAAGCTGCGACGCCGAGGTGGCATCATCGCCACTGTCGCGGCGCCGGACAACGAAGCGGATCCTGAGGACGTAAGTGGGGCTGCTGAAGGTGACGAGTTTGGCTTTGGCACGAGTGCTTTCAACGTTATGAAGGAAGCCGCCACCAAGGAGAAAAAGAAGAAGGCAGCGGAGCTCTTCAACAAGAAGAAGAGCAAGGCGCGCGAGATGATTGAGGAGCAGGCCGAGGAATCCGAAGATGAGTATGCCGGCCTTGGTGGTGTAGACGGCGAGGACAGCGACGATGATGATACCCACTCCGTGAAGGAGATGATCGATGATGAGACGAAGAACAACGAATCGGACGAGCGGAAGCTCGCCGCGTTCTATGCGTGAGTTACCACCCATTTGCCTGTTGCTTGACTGGACACAACTAATAGCTATTCCCAGGGACCGCGAGCGTGCCTCAGACGAGAAACAAGTCGAAAAGTTGTTTCATGACATTACAACAGGCATGTTGCGTCGCAAGCGGGGTGGCGATTGGGATGATCTGTCAGACGAGGACGACGGAGGTGAGGCAAGGCGTCGTCTCAAGCGACGCCAGTTCGCCAAGATGCAGAAGGCACTTTTTGCAGACGAACGTATCAGCAAAGTCGCCGAAAACCCGCGGAACCAGGCTTTCCTCCGAACGATCGAAGACCACGGGAGTGACGATGATATGGACTTCATCTTCGCGCCGTCTCCCACCGCCACGAAGGTTGTGAGCGAGGACTCACAATCGTCTGGGAAAGGCGATGATGGACCAGCGACAACCATCCCAGACAGCCAACCGCAAGAATCCAGACGAGGTGCCAACCCCCGTCGCACAAAAGACGGGAAAAGGCCCTCAAATATCGGCGACATACGCGAGTCACTGTCTAATCTCCTCGACGAACCGCTCAACTCATCCACCATCATCCCTGCCACCGAACTCGGTTCCGACGATGAAGACAACACCAACCGCCCTCCATCATCAAGCAGTTCCACGCTCAGCAGCAACAAGGAAAACAGTAATCCGCGCCGCGGCCGTACCGCCGTCGTCGACCGCATCACCCTCAAGCGCAATTCCTCCTCAAACGTCTCTAATTCCAACCGGCTCGCCTTCGCAACCGCCTCTTCAACTTCGAGTACATTCAAGGTTCCCGCCCTCCTCCGCCGCGCAACCACCAACTCGCTCATCTCGAGCTCTTCTTCTACTGCCTCCTCCACTGGCGTTACTACAAATAACACCTCCGCCGATGGAGGTAGCACCAAGATCAAGAAGCCTGCAGGCAAGCGCTCTGGTGTCAACTACTTTGCACGGGAGAACGAGCGGCGCGCTGCCGTGGCGGAGATGGAGCGGAGGCGGGAAGAGAAGAAGTGGAAAGGGGCCAAGGGCCGGGGCGAAGTTGTCGGCGGGTTGTTTGGTGGCGGAAAGTTTGAGTGAACGAAGACCTTTGTTACTGGGTGTGTTCTTAAATCCGGTTTTCTTTTGGTAGTCAGGGTAGAGTGGATGTCATCATGTTGGTGAAGGGTTTTAAGGAATAGCACGTATCTTGGGTTAGGAGGATCGGCATTGTATGTCTGTCTGGCGCTGGCGTTCGATGGTATTTGGCTGTTGTTATTCGAAGTTTATTGTTTAAGTAGGCAATGATCATGTAAATACATGTCTGTCAGTGTGAGCTTATTCGGAGTGACTTGAACTCAATGAGGCTGCGTTCGTCCTGGATGTGTCTGTTCAGTGTTCAGTCAGTCTCATATTGGCACAGTTGCAGGCATGGTTCATTCCGAGAGTGCACTGATAACTCTTTCCAGATCGCCATGATCAGGTGTTGATTAGGCCGCTACAGGCATCGCGCGAATTGCTCTAATGTCGTATCATTCCGTCGTAACATCGTCATCAAGGTCCCTCAACGTAGACTCGCACCCTCGGTCCGTTGCCACCCAGAAGACCAAACCGCCAAGCCAGCATTGCCAGCCCAGGTCCGTCCATGTTTCCTTAGTCCGCCCGTACCCATCCTCCAAGTCTATACACACAAGAGTCTCCCTTCTTCCCTAAAGAGTACACGATGCAATATCTTCACAGTGGCCCGAACACCACCAGACACTGAAGCGTCAATACTTCGTATCCACGGTGCCGGTTGTCTGCCTCCCCCCGTGCTTGAGCAGCCCCAAGGCTCACTCCCCCGCCTAGTTTCCTTCTCGCTTCCATAAACCAGCCCAAAATACACACCACATTACTGCTCCATATCAAAAGATATACCCACAGAAACTGGTCTTTAACAGGTAATGCTGGATTTGCAGCAGCTGAAAAAAGGCAAATCACCGCTTTGGCAATGCCAACGTATGAGCCCATCTTTTCGAGAATATCGAGCCTAGTAAACAATGGTTGCCAGACAAAAGGATGATGCTTCCCATTCGGATGCGATCAAAATTGATGGTATGGGCCGAGTCGAGTCGAGCGTCTCCCAAAGAATATTCCGAAATGGTGGTATACATGCAGAGATATTCGATGATCTGCAATGTGAGAACCATCAGGGCCGGTTGGAAAAGCCCGATCCGTATGGTCGGTATATCGGTCAAGCCGTCATTTCAGAGCGGCGACCGAATAATGTCGAGATTGAGCAGGCGGATGCTCGCCCAAAGTGTTATCCCACAAGCCAAACATCTTTTCCATTGTTCAACCGACTTCAAATGGTGTTGATATCCCATCGGCGGTGCATATCCAGGCATGCTCCGCAATAGCCGACCAATTCAACTTCTTTAGTTGACACACATATGCTCCTGGTCGAGTCGCGCGGTATGTGGTGCCGTATCCAGTACTCTGCGCTTAGAAAAATCACATCGCGAAGATCGATGTTCCGATATACAGCAGAAGGTTGAAGGGCGGGTCTCAAACATCAGTCATCTCGGTGTCGTCCAGGTCAGCGGGTTGGGGTGACTCCGGTCCCCAGTTGCCTTCGTAGACTGTTGCACCAGCACTTCGGCGGTGATTGACCCAGGAGATAGAATAGGACGCCAGGAGATCCTTTGCGGTCGGACGGTCGACAGGGTTAGGACTCAACATACGTCTGACAAGGCCATCAAGTGAGACAGGGTTATCCGAATTCTTCATGAAATCAGGCGCGATATGCTCCTCGCGCCTTCTCTGTGCGCCAAAGAGGTTGCTCGGGTCGTGTGTCATAGCTCCAAAGGGGAAGCCACGGAGTTTTCCAATCGCCCCAGGACTGCCGGTAGAGGCTGTTAAGTCGGCATCTTCGCCAATATGAGAGATGCTAGACTCATGTTCGATGGGAATTCCATTGGCGTCTCTGACCACAACACTGGCTTCACCACCGGTCAATGTGCCAACATTGGACAAGTCGCCACTACGCAAAGCTTGCCAGGATGGGCCGTTGTCGGGGAGGAAGACGTTGCAAGCTGTCTCTAGCATGATGAGACCAAGGGCGAAGATATCGGCTGGCTTGTCGAATTGTCCGAGGAGAATCTCCGGGGCAATGTACTCGCGATCTCCCTCACCATCAACACCCTTCCCAGCCGGCCACTCGACTGCCATACCGAAGTCGCCAATCTTGAGGTAGCCATCAAAGGTGATGAAGATGTTTGCGGGCTTGAGGTCAAGATGAATGAAACCCGCATCGTGGATAGCGTCCAGTCCCTAAATCGGCGTTAGTGTCGGAAGAAAAACGCGGGTGACAGGAATTCAGCTCACCTGCAAGGCCTCATGGAGAATTTTCCAAACCCGAAAGTCGTCCAGCTTGCCCGCCTGACCAACCAGTCGCAAAAAGTTATCCAGGCCGCCTTCAGAGCAGAATTCAGTCTGGATATACAGGTGACCATCCAACTCCCAATCATCGATGTAGTGTACAACCTTATCCGAATGGCTCAACGCCTTCAGAACGGCAACCTCTCGAAGCTTCGACTCGCGCGCTTTCGCACCTACGAACGGAAGCCGGAGCTTTTTCACTGCGTAAACTTTGCCCAGATCCGGCGTAGAGGGTGTTCGTCGGCTAGGTGTTGTTGTAAATTGCGACATTAGGGAGGATGAAGCCGAAGACTTCACAACCCGATACACCTGCGAAAACTCGCCCTTGCCAATGATCTCCGACTTGTCGAAATTTGCCAAGAGTGACTCATCTACGTCCTTTGGCCGGTGGCTGTTCTGTGGGGTTCGGCTTAACCGGGGGTCGCCAAACGCAGAGAACATATGGCGTCCTCCCATGGTAGGGGTTGCGGGGGTGCGGGCTAGCTTCGACTTATCATCATGAGCACCAGAGATGGAGAGGCGGCTAGCATCAGGCGGCGCCATCGAGTCCTGTGGCGTTTGAGGGGAAGAGCTATACTCTGCATGGTTCAAAGGACTCGCCACTGGAGTTATCGTGTCAGCTTTGACAATACCGGTCATAGTTTCGTGATCCGAATGTTGAGAGACACTGAACTTCGTGACAGATTTGACCGGCGCTGGTGTCCCAATGGACCAGTGCGCGGGCCGACGAGTACGAAGTGAAGAAAGGGACGACGCGAAACGCGTAGTGACTCCTGGAGTCGGAGTAGAGGGCCGTCCCATGACCGCAGAAAGCCGATCGTTCTTGACCTGTGCCCCATCTCCCATGACATGTGGTAGACTGATAAACTTACAGTTGGGGCTGGGAGCCGGCTGCTCGCTGCCCACGTTGAAGGTTGAGGGAGCGAAGATAGACCCGCGAATAATCTGAGGCGTCCGAGTCTCGGGGGCTGGCGAACCAAACGATTTCAGGAAATTCTTCGTAGGAGTCGGCGGGAAATCGTCCTGAGATCCAGCCACCTCGCCGTGTTCGTCTCCATCAACGCTGAGAAGGCTCGCTTTCCGAACATGAGCAGCGCGGTTAGGTTGGAAGAACAGGCCAACGGGCTTCTCGCGACTACCGAAGATGTTGCCGCGACTGGGAGCTGAAATGGAGGAGCTGAACGGAGTCGATGGGCTACCGAAGGATGGCCGCGACGGTCGTCTGCCACCACTCGCCTGTGGAGGATATGTTGCTGAGTTGTACTGCTTTTTACAAGGCGTATCTGGCATCGCCGCCACTTTCGCCCCGGGAAGTTTTAGGGGCCCGAGCTCCGGATTGCGATTCATCTTGGAAACCAGACCCGTTGACATGAATGCTGACTGAAGAGGCTTGGCTCTTTTGTAGTCAGGGGTCTCCATGAGTTTCGCGTCGCCCACTGGCCGATGGGAGTTGGGCGGCAATGATTTTGAGAAGTTCATTGGGGCCCGGGGTTTCTGACCATAGTTAATTGGAATATGAGTCGGCGAGTCATCGGCAAGACTTGAGTTCGAGGACGATTGTGTCATTGTCCGGGAGAGAGGGTGAGGTTGGTTTGTCGGCCGCGGAAGAGGATGAGCCGAGGGGTTTGGAAGCGAGCCTTGAGGCGAAAAAGGGCTTCCGCGGTCATCAGGTGGGAGATACTGGTCAAGTGAAAGGCGAGGCCTGTTTCGGGCCGCTGGCGTCGCATTCTCATTCGAGAGCTGCGCCAGCTGCTTCTCGCCAGCACGGCGCCCCCACGATGTCCGATTGTCTCCATGTCGTTGCTGCAAGGTGCTCTTCCGCAGAGACGATGTCCGCTTTGGCAGATTTAGGTTTGTCGTCGTTGCCAGAGGGCTCGGAGAGGGCAAGGGCTCGCGGAATGAGGGTACCATCGAGCCACTCAGCTGATACTCATGATTGATATCCTCATGAATATCAAAGCCCTGCTGGTTGACCAAGTTCTGCTGAGGTGGGTTGAAGTCGAATATGTTGAATGCACTTCCCACATTCGAGATCCCGTGGAGACTCCGTCGCTTCGCGACCGGACTGCCCGGGTTCGAGTGATCGACAATCATGGCGTCGCTTCGTTTCAACGGGCTGACAGAGATTGAGGCGAAAGAATCTGCGTTGTTTCCAAGAAACTTAGAGATACCATTTTTCGAAGATCCAGAGACATCCAGGTGCATTGAATGACGCGATGGCTTCTCGAGAGCGCGGCGCGAAACCGGGCTCAGGGCGAGTGCGAACTCGCTGAAAGAGGGGATTTCTTGATTCTGCGGCTCGGGTTCGGTCGTAGAGTGGGGGATTGAATTGCCCGAATCAGCAGAAGGGCCGAAGACGCGTTTTAGAGGACTTTTGGGAGAAACGCGTGTCCGCGATACAGGCCGTGACGCCGACGGCTTCGTCCTCGCAGAACGCAGCGATAGCTTGACGCTCGACCGAAAAGTCGTTGTCGATGTGTGAGATGGCTGTGGTGTGAGGAAGGAAGGCACACCAGGAGGTGTCGGTATTGTTGTAAACTGGGTAGCGGGTGCAGGGCGCCCGGGCGACGGAGGAGTGGTTGACTCGAAGTAGGTCCCCAGATTGGCCGAGACTTTGTGGCTCGGCGATCCAGAAGGGGTTCCAGAAGGGGTGGTTGTCAGTCTGAACTTGGAGGGCGAGCGTGACAGAGATCTCCGCAACGATCGAACTGCCGAGCCGACATCGACGTGGTGAACATGTGTGGGCGAGGGCAAGGTAAGAGTACCCCCGCTCCCATTGGAGTATGACATCTCTTCTTTGAACACTGCTGATCTCGGAGGGTAACCGCCAGAATACACGCGGCTGGACAGCAGCCGGCCGTAATAGTTCCCAGCTCCTCTGTCAGCTCAGGAACTAAGAGGCATACGAGCGCACAGCGAGATCCGGTTATCTTTCAACGATGGCCACGACAGGAACAGCAGCTCCGTGAGATGATGGATTCTTGCTTGTTCCAGAAACGATATATTCGCAAACCAGTCGCGTCGAGAAATCGGGGTCGGATGTGAATCAAAACAGCACAAGCTCACAGAGCAAGTGGCGCGGCAAGCGCAAACTCAAATCGACTAGGGCGACAGCGCAACGCGGGGTGCGACAGTGACCGTAGTTTGAATCGATGATGTGAATGAATCGATCTCACCCCCAAGGAAGCGAACGAGCCTGCGAACACCGGAAAGGAGGGGACGACAGAGATGGCGCAGACGAGGTGCAGCCTCGCAAAGGCTGGTGGTGAAGAAGATGATGAGCTGGACACGAGCGGACAAGAACACGTCAGTCGAGGTCCAAATTGGGCATCCCCGAGGCCCAAGCCTCTTCCAGTCGTCCTCCTGCAGCGCACACTCTCCAGCCTTAGTAGTCGGTCGTCTCCATACGGATGTCTATCGCCAACGAGGTGTCGACAGCTGGTGTATGCAAGTTGCAACGGTGTGGTTGCGGTGTGGTTGCGGTGTCGGGAACCTCGGTGCTCGCGCGGGGGTGGATTATCGACAGCGCCAAAAGCGGTCTTTTTTTTTCTCCCCTGTGGGATGAGCGGGGATTGACGCAGCAATGGGTTAACGCGGCCCAACACAACAAGCGGTGGGTCCAAGGAGAAAAACAGGATAAAGGTCGTGAAAAGTCAAATGGAGATCGCTGAAGCTTTTGGAGACGGCCGCAAGCACAGTGACAGGCGACACAAGGCGATCACTGCCCGGATTTGCAGAATGTGTGTGTTGTTGATCGCGGAAGGAGAGGGCAGATCACGAGGCGAGAGCTCGGCAGAAGGATGGGATGGGCTCGTTGTTTACTTGCCCGCAGTCCCACGCGTTTCGCGTTGGCAGTCGCGATTTATGGACCCATTTGGCAGGGGCCTCCCTGCCGCGTTCCTTCTTAGCGTGCTTAGCGCGATGCACTTGTCCACCTTCTCGGGTCAGGGGGGTCGTGCGGTGGCTGGCCGTGCAGACAGCCCGCAGCTTTTTTGCTTCCTCCTACAGGCGAGACAGGGTGGCCACAAGGAATGGAGGCGATGCCCGTCTTCTTTCGCTGAAGCACAGCAGCCCGTCATTCCGTCTCGGTTGAGGTATTGCACCTACACACAAGGTTTTGTTTGTGGCAAACAATGAGGTCACGTAATCGGTACGACACACAAGACTTGTCCTTACACATGAGACGGCAGCCGAACGCCTCGTCGCATCCGTCTCTCCCGTATTACTCACCGCCGTAGATGGGGCGCACCATCGAGAATGGAGAAATGCGAAATCCGTCACAGGGTTCAGGCTGTCGTTTTTCTGACTATCCTCCTTCAGGGTGGAACCACAGCGGTGGGCGATCTGGCAGATGCCATGGGGCCTTTCTTGGGCCAGTTGACCAATTACCATGCTCGATCCCCCCTTTGCCCACACCGCTGCCCTCTCACCAACCAACAAGAAATGCCGTTGCGGCGATGGGATTCGCCTTGGCCCTGCGGGGAGAGAGGGTGCGGGAGGCGCCTCAAAGACACACATCCAGGCCGAAACTGAGCATCTGGGGAGGGCTGGCCAACCCTATCATCCCCAGCCCTGTACATGCAAGCAAGTGGGAGAGCTGAAGGCTTTCGATGCACTGAGATTCTAGTACACATCGTCTGAAACGATCGTCCACCGATATCACATGCCGAATAAAGGAGGGCGAAGTGGTGCGAGCTCAGAACAAGCCAGAAAAACAACTGAGGACTTCAAGTGGTCGCGAGAAAAGAACCCCTTTGGCCCGACAGGAACAGGCAAGCCAAGAGACCCTGATGAGACCCTGATCAGCGTCTGCGTCTTCCCCTTTGGACTCTGGCCCAGACATTTCCACGTCTGAGGTACACGCCCCATCTGCTTGCTGCTAGTTTCGCCACGAAACTTGCCGTCTGGACGCCAACTGTCATTGATGGCTCATGACTCTGGTGGCGATGACACGATCAGGCAGCCCTTGACAATTGTTTACTTGCCCCCCCCCCCCCCCCCCCCCCCCCCCCCCCCCCACA
>Ga0247770_1001685_pt1 | contig 15782 bp, 19 predicted proteins | sample UWRJL136409B6_FD_179943 | JGI IMG/M metagenome (GOLD analysis project Ga0247770, IMG submission 179943) | Plant litter microbial communities from Arlington Agricultural Research Station in Wisconsin, United States - UWRJ-L136-409B-6 | ecosystem: Environmental > Terrestrial > Plant litter >... | reverse complement strand
CAAAAACAACCCTATCCACCGCCTCCCCCCCGTAATACAACCAATCCACCAACTTCCAACTCTTGCACTCCCCCAAACTGATCCCCCGCCCCGGCAAATCCGATTCCACACCTACACCCTCTTCTAGCCCCCATTGGAACCGCCAGTCCTCCTCCACGACTTTGCGGCCACCGGGGAGGGTCCGGGAGCGGTATACTTCGGCGGGGTAGATGTTGTAGACCCCTGTGGTGCGCGACATTTCGCCTGGGAGGAGGGGCGCGAGGGAGTAAGTGAAGATAGAGGCGAGGGCGGCGAGGATGTCGCTCCCGTTGCGGGAGAGGGTTGTCAGGGTGAGGGTTGGGCCTGTCAGCGAGACTGTCGCCTTGACGGTTACATTGGAGGTGCTGGTATAGGAGCCGGTATAATCCGCCTCAGCCTGCTCGCGCGCCGTGGCGTCGATGGCGGGGACGAGGGTGCTCAGAACGGCGCCGAAGAGCAGCGGTAGCGTGGTCTGGTCGCCGGCGGTGAGGAGGACGAGGCCCAGGCCGTAGTTGTCGAGGAGGGAGATACGTGCGCGATAGCCGTAAGCGACGCCGTCTTTGCCGGTGATGGTGACGGGGTGGGAGAGAGGGGAGGATGGGGGGAAGAGGAGGGATGGCGGGGGGCGGAAGATCTCCCAGGGCGAGCCTTGGTAGCCGGTGGCGCCGATGAAGGTGTGGGGTTTTAGCCAGGCACTGGGGTCAGGGGTTAGTGGAGGGGGACTCAAGTAGGGGTGAAGACTGGGGTGAGCATACCGGATTTCGGTCTCGGTCCCGAACTCGGGGGATCGAGACAGGATGGCGTGCATGAAGCTTGAGAGGTCGGCAACGGTTGAGACCATACCGCCGCCGGCGACACCGTCGCCGTAGTCTGAGCCCCAGTTGTTGGGAGTGGATGGGATGACGGCAAGTGAGTCAGCACCGGGACTTGGTCTGGTTGAGGGCATTTTGAGGGCGACGGAGAACTCGCGCATGAGCTGGGTGAAGTTCTTCCCGGTGTGGACTTCGACGGCGTACATGAGCAAAGTGAAGGCGATGTTGGAATAGACTGATCGCCCTTGGGGTGGGGCGACAGGACTGGAGGTAAGCATGCCCTGGAGGAGCTCTGTGCTGTTGTTAGGAGGGGCAATAAATGGTGATGTTCAAGGGGCAGAGAACATACGCTCTTTGTTACACCCGCTGCCAGTGCCAAATCCAGTCACACCACATTCGGGGTAGCTGCTATTGTCAATGTGCGGGAAACCAAGATATTCGAAGTACTCCTTGAGATAGTAGAACTCCTGTTTCTGTTAGGCTATGCTATAAAGACGGTGCTTAGGGTACGGACCGAGAACCCATCTGCGTCATCCGGTCAGCTGTCTTCCTCATGGGGAAGATAATAGTGAATGGCCAGCGCGGAACCTACAGTTTGGGACCAAGCCAGCAACCTGCCCTGCTATCGCACCAAGAGTGATATTCTCCCAGGGGATCAAAGACGTTTTGTTCGCCAAAGATGGGAGGTACTTTGTGACAGGGTCATCAAAATCGATTCCGCTGCGCACGAGGATAGAGTCCTTGTAAGTATTAGTGTTGCCATCGGCCCCCTTTCAGACAGGATTTGTACTCTTACCGTTATGGCCTTGGAAATAGACCCGACGAGATACTGCGAATGCCGTCCAATGGACTTGGTGCCGTTGACGTTGGCCGACGAAAGGTGGTGGTACTCCCAAACCGGCACATCGGACTCGGCCTGGTCGAAGCTGACAATTCCGATGGAGACGGATGTATTCTGAATATCAAAGCCGGCCTTGATCTTGCCCCCAAACGCATCATCGAGAACCTTGGTAAGGCCCGAGACGGCCTGTTGGAAGGTGCTTGACCGATCGAGCCGTCGGGGCTTGGGGACAATCGGGCCTTCGGGGTGGCAGTCGAGGGCCAGCACAACGGCCGGAAGGATGGCGAAAAGTCCGAGCAGATTCATCTTTGGGAGTGCAAAAGACAACTACGGGGCCGAGATGGCGGAGGGAATTGTGCCCTACAGGTTCAGGTCTGAGGCTGGCGTGCGGTCATAGTGCTAATGAATTCCCCGCAGATTCCACTACCGGCACTCCAGCCGGGAAATGTCACTTTGGTCGTCGTTTGCTTCCCATTGGTCGAGTCATCAGGGCAAAGAGATGCCATCTTGGCTGAGATGGCTTTACCCGCCAGTGTCGCATGTCCATACGACGAGTTTTTGATGCCTGCTTACCGACGAGCGTAGGTAGATAGATGCGGGAACGCAAAAGCCAGGAGCGTTGAAACCCGGGCGCCAGTGTCGGGGATCGAAAACTCTCGGCCAATGCCCAGGGCTGGGAAGGAGCGTTCTCGGGTCGCTGTCTCGTAGCACTCGTTCTCCACAACACCTTCCCCAATTCTTCCCCAACTACCCCCAACTCTTCACCCACTGGCGGTACATTTCATCCTAGCAACGTCCCTCCGATCGCCACCTCAAGCAAAGCAACCAAAACGGCAGACGGCGTTCGCGGAAATCGTCCCACGGGCCAGGTACAAAAATGACGCGAATTTTCTCAGGCTACTAAATGGCGCTGCACGGGGCTGCAGTTTTGACAGGCGTTAACCCCCAATCGAGACGAGGCGCCGGCGCCAACACCGGTCGCGATCTTGCCCTGCTGCATCATGAAGTGTGGAAGCCCAGCATTCAACATCCCCTGACCAACCCCAGACTAGCATTCAGCTGCACATCAGCTGGCAGTCGCGTATTTGCGCACCCTGCAGAATCTCAACTCAGGGCCATGCTTCTTGCCCGACATGGTGAGGCGGCTGTCCAAAACGGACCAAATATTGCTTGGCGCAGGGGGTGGCGGCCATTTTGGGGGTGCGCCACCTGCTTGTAATGTCCACCATGGCATCTGTGTGGCCATTAGGGGCTCTCGCAGCCACGAGAGTGAAGCGCGAACAGACTAGACTGTGGGCGAGCTTAAGAGAGAGTGAGCCCGGGCGGCGAGGAGAGCCAACGTTACACCACATCTCACCTCTAGTCACTCATTGCGCCAGCCGGCCATTCCGTTCGTTTCTTCGCCCAAGATGCGGTCGTTTTTTCTGTCGGCCCTACTTGCCGGCGCCGCGGTTCCGCTCACCAATGCTCTCCTTCGTGGCCCGCCACCAGTGATCATCGCTGCGCCGGAGTCCGGCATCTGCATCAACAACGACCTCTCCGACTTTCTCAAGACCAACATCCGCAAAGCCAGGCCGTTTTGCCGCGAGTATCTCAACAACCCAGCCTCGGCTTCGTATGTGGCCACCGTGACACCCGTTGAGACGGCCCTGTCAACCGAGACAGTCACCACTACGTTTGTGGTGTCGACGACGGTTGTTAACGTGGAGACGTCGGTCTTGACCTCGACCGAAACCACCGTCGTTTCAACCGCCACCATCACCGTCGAGCCAACCGTGACGATTACTGCCCGAAACCAACAGATCGCAGAGTTCTCCGACATCCTTGCCGCGAACTATGCACATGCATCTATCTCGAGCGCCTGCAGCTGCTTGCCCACGCGCGGGTGCCAGCGGAAGGGCAGCACCAAGACCGCGTCCGCCGCCACGACCACACTCGCCAGCACCCTAACAGTTGAAGACGTATCGACCTGGATCACGACCTCACTCACCACGACGACTACCGAGACAACTACTACCCTGCCGGTGACAACCACCACTGAGGTGCCCGCGCCACAAACAACGAGCTTCCACGCTGCCGTCTACCTGGATGGCAGCACCGAAAAGAAATATCTGGCATCAATCTCCGATGGTCAAAACTCCGGCTATTTGTACCTGACCACAGACATCGCCCTGGCCACCACATTCACAATTGACAGCGAGCGTAGGCTGATGTACAACGATCCCGGATTCTCGGCGCCGATAACGCCCATCTGGCAGGACTCGATGAACACCCCGGGCTTGATGTACTACCTTGGGGTCTCCACGCTGGCGAATCTGGCCTTCAGCACTGTTGATAAGGCGCACGAGTGGAGCATTGATGAGGCCACCAACGCGCTCACGATCGTCGGCGATGGCAGCGTTTTGACGCTTGGGACGTACACCGCGAACATTGCACCAATGGGTGTGAAGGAGTATATCATCCAAGGGCCAGTACCGCACCCTTCCGGCTTCGGACCCGATGTTAGCAGTATGGTTGCTGAGTTGATCTGATGCTACTGGAACGGGGACGGGACGAGGCAGGGGGGGCGAGGGTTGGATGGGCCGAACTCCATGTTTAATGGACGAGCGAGTAGTTGTCTACAAATCTAATATCTTTCTACCCGCAGGTCTGTTCCCGTGTTGACACTCGCTGGGTCATTTCTCACGTAGAACTGGAGCTCGTCTTCCGTAAAACACCACTGGCTTTCCATGGAGCCTGGTCGCGGCAAGGTACGAAGGCTCTAGCCAAATGAAAGGGTCCCCTTAACCAGTATGAAAATGCCTTCATTGAATCTTCACACGGCCCCGCTCTGGAACGGTAAGGTCTGGGCTTGTCGCATTACAGGCCGTTTAAACATGCAGAAAGGCCTTATTGAAATGCAAGAAGGTCCTTTCAACATATAGAAAGGCCTTTTCAGTGTTTATATAGGTCTTTTTAGAATGGGAGATGGCTTATAGTACTGAAAGCCATAGGTGGTCTTCACAGTAAGAAGGGATTCTCACACTGACTAAAGGGACCCTTTCCTTCGGCCTGAGCCTTCGTACCTCACCTATAAAGCGGATAACCTCCCCCCCGCAGCCACCCCGCTCAACCCTTCTCACGCCCAACCTCACACTCAGAAAAAGCTCCCCTTCCACACCTTCGCCACCCCCTCCGCAAATAGCTTCTGAATCGCCTCCCCCGGATGCAAATTATCCCACCACAAACAGCTTTTGCCATTCTTATTCAGGCACGTCGCATCCGGCGCCCCATGATTCCGCGGGTTGGCCGTAGCGGTGTTGATCGCCGTGGCGCTGTCGACCACAAAGGCCGTGACGCCGGGGTTTTGGGCCTTGAATGTGGCGAGGCGGGAGGCGAGCTGGGAGTTGAGGCTGTTGACGTTGGACATTACCTTTTGCCGGCCGGAGGTGGATTGGGCGGTGATTTGGGGGACTTTGTCGAGGGCTGGACAGAGGTTAGTATGAGGGGTGGGAAGGGGGAGGGAAGACATACGCGGCACGGTGATGATAAAAAAGTTCCGAACCCCCGCGGCATACAGCGTCTGAAACTGCTGGAAATACCGGTCCACCATCTGCGACACAGGCGCGTCCTGGCCCTTCCAGTACTTCTGCAGGATGTCATTGATGCCAAAAAACGCCCCGGCAAGGGCATTCTCCGATGTCCACGGGGCATACGCCGGCTTGGATGCCACGCCGTTCTTCCATTGCGATGTCTGCTCGACGAAGCTGGGGATTCCGTTGCCCGGGGGCGCGACGAGGTTGGAGTCGACGGTGGCGCCGCCGACGGCGTAGTTGTAGATGAGGGTCTGCGAGGTGTTGAACGAAGTGGCCAGGTAGCCGGGCCAGGAGTAGCCGCCGCTGAAGGTGGAGCCGGGAAGGGCAGGGTTGCCAATGGGGTTGGAGGCCGAGGGCTTGTTTCCTGAGGGGTTGAAGCCGGTTGCGGTGTACGAGTCGCCGAAGATGAAGAGGTATTTGGTCCCGGCGAAGCGAGCAGTTAGGTGATCGTCGGAGGCGGGGTGTGCGGCGGTGAAGGGCAGGAGGGTGGCCGCTGCGATGCAGAGAGCTTCTTTGAAACGGAACATCGTGGTGGAATGTGAGGAAATCAAGATCCAGGCAAACACAACCGCGACCACCAACGACAACGTTGAAAGTCGGTATGGGAGACGACGAAGCATTCTTATCTTGTTGAGTAGCCACGCGATATTAGGTAGCTTACGTAGCTACAAAGGTCCCATTGGGGGGAAAACACCTTTTTCATGCTAGCTTCGCTGTGGTGGAGCAGTATCCGGAACGTAGCAAGTTGGATTTATCCGACACCATGAGCTAGGGTGGATGCGCGCCAATCGCGTAATGAAAATAACATCTCCACATTCCCAATTCAGACATAGTCGGTGCTTGTGGTTGGTACCCCTGAATAGCCTGTCAAGAGGCTCCGGACTCATCATATAACGTAGACGGGTTTCGGGGACCATGACTCCAGGTGGCCATGTTTTCCCTTGATGACCAACGCCCCACTGTTTACTGATTTAGGGGTATGTAGAACTCAATTGTAGAGAAGCGTTACACGAATACCGGAAAACTACATCACGGTAGGCCTTAGCATTACAAAAGACACAGAAGACGCCGGTCACGAGAGAGTGCGGGCCAGATGAGCAAGCAAGAGGTGAGATGTGAGATGCAAGTTGCTGATGTTCCATGGATATCGTAAGCGTGCCGAGACCTAAACACAAGATGGGCGAGCGTATATTACTAATAATGTGATAATGTGAGTTATGGCTACCTAGCTCAAACGGTACTTTGGGTACTTTGGGCATGCCTCAAGGCTCGAATGGAGACGACCTCTAATTACCCCCATGAATACGACCCATTACCCAAAGCACCCAGCACCACGTCCCTCGCGTTAAGTTGTAGGCCGAAAAATGAGAGGAAACTTGTTATACTGGGGGTGGCCTCGCATCATTGGACGCCCTGTTATAAATGCATCAGCCAAGCACCGCGGACAGGTAGCGTGAGATGAAGTAGCCTGCTTACCTTTTATCTCATTCCCCTATCCTGCTACGCCAGCATTTTCAATGAGAATTTCGACGCAATTGCGGTTGTACTAGGCTGTCTCCTGAATGCTCCGCTGCTGCCGCTGGCATGCGCTAAATAGCATCAAAAAAGGGGCCCTTCGCGGGCGCGGGCAGCACATTGTTGTCCACAAAGAAGGCGATTGATGTACGGAATCTTGCCAAAGGATGCGCGGCAGAATATTGAACTAGGTAAGTTGCCTACGGAACGGATGTCCCAAAGAAAATTCTTGCCGCAGAAAAAGTCGACAGGATTGCGTGTTTCGGTGCGGGTACTTCATGTCGCTGGCAGAGGCAGTGAGCGGTGGACATGGCATGGGGGAAAGAACGACTGAGCTTCCTTCAGCAAAGCCGGAAGTCCCACTGATGAGTTGCGAGCAACGAGGGTGAGCATCCTGAACGAGGTCCGCTGTTTTCGCTGGGAATGCAACTCTTGAGATCCGACCATCGCCCAAGCCCTATCCGTTCCCAAACTCCTGGAGACTGCCGCGCAACGACAAGAACCTTGTGGTTGGAGAATAAATCGCTCGAGATGTCCTCGGCAAGTGGGATTGCGAGACAAAACGTCGAAGAGTCCACTTTGACGCCCAAATCGCCATCGAGGGGAAATTTCCAGAGTAGAAATTGTCCATCCTTCCCCACCATCTGTGCATCACACCACCCTCCTCGTCGCCAGCGGATGAACACGGGAGAGCCACGAGCATGTAACTCCAGCACACCGGATGCTTCTGCGCCAAGAGCGGAGTAATTCGCTTCGAATTCGTCCCACGAGATGACTCGATTGCCTTGCAGACCAACCCGAATCTGCAAATCCGTCTCGCCCTGCGGCACCCGCCATGCCTTATGGTGGATAGGCCAACTCACTGGACAGTTCCAACCCTCAGTCCCGGATACCGCCGCGGTATGCTTCGCAGTAACATCGCATTTCCACCCTATCCATGACCACGAGGGAAAACCTGGCCTCCTCTTCATGCGCTGATCACCCTCCCAGCAGAGTCCCGCAACGAATCCAACGAGAAGCGTCGACTTTGGCGCGGTTGATTTTCGAAGATATCGAGAGAGAGCAGCTGAATGTTTGGCTTTCAACGCGAGAGGTAGGACAGGCACACCGAGTATATGTCGAAGTTGCTCCCGGCTGGTTCCCAGAGCTCTCAACAATCCCAATACTCCGGCCAAAACCTCAGATTCGCGATCCACTGTGCGGTGCGAGTACTCGGTGATTCGCTCTACCATCTCCCATGGAGAATAGCCAAGTTCGGCGGGGAATAGTCCGACGTTCTCTTTGCTAATACCGTCGCAGTATCGTGCTCGAAATCGCTGACCGTCATCGGTGTGGAGAGCGTCGAGGTTGAGGTTGAGCGCTTCACAGCAGTACATGCCACCACACTCGAAATACGCCTGCTCGTTGGTGAAGACGATTCGGCGCCTCGCAAGGATACCCTCTTGATATGCCGACGCTTTTTTCCACCACGCAGACCTTGCGATCGCTCGCGTTGGATCGGCCATGCTTGATACCAAATGATGCTTGCCGATTCTCGCGCGCGGTTGGTGTATATGCCGAAGCGGGCCTACGCCTGGCAACCCGTAGTTCTCGTCTTTCCCGGCAGCGGCAATGATCGTCACCTCGGAGCTGCCGTAAATCAAGTCCATTTTGGGTATTTGGTCCGCGATCTGCTCCTCATCGTCCTGGTTGATGCAATACTTGTCCACCCAGAGATATTTGATCTCGAGAGACAGCGTAACTCTAATCGCATCCTCTATCGTGCTCGGGATCTCATCCGGAAGAACACAGGCGAACGAAGGATGTCGTGAGTTCTTCCCCGGCACATAGCTGAGTGTTGCATAGCGTTGACCAGACCAAGGGACGATTCTGCCCGTCTCGCAGTCGATGACTTTGAACCCAAAGATTGAGCGCAACATTGAGCTTTCCACCGCTCGGCCGCAGCGGTTTGTGTGTCGCCGGCGGCAATAGCCCATCCAGTCTTTCAACAGGTCGAGGGATACCAGAGACGAGAGGATTCGGACGGTGTTTGCGCCTTCTGTCTGCGGGACTAGGAAAGGCCCTCTTGTATCGCCCTCGAACGACAGCATCGCGGTGCTCACAGAATCCCAGCCTCTGTCATTGATGCGATTGCTGGAGAATGCTCTTGGTCTGTACTCCGAGGAACGGTATATCTTGAGCGTGCCAAAGGTCTTGGCGAAAAGCTCGCAGAGCCGACACGAGTCCACCTTCGGCCCGCGCGCCGGCCCTCCCGTTTTCAGTGCCCTGCCGATCGCTGTTGAATATTGTTTTCGGAACACTTCTTCAAAGCTCGAGCTCAGCCTCTGGCACCATTTGCAAAGCTTCTTCGTCTTCGCATCACGATGAGATTGCAGTTGCTGGGCGCCAGTGGGTGGCGGATTCCAGGCGGAGTCTTCCATTTCAATCCGCGATTGCCGGCAGAAGAGTTGTGTATCGAGAGCGGTCGAGATGGCAATGATGGGTGACGATGGCCTGCGGGATTGTGAGTTGTCGTCAGCAAGGAATCAAGAATCGAGAATCGCGCACACTTGAAGGTTCCTCGGTGGTTGGCGGCAAACTGTCGACGTGGTCTTCAGATTGAGCCCTCGATTTAAATATGCTCTGATGTGAGGGATTGACTGACGTGTCAAGCTGCGCAAGCGCCGGCGTTGGCAGGGACGGTCGGCACGGTCAGAAGACGAAACACGAAGTGTTGGGCTTGGGGATGGGCAAGAAATTCGGAAGTTTTCCGGTTTCGCGTATTTGGGGTTTCGATTTCGGACACCTTGAACAAGGAAGTGGCAGGCGAAACTGGCCGGTAGAGTCACGGTGACCCGGATCCCTTCCCCAGGATCGAGATTTGGAAGGAGCCAGGGGCCTGGGTTGGTCATGTGCGAAAGGTTTCCATTTCATCCCAATAATCCTGGAAAATGCAGATTTCGTACCATTTCTTTTGGCGTGGAAATCACCCAGTCGGTCGCTGGTAGGGGGCCCGCCACCAGGCCAGCGCTTAAGGAAGGCGCAAACGCTGGCCAGTACTCAAACATGGCAGTTAGCCGCGGGCGACAAAACGGCTCTTGCCCCCGGATTTACAGCGCATGCAGGGCAACATCTTCACCGCATGCGACACAGTGCGAGCACGGTCCTGCTTCAAACTCTGCCGAGGGGAATACGACTTCTGACGGATCTACCTACCTAGCTTCAACATCGGGATAATCAGACGTCTCGACTATCTTTGGTTGGAGAGATTGAAGAAAAGGAGCCCCGCCAGCGAACTCACCCCTCGCTGCCTTCCGCGGATACGAAGTTTGGAACATGGATGGCCCCAAGCGACGATTATTTACCAGACGATTCACCGGATGTTGATGCTTGCCAGCCCCCAGTCCAGGGAGATGGTCCTTGCCCCGCCGAAGACTCCGGCAGCGTGTTCACAGTATCCAGCTCCATCCGGCTCGTTCGTGACTGCAAACCGAACCGCGGAAGGCCAAAACGGCTCCGTATGAAGCCCTCAATGGGAGCTTTAAGGGTCGGCGCGCACGCCCCGATGATGAGGAGGATTTCCTCCATGCGAATCCTGTTTTCACGCGGGGTTAGCTCCATTAACCATGATTCACGCCAGACGCGAGGGAACAGGAGAAAAAAAGACGCATAGCGCGAAGGGGAGGTGAGCGGGTTGACATACCACATGAAAGCGTCCATCAGTGTCCGGTTCGCATGGACTGATGTTGGAAGCCAGGTCTTCAAGATAACGAGCTTCAGTACCCCGCCAACAGCTGCCACCAGGCCGAGTCCTAGCAGAATCGACACTAGAATCTTTTCCACCACTGAGCGGGTGAGACGCCAAATGATCACGATGGGGAGCACAGCACAGATGACATCGCCCGCCATGCCGATCCCTACAAGGTGCGATCAGCCACTTCTGTCTCTGCTCTCATGCCGGATGACAGCCATGTCGATGGAGTACTGACCGCCAAACAGACAAACAATGGTCCATACGTGGTCCGGGGGCAGGCAGCGCGCATCGGCGACGAAGGTCCAGTTTGCGTGGATGGGACGACATTGAACGAGCTGAAGAATATCCAGAGCAGCAAGCGCAAGGCCTTGGAAGACGATGTTCACCCAAAGGACAATTTTCCATATCCTCTCTTGCGTGATGTTCAACAGGAGGCAGCAAATCGAGATGCGAGCGAACGCCGAAGCGAAGAGTGCGATGAAGAACACGGCGAACATTATAGGCCCAATGGTTTCGAGGTCATCTTTCGGGATGAGAGATCGAGGTCGCCCGTAGCCGCGGGACACGGTGACGGCAGTCAACACGATCACGATGGTTTCGGCTAGCTGATCGGGTCTATGATCAGAAACGTTGTTCTCGAAGTTGTCGGTGGGAGGATAGGTACTCACCATGGCGACCGATATCGTATAGTCTGACGCATTGAGGCGGCACTTTGGTAGACATCTCGTCCAGATGCGCACGATATAGACTGTCAGTGCGATCACGAACAGAGGCGCGAGGATCGTCAGGGCCCTGATTCCAGCCGTGAGGTCTGGGGTTACCTTCACCTCCTCACCTGCCATTACGAGAGGGACTTCACATTGACCGAAGACTGAATGCTAACAACGACAACGAAGATGAAGACGACAAGAGCCCCATGCAAGAAAGGAGCGGGGTTATCAGTTTTTGGTGAGAACCGACAATGGAAAAGGCGAGAAACCAGCATTGTGCTCCGAAGGGTTACCTCTGGGGAAGTGTGCCAGTGAGCTTCTCGATCTGGGGACCCTGCAGAAGTGGTCATTGGGGAGGACACTAAGAACGCCAACCGAATACCGGAAAACAGGCTCATCACACCCGCTGAACGGCCGATTGGCTAGCGCGCCTTGATGGTGTGACCCAGAGTCTCGGGACACCCCAATCGAACGATTGGGTACCAGCTGGGAAGTCAGCACTTGTGTCTCGGTCCATCATGCAGGCGGGTGGCACGGGGGGCCAAGAACGCGGTGAGGACACGACCTCGCCGGTGAACATTTTCTCTTCCTTGCATCAATGCCAACACCGAACTGACTCGAGAGTACGGACTACGGAGTAGTTCACAGCGACCAACATGTTCAACTCTTGCTTCGATGCTCCGCTGGCCAAACATGTAAAGCTGGTACAGAGTACTACTGTTGCTTGATCCTGCTTCATCGCTTTGGGCCCTCACAGGAGCTCAGTGAGTATTCAAGTTCATGAGGCCGACCATCGACGTCATGCGCTCCTGTTCACGGCCATGCCTAGGTACCTTTGGGTAACCCCTGACGAGGCACTGTCCCCTGTCCCCTGTCACATCCAATCTGCTACACACTAGCCGAATACTTGGCGACTGCGATCCAAGCTGCGTCGGGATCTCCATCTGTTCGGGGCCGGCTCGTCTCAAAAGCGAGCAAATTCGGCCCTTGTCGTTCCCGGGGGAGGGGCTCCATGCCGCCTGATCCACCGCTGGAGAGCTGCGATCGATTTGGCACATCAACCCACTCAATTTCAGCACTTTCATGGAGACGACTTCGGGAAGGCCTAGGGGTTTGTGTTTGTCCGCTCAATTGCAGGCAACCGCCCATCCTCGAAGCTGTAGCGCTCAAGCTCGCTATAATTCAGGGAGCTGATCATCAATCGCCGGCAGGTATCGGCTTGTCGGCTTCGCGTCGCCAAGACGTCTGCCAATATTCCTCTTATACCACAGCAATGTGCTACTGTGGTATGATGGGTAAAAAGAATGTCCCAGTCTGGTATAGCAGGGGTTTGCGCCAGGGCCGCACAGGGCAGAAAGACGCCCGTGAGGCCGGAAAAACCTCTGGTGGGCCAGTTTGAAGATACCTGACAGGGGTTTTCTTTTTGCACGATACAACAGTAGATTCAATGCCCATCACGTAATTTGGTGATTGTCGTTGCAGGAAGCCAAGGCCAATTTGCTAGGCTTGTCCTTTTGCCTGCGCCAAGAGTCGTTTTGCGGAACTGGGACGTCGCCAAGTACGAAACCCAACGACCAGGAACAGCAAAAAACGGCGCTTGATTGGCGACCACACTCGCTCACCGCAAGGGCGGCCAAGGAAGAAATGCAGGTAGGGTTTCATTGCAGGCCCAGCGAGCCAGCCTTGACCCTTGTCACCGCATAAACACATCGGTCTGCGCGCCACCGTTTTCGATGTGTCACCGCTTCGGGTCATTGCGCGATCCCGACGAGAGCATTCTCGATGCGCAGACGCCACCGACGATGGGCGCAGTCATCTCCTCCTTCAATGGGAGCTTGGTTGGCCCGGTGCTGGCCGTCGTCCTGTACGCCGCATACCGAGCGGCCCTACCAAAGCCGCTCCCCTACATCCCGTGCAATCAAGATGCAGCCGGCAAGCTGCTCGGCGACCTGCCTAAGATGATGGGCTATATGTCACGGACCAAGCGCGTCTTTGTGGGCTGTCAACAAGGAGTCTCGGGTTGCCCAATGGCTAACAAAAACCTGCGACCAGTGTTGACTGACCTCTCTGACAACACGCCACGAGAACCCCATCTCTCAGACCTTCATCTGGCCATTGTCGTTGCCGTGGCTGGTCATAACAGATCCCCTCAAAAGCCAGGATATCCTACTACGGCGTACTAACATTGGAGATCACCCGCAGTAACTTACTTAGGGACTTGATCAACGATTGCCCCGAAATACATCTCCAATCCGCCTTGAGCGATGCTCGTTGAAAATGGAGCCCCTCCATCCCAAACAGCATCGATGGGCCCGCTCCCTTTCCAGAAATCGAACCTCCAGTTGTCTTCCCCACCGTACTTACTCTCGCTGAATCCGAGGCTCACATCATGGCTAATACGGAAGCCCCGCTACCTGAAGAAAGTCAAGGCCATCAAGGACAAATACATCCGCGACAAGGCCGAAACCTGTACCAAACTCATCGACGCCGGCGACACCATCCCACACACCGCACCCCACTCGGTCCCTCTGCGAACGCGACATAACACTCAAAGAAGGCCGTGCCCTCAACTACCGCCAGCGTACCATCAAAGACGAGTTCTTCGGCTTCATGCTCGCAGGCTACAACCACAGCCTGGGGCGTTGAATTGCTCGCCTCCAGCCCTACCGCCCAATTCCGTCTGCGCACCGCCCTCCCCTCCGCCGCCGCCACAGCTTCAAAACGTACCCCATGTACCTACCCCAAGCTCACCAGCGCACACATCCCCTACCCCGACGCCGTTGTCCGTGGAAGAAGTCCCCTGAGGTACCTACCGGTGGGGTTGGGTCTTGTGGGTTGGTGATGCTGTGGCTGCACATGTGGGAGCTTGAATCTTGTGGTGGATGTGCGAGAGGGGCGACGTCGTGGGTGGAGAGACGGGAGGAAGCGGTAACTGGGGGGTTATGAGAGAGAAGACTCAAATTCCTCGAGGCACTAGGCACAACTACCATGTTCAAGGGCCAGTGCAAAGACTGGGGGTTGGAATCAACACCCGTTCTGGACGACAAAGCGGATAGGATGCGTTGGTGGGAGCATGACCCCGCATATGAGCAAGTTTATTTCTCGGCGCTGAGGTAAACATGCGCCGGTAGCTGCATGCATAGTGCAGTCCCGCGGCGCGTGGGCCAATGGGGCGGGTCGCAGCGTTATCTTCGGCCAGCCACTGTCACGGGGGCCGCGCCGATATACCATGGGGCACATGACGCAAGCGGGACCCAAGATGGCTGTTGGAAAGCATAAATACGGGCTGCGCCCTTGGTCAAGGGTAAGCTTCTGGTGAGAGCATCCTCGTGCCAGTCGAGGCATCTATTTTCAAGCAATACACCCATTCTGTCCGTTTGAGCTGATATCGCGAGCAGCTATGGCTGATGACATGCTCGAGTAAGCCTCTAACACCCTAAATAGGGCGCCCGAATGACATGCTGACAGACTGCTAGATTCCCTCCCATGCTAACCGGCTCAAGCACCGGCCATCCGCTGTACTCCTATGGCAAACCCTACTACACATCTTCCGCCCTTGTTACTCCAAGTGTGAATACCGATAGCTTTCCGGAGGCCGAGGAATGCCTGGCGCATCTTGCGCTCCTCGAGGCATTCGTCCACCGCAGATGCCAGGTGACGCAGTCAGCAGGCGAGCACAGCTGGCACGCATATGTCAAGGCCGCGTCCGTCAAGTTCGCCAAGTGGGTGTCCGCCATCAACCAGAAGCCCTCTGATGGCATCCCGGAGCCGCCCAGCCTTGATGTCCTTATGGTCTGGCACGCCTTCATGCTCAACCCCGTCAAGTACGCCCAGTTCGAGAAGCTCACCCTGCTCCCACGTAAGGGCGTCGACTGGGCCCGCCTCCCAAACATACTGAACAATCCCTTCGACATCCCCACACCCTCCCTTACGACTGACACCACCACCACCGCCACCTCTCCCTCCTTCACAATCACCACCCCCGCCGGTCAACCCGCCCCAATCCCCTTCGACCTCCCCGCCGCCGTCCACCGGCAACACGCCTTCGCCACCAAAATGACCCGCTACGCCTGGCATCGCAGCCCCCACGCCCCCGAAATCATGCACCGCTCCATCGCGCGGTACGCCAACTTCTTCTCCCTCCTCAAGATCAACCACCAGACGGCCCGCAAGCGAGACATCGCCGTCCCCACGCTGGATGTCGATCTCGTCTGGCATACGCACCAGCTCCGTCCTGGGGGCTACCGGGACTTTGCACGGGTTGGCCCTTTGTTTGACTCCTCCCATAAGAAAGAGGGAAAGGAGGGAGGGTTCATCAACCATGACGACACCCTCCCCTCTCCCCTCCTGCACTCCTCCTTCCACGCCACCCAGTCTCTATATCGCGCTGTCTTTGGTGCAGAGTATGACATCTGTCTGTGCTGGGTGTGTGCTGCGGCGTCGGCTGGGCCGGACGGGCCGGTTGGTGATGTGCGGGGGTTACGCGGTGAAGTTGGGGGGCTTGTGGAGAAGGAGTCGACACGGCTGGAGGAGATGGGGTTGGTTGGGGGGGCGGACCTTGCGAGGGTGGGGTGTAGG